>JAAUYG010084696.1_pt1 | contig 14688 bp, 12 predicted proteins | sample 7278091 | NCBI WGS metagenome assembly JAAUYG01 (sample SAMN14350201, study PRJNA611818) | marine sediment metagenome | isolation source: surface marine sediment (0.6m) | place: French Polynesia: Moorea | collected 2018-08 | reverse complement strand
GAAAGCATTTTTAGGTATATTTTTACTCAAAAAACGGCCATAACTCGGTAGAAAATTAACGCACCGGGAAAAAATTTACCCTTGTTCTGAAGACTACCTATAAGAAGCTTTACCTAAAATACCAGGTCAATACAAGGTTTCCTTCATTGGGTTTGGCCTCCGGAAATACCATTTTCGGCGGCAGAAAAAGGAGAAAAAAAAAAAAAAAAGTCTGCAACCCCAATGGGGATCCCGTCAGAGGACGGGATGCCCCAATTAGTTTAAGATGGTGCAACATGATCCCAAGAAAAATGTTTTATATTACAGAGATCTGGTTACTAAATGGGTTTTTCCATTTGTAGGGTTTACTTTATAAGTAGTGATGCAAGATTTGTGAGTAGTGTAACTCGACACTTGCTGTAGTCATCTGCAGGGAGGAAGAAGGCTATACATGTATCTATCTCACACTCCATTAGGACTGACGTCTGCTAGACTGGAATTCCAAGCAAAGGAAAAGACATAAGGACATTACTGTAGTACTGGACTGAAACCGCTGATACAGGGTCCATGGTTCACTAAACGGACCGTTCCATGTCGCACAGATGTGTTATACGTCGGCTTTATCCCTTCTCGGTACAACCATCAGCTGACTAAGCATGATTCTAACATCTACAATTTAAACTTGATTTATTCTGTTGCAGCTGGAGAGAGGACAGATTCATCACGTCACTTGGGATGTTGACAGGAGCTAGTATCAGATCACTGGTCAGGTGTTTGGAATCACACATTCTTGTTTCAATCATTCAAGGTTTCGTTTGTATCTTAGTTCTTGTTTGTTGCTCCATTGTTGCTTGCATAGCTGTGAAGCACAAGTGACTGTGTGTCAGAATCCGATTCCACATCCTTGGTTTTCGCCAGCTTGTATGTAGCATCTGTGGAACTCGTACACTGTAAGATCCCAAGTTTCTATGCATGGATTGGTCACTAGTGCCAAAGTAGAAATGTACGCGGGTATTCATGTTTGTGTTTTCAAAGCATGCACTTCTTGTTTAAAGTGAGCTTGTTTGAAGGGGGGAATTATTAAGTTTGCTGCCAATACCAATACAGGTAAAGTAATTTGTTTATCTTCACAGGAATAAAGTTTGAGATTTTGTTTAACCTGCAAAATTAGCCGAACAAAGTCCATGCAAACATTTCTACTTTTGCAGTACAGCAGTCCCTCTCTAATAAGGCCACCCTGTTTGCCAAGAAGTTGTGGCCATATTAGAGGGGTGGCCTTTGGCGAGAGGGAGAAGTAAATACTTTTATGGTAGTAGCGGCAAAGAGCTGTGGCCTTATTAGAGAGGATGGCCTCTGTTGAGAGTGGCCGCTAAGAGAGGGACTATTCTTGTTGAGGCTACATCATTTGTTGCTGCAGAAGTCTCCATTGCTGTGGTGGAAAAGTTTCCTTTGCGTCAACATGTGAATCAGAAGTACACGTAGGCTCACTCCAAACAGATTTATTGAACTCGGCTTCGTCTTTGTGTACTAACCTGGTCCGTTACCGTAGTGATGTAACGCATACAGTCCTGGTCGGATGGGAACTGGTTAACGTGTTTCACCAGCCACTTGACAACCTTGACGTGACCTTTCCGGAATGCTGCCATCAGACAGGAGACCTTCCGGTTATCTTGGCTGTCAACGTCAGCGCCCGCATTCACCAACAGCTGGACAACGTCCAGATGACCACCTGTATGGAAAGCAAACCGTCACAAAATCAGCCCAGCAGTCGTGGTGAAACAAGTTTACAATACACACTGGATACCCATGGCAGCAGTACCTTTCTTACTGTGTTGAAGTATCTGATGACAGGTAAATTACTGTCAAGACATTACAACTTCTCTTTCTTCCACCTCGCATCACATCTGATGTCACAAGCACATCTTACGGCTAAAACCACTTTTGTATAGCACTGGCAATGTATTGGACACTTTAGTTACTTAGTCAAGAGAAAAGTAGAACTAATCTAATTTGTATTACATAGCCCCAGGTGCGACTGCAGTGTACCGTACCATTACAAGCTAGCCACAGAGGGGAGTTTCCTTTCTTGTTCTTCACATCGACTGCCGCATGTCTGAAACGAAAAACCAAGTAACGGCCTTAATACCACACCTGTAGGGGACATCACAGTGGCCTGGACTAGAGCAGCTGGCTTAGTTATTTGAAGCCGAGAGTTGTCAGTTAATATTGTTTTATCCATGTTATCCGGTCTTTACCAGCAGCCCGTCAATGAAGCTAAAATGCAGAACTACATGCTGACCCCCAATCATCCCATCATGTGCTAACACGCACACGCCTGTCCCAGAAAAAGAGATTCCCACAAACCCACTGTACAGTTGTTCTGCTTTAACAAGTGGCCAGTCCTGTCCCCTAAAGCTTATCGCAATCAAGTATTGGCCTAACTTGGTTGTGAGCGATATTCAACATCAGGTTTTAACACTTTCTGTCCTTTACCTGGACAGTAGCAGCTCCACAAATCTGTAGTGGCCTTTGTCTGCCGCTATCGTCAGCGCCGTATCCCGGGATGACGGGACAGGAGCCGCGTTGACATCGGCCTGCTTGTCTAGCAAGACGCGCCCTACCTCCACATAACCTCCCGACGCCGCCTCCATCAGTGGAGTTAAACCAGTCTGGAGATACGCACAGGATATCTCAATATAAATCTTTGGTCTATCAGAATAAATTGCTAGTATTGGGGAAATATGAGATTGTTTTAACTAGTAGATGGAGACGCATCTACATTTTTTTGTTCCTTTATAATACAGATTATTAGTAACAATGTATGTTGTGGTCAAGATGTTTTGCTGGAAGGTTTTTTTGTTTTGTTTTTTATAATTTTTTTAGGGAGTGAAGCAAAGAAGACCTTTACAAAGCCCACAGGGTAGCATTCTAAAAGGCAATTTAGCACAAAGTACTACAACACAAGCAGTATCAGTGCTTGCGTTTGAATCTGTTATGCCAGTGAGTGGTCTAATACTGGGTACCTTAGCTCGGTGTTCGATGTTCGCCTTTCTATCCACCAGTAGGCTGACCACTTCATGTCTGCCTTGGAAACAGGCCAACGTCAGTGCCGTGTTCTTATTGGTCTCAATCTGGAAGTGAGTTACAACCCAGCCAGGTTTAAAGTTAGTCGCGTCTTGTACTGTACTTTACCTCATACACATTGACAGTTTGAAGGGCTGTGAAACAATTCTCTTCCAGGGAAAAGTAACCATCTAAATGGATATTACTTGGTGGCTGCTTTTATTCACTTACAAGAACATTAATCCACGACATTAAGAACTTTCTCTTTAGAAAGCGTTATTTCCAAACACTTTAAACTCTGGGCAAAGACTCCTGGGTTTGAAGTATCCGCTTTAGCACTGATTGGAAATGCTAACGCAAAATTATAACATTTTTCAGACTCGGATGAGTCCTTATACTGCTATAACGTAGCGAACTTCAAGTCAAGACTGTTTCATTTTCATGGCTCTGCTGTGATCCCTGTCGGAATCTGCAAACAGTCATGACTTGAAGTGAGCGTAGTTATAATCAATATCTTCCGTAAATAACTTATTATCACATTGTAAGGTTACTGACCTGTGCGTTGATATCACTGCCCATATCCAGCAGCAGTTTGACTGCCGCGGTGTGACCGTTCATCGCCGCCAGCATGAGAGGAGATATACCCAGCTTACTCCCAGTCCTGGAATACCGGGCAACAAGGTCAGGACATCTAGCTTTAGAGCTTTCGATCATTTTAAAACTTTCTACTGCACTGGATAACTGCAATGAAGTTTACAACCAGTCAAAGATAGTAGGCATGTTACTTTCTGCCTTTTTTTTCCTTCCTTCCCTGAATTAACATTGGTCCGTGGTTTAGTTTAGGCCAGTTAGGTATGAAGAATCATCTGTGGGTTCACAGATAATGTAATAGCTGCAGCAGCTCACCGTGAGTTGATCTCCGCCCCGTGACTCAGTAGTAGTTTGATGATATTGACGTAACCCCCAGAGGCTGCCAGGCTGAGTGGTGTATAGTCCGATACATTCCGATGCTCCTTGTTAGCACCCCTTGCCAGTAGTAACTCGACCACCTGGAGTAGGTCACATCATTGGTTAGGACTACATTTTAGCTACACAATCTTATCCCGCATGTCTACATAGATCGTGTACAGAACATTTGGCCCTAAGTTTCAAACACTTGATAATGTTTGACCCGATGTTTGATATCATCTTACAGCAATCCCTATATATGTCTGCATGGCTTCAGAAATGTTCATGTCTTTCCACCCCTCAATCATTATTCACTATATGCAAATGAGCCTGTGCTGTCACAATTTGAAGTATTTTAAAGCCCTTTCTGCAGAACTTTCCTGAAGATACCCATCAGAAGAGAAAAGGTACAAAACTGAAGCAGACTCATGACTGGCCAAAGCTGCTTGAAATAACAATGTGATCGGTTAAGGGTGCCACATGACCAAGGGTGGTTGGTCATCCAAATGAAACTGAGTATTTCAGTATTAGTATTGTGATTTGGTGGTACGAAATTATCCCTACACACGTAGACTATGCGTACCTCATACCGGCCCCCAGAGCAGGCCAGTGACAGTGGTGTGTCCTTGGTTCGCTCGGACTGAGCCTCGATGTCAGCCCCGTGGTCCAGTAGAATCTCCACCACGTCCGCGTTCCCTGCCGTCGCCGCCAGGATCAGCGGGGTAAAACCTGGAAACAGGGATAGAACCGATAACCACCTGTGGGGTGTGACATGGCATGATGAGGTACTATGTGCGATGTTCAAGTTGCTGTGTCAACAGAATTTTATGCCGGAGCTTGTAGAAACTATGACACTAGAACTTTTTTATTATTGGTAATTAAACATACCCAATCGTCTGTATCTCAAAAACCACACCTCAGTTCAGGCTTGAAATTCACAGTGCCAGTTAGTCTGCCACTCACTATATGTTCTACCTTAGGCAGATAGATACCTACACGGTATTCGGCACCAATGTCACCAGCGCCCACTTACCTTTTTTGTCCCGATGTTCTATATCCGACCCTCGGGACAGCAGCAAGCTGACCAGCTCAGCGTGACCCCCGGCACAGGCCAGGGTCAGCGCCGTGTCGTGGTTACTCTCTGTCTGCGCATCCAGCTCAATTTTGGGGTAACGTTGGATCTCGGGACTACCAGCGGATGTCGTGCTGGTCACCGCGGTGGACGATGGCGGCACGATATCCAGATGATAGTCGTACAGGGCGTTGTTAGTGGGGTCCAGACCGGCGGCCGCTGTGTTGGCGTATTGCGTGTATTGGTTGTTTACGGTGTTGTTAACGAGAACTTGCTGCTGCAGATGAACCTGTTGTTGTAGCAGCTGTTGTTGTTGTTGTTGTTGCTGCTGTGGCAACAAGGGATGTTTCTTCTTGGCTTTTTTCTGACTGGGTTGTTGGGCCTGTACCTGACCGGGGGTAGCCACCGACGCCAGGGTAACACTGGTGGTGTGGGGGGCTACGGACAGCACCCCTTGACCTCTCACCCCCGGCGTGCTATACCTTGCCTGGAACTGCTGCTGCAGCTGTTGCTGTCGCTGCTGCTGCTGTTCCTGAGCCTGCAACTGCTGCTGAAGCTTCTGGGCGTGCTGTATCAACTCCTTCTGTGACATAAGCTGGGAGACCGGCAGTGCAGTAGCGGGGTTCACCTCCTGACTGCTGGAGACCTGTAGCTGCTGATACTGCAGTAGCTGTAGCTGGTGGGCCTGGGCTAGAAGGACCTCGGGTTGGACCGGTGGCAGCTGGGCTGTCGGCAGCTGTTGGTGGCCACCCAGGCTACCCTGGACCTGCTGCAGCTGTTGGTGCAGCTGCTGCAGGTTCTGCTGGACCTGCTGCAGTTTCAGCTGTTGCTGTAGCTCGGCCGTGGCTGCCGTGTTTGCCGCAGTGGTGCCGTGGGGAGGCTTTAGGTCCTTCAGTTTCCCAGTAACCTTGGTTCCCGACTGCTGGAATGAGAGACCAGACAGATTTCAATGCCAAGAACAACGTTGCTGTACCTTAGACAATGAAGTATTTCAAACATATATCAGTTTTGAACTTCTGCAGATTATCTTCCTCAATAGCACACCAGATGCTATTTAGAAAGTATTACATTCACATTTCAAACATTTCTACCAACCAGTGTCCACTGTTTGTGACAAGCCAGCCTCAGCATTACAGTCCTTTCCATTTAAACTGCCCCCCCCAACCCCAATCATTGATTCAGAACTGTTGTAGCCCCAGATCCAGACACCACACTCACCTGCAGCTGTTTCTTCTGGATCTGAACCTGCTCTACCTGCAGCTTCAGCTGTTCCTGCAGCTGCTGATGCTCATGCTGCAGCTTGAGCTGTTGCTGCAGTTCGTGTTGCAGCTGTTGTTGCAGTGCCAGCTGGGCCTGTAACCTATGCCTCTGCTGTTGTAGCTGATATTGCTGGTCGAGGGTGTTCGCGCCGGTGGTGGTGGTGGCGGTGCTCAGCGTCGCCGCGGGTTGCTGTAGTAGCAGACATTGCTGTGCCAGTTGTTGCATGGTTTGTGGGGAGAGCTGGTTAGAGTGTAGAGTCTGCTGGAACTGAGCCGTCTGCTGCTGTAACGCCTTCGCTAAATTCTTCTTCTGCTCAGACACTGGAAACATACGACAGATAAATCTTTAATATAGGACACTCAAATATTAACATAAATCCTAACACAGGACTGACACATCTTAACAGAAAGTTCCAACATAGGCTTCTTATACAGTTTGTTTTTTTTAGTTTATATTTGCATACATTGCTCATTATGCAATTTGCACGACAGTAATCCCCCTCTAATAGGGACACCTCTTTTGCCAAATAATTGTCCTCATTAGAGAGGTGTCCTTTGGTGAGAGGGAGGATTAAAGGTGTTCATAGTACTTGCTGGTAAATAATGCTGACATTATTAGAGGTGTCCTTTGGGGAGTGTCAAAGAGAGGGACAACCATTTTTAAACCTAAAGCGAGATATCATCTACCCAGACTTGTACCACACAGTTCTGTACGAACTTACTTTGCTGTTTCTGCTGCAGCTGTTGTTGTTGTTGCTGTTGCTGCTGCAGAGCTCTCAAGTGATTGTCAAGCTGTTGTTGGTTCGCGAACTCCATGATGGGTATAACGTTGGTGAGATCGACCTCCTCGCTCCCCGCACGCTCGCTGTGGCTCGTTATCAGCTCCATGTTCTCGGTCATCAGGAAAGTTTTCGGTCCTTCCTCATCTCCGGATGTCAGGGAGCTGGGCAGCAGCATGGCGGGAGGTATGGCCGCGGCCTCCCCTCCATCATCATCCTCTTCTTCCTCGTCTTCCTCCTCCTCCTCCTCCTCTGACGAGCTTGGAGCTTCGTTATTATTCGCGATATTTCTGCTATCACAAGAGAGATCATCACAGACTTGTTGCTGGCCGCTGGCCAACTCCATATCCCCTGACGTGGATTCTAGCGGCGGACCATCCACCTCGGAGCCGTCCGCTCCCAGCCCATTTGTATCACTGTTCCCACAGCCTGAGTCTGCACTGCTGCTGCTGCTACTGCTAGCGCTGCTGCCGCTACTCAAAGATTCCTGTTTTGCAAGCTGGGCCGTCCTCAGATCTTCCTCCGACCCTGTCAGGATAGATAACGCTCCGCCATTGCCATGGTTACAGGGATTGTTGTCGTCCACTGCCTCCAGGCTGCGATCGGAGACATCGCCGTCAGGATCTTCTAACTCAGCCGGGGAATTGGGATGGTAAACTAAATCCGGATCTTCATCTTCGTCTTCCTCATCCTCGTCTTCCTCATCCTCATCCTGATCGACTTCCAATGGCTTGGGTAGCCTGAGATCCGGTTGCTCACATACTGATACTGGCAGCAGCATGCCAAGGCTGGGCTGACCGCTATCGGGAAGCAAGGTATTCTCCGGGAGTTCGGGGAACTCCACCTTCTGTCGTATAATGATCTGCTGACCATTGGGCCCTTCCTGAACCTGTATGGTTTGCTGATGTTGCACGGCTTGGGTTTGTAAAGGGGACGCTGCCTGTTGCAGTAACGACGGAGAGGATGGTGGTAAATCCTGCTTCGACTGCGCGTTGAGAAGTAACAGCGGATTTTTCGCCTTCTCCTGCAACTCATGCTCCACTTTTTGTAACTCTTCTAGGATCTGTTGTTTCTGAAGGAACTGTTCCTCGCTCGTCGTGTTTAGACACTCCGCGCGTCTCATCATCTTGTTGATAAACGCCTCCAGCCTCTCGCTGGCTCTCATCATCTCATTCATCTTGTCTTCCGATTCGCTGCCGCTCGACGCCGCTGCAGATGCCGCCTCCGCACACGCTTTTTCGTATTCGGCTCCGAAGTCTACATCGATGGTTGATAGCAAGCTGGTAGTGGTAGTAGTACTAACACCGGGGGGTGGACTTGCTACAGATGTGGCCGGCTCGCACGCCCTCTGGCCAGTGTCTACTGAACTAGTCAATATACTACTCTCATGCTCTGCTTTCGCTGAATCGCCTTTTCCCGGGGTGGTATTGGTGGTTACAGAACTAGCACTAGCTGTGGTACTGGGTTTTCCCGAACTAGACATGGTGGTTGAACTTGCGACAGCAGCAGATGCGGCTAGCGAACTAGCAGCCGATACCGAACTGCTACTACTACCGCTACTGCTGTTAGACTTGGCACTGGCTCGGGGCTTTGGTGTTAGAGATTTTTGGCGTATCTGCTCCAATGACTTGGTTGGGATGTTCATATCTTTCAAGTTTATCTGTCCCGTCAGAGATGGAACATCTGGAAGACAGAAAGCACAAAAACATTTAAACAGTAAACCACTTGCAGAATTTGCTCGTTTTTATTCCTACCTTTTAAGGTATGACAGAGAAACTGTCTTTACCTGACAAGGGCATACAATGCACAAACAACGCTGTACATACCTTGGAATCCTACCTGGCTATACTCACCTCACTATGGTCATCAGTCATTTGCATTTTTCACGAAAAATTGAAACTCTATTTATTCCAAAAGGCTTTTCAATCATAGGCTTTACAATCTCCCCTAAACGGCCCAACCTCCCACCTGCTGCTTCAGTCAATAGGCAAAGATTTTCGATTGCTTTTGTAACACCGGCACCTTAGAGTTTCCATTACAAAGACACTCTAGAACCTTATACTGACATTCTTGTTATAATTATTATATCCCTATCTAGACGACTGCCAGCTAGCTTACTACAGTCAAACCTGCTCTAAAAAACACCTGTATATAAAGGCCACCTGCTTATAAAGACAGCAATATACAGGTCCCCATTGTTTATACTTTCCATGCTATTGAACCTTAATACAAAGACGGCCTATGGCCTATGTATAAGGACATTTTGTTGGTCCCTAGGGTGGTCTTTATATACAAGTTTCACTGTATATCCTACATGGGACTTACTGTAGAACTGGTCCCCGTAGACCTCCCCTCCCTGGAGGTTGGTCAGGTTGTTGTAGCCGGTCACATGGTCGGGATCCTGCGGCGGGACGATATTGCTGAGGCCCTGGGTAGGGACCCGTGGGAGCTGCAGAGACAAACCAGAATACTGGGTAACATTCAATGACAAAGGTTTGAAAACGTATGTCCATGCCTAGAACAGTCACTTGGAACTCCAGACAACTTATATATATTAACAATTTGCAGTATTTTGTATGCCTTATTTCGCTATTTATATCATATACATACCAGTGTACTAGATACTATTCAATAGTATTTTAGCCAAACCACTACAAACGGACGTATTCAAGTGAGAAAGTGATAAATGCTTGTGGACAAGTTAAGCAATACTGGCAGCACGAAACCAGAATCGGTCGAACTGAGCTAATACCTATGACCTAGCCGTATATCTAGTACGTACATCCTGAGGTTCGGTGCGGGAGTGCGTAGGGGAGACCTGGCTGAGATCTCCTGTCGTGGTGGTTGGTAGGATGTTAGTAGGCCAGTCCAGTAACAGGTTGACGACCGTCGTATGGCCTCCCTTCGCAGCCTCGATCAGCATCGTCGAGCCATCCTGGTGATACATAGAGTGACAGATGAAAACATCGGCATGACACCAAGTAGACTGAAAATACTCCAATACCGGTCCCTCACTGGCCACTCTCAACAGAGGCCAACCTCTCTAATAAGGCCATATCTCTTTGCTACTACTACTATCATTATATTCACTTCTCCCTCTCACCAAAGGCCACCTCCGTACTGTGGCCACAGTTTCTTGGCCAATAGGGTGGCCTTATATGCGAGGGACTACTGTACTCAGAACGACCCAGGATCTACTTGAGGTCTGAATCTCAACCAGTATCAACTTTACCTTTACAATGTCAAATTGTTAAATGAAAAGCCTTCAGCAAGAACTACGTTGGCGAACAGTTTACATACAGGTGGATATTTCACACCTAACACAGCCAGCTATTTCCAGCCTACTTACCTTCAGCTTGTGCATTGGGTTACCACCGTTCCGCAGTAGTAAGTCTACGACTGCATGGTGGCCACCCGCACTGGCCAAGGACACGACCGTGTGATCGTTGGTCGACGTTTGCCGATTGACATCCGCACCTGCAGGGTATCATGTACATATCAAATATTCTGCCAATCATATATCAACATATTTAATGCTTTCGCAGCTAGTTTTGAAAGGACAAATTATTTTCAAGGATTTTCTCACTTCTATATTGTCATTCACAGATTTTACTAGGAGCTACAATCGGATTTCAAAGTGTAAACTACTTTCATATAAAATCTGAAAATTAATAATTACCGGCCAATTACTGAATGCTGTCTAGTCTATGATAATTAATATCAACTTCTATATTCTCACGTTTTAGTTAAAAGCGTTATGACCACACTTCAAACATTTAAGCACTTTCACGTAAACTTCTTGGACCACCTTAGTTGATGTGCTATGTGTAGGAGTAGGGTGTATACACTAACCTCGAGAGATAAGGAACTGCACTGTGCTGAGATGACCCGCCCTGGCTGCCTTCATCAATGGAGTGCGACCGCCCTCGGACTCGTGCTCCTGGAAATGCAATACAACAGGCAATGTACACGTGGTCACATTACAGCAGGCACTGTACTGCAGACTTCTACACAGAATAGGCAGCAGTCTAAACCATTACCTCATTGCCTATACACCTGCCATCCATGAAAACCCACTACCCACCACCCTTAATAAGACCTTGAATGGCCCAGAAATTACCATCCATGGTATCCTCTTCAAAGGTCACGGCTGAACTGCTGCTACAAGTTATGTCAATGTCATCATAGGAACTGTTGTTATAAGTCTATTTCAGTGTGGTCATATTAAAGATAATCCTAGGATTCCTCACTTTTACAGTCACACAGCTTTTAACTCTATATATCGTCATGCCTTACCAGATCGGCTCCGTTATCCAGTAGGACCTCAGCCACATCCATGTGTCCGTTCTCACAGGCGTACGTCAGTGCGGTATCCCCGGTCTGGGTCTGATGGTGGACGTTGGCGCCGGCCTTCAGTAAATACTTGACCAGATCCAGATGACCTTCCTGTGCAGCTTCCATCAGTGGTGTGCTACACCCCAGCTCCAGGTCCGCCCCCGCCTTGATGAGGAACTCGGCAACCTCTAGGAAACCCCCACAGCAGGCCAGGGTGAGAGCTGTCTCCTGGGTCTCCTCAGTCTGGGCGTTAATGTCCGCGCCTGGGGGAATAAAATTTGCGGTCATATAAGGGTTAAGTTGATACAAGCATTTCTGTGCTCTTTAAACCACTCTACAATAGTTGGTTATGCCCCATCAGAGGTTCAGGACAGGTAGAATCTTACTTACCGTTGTTGTCTCCTGAATACAAAGCCAATGTGGCCTTATCTGGGAAAAATTTTAAACCAGAAAACCATGGTGTCATATAAAGCAGTTGAACGCTTGATCAAAAAGTATTATATCTGAGAAATCTCATTTTGAGTTGGAGTCTTTGCCAAGAATTCCCTCTACAACTTCTAGATCAACCCACCATGAGCGAGCAGTAACGCGACCATCTCCTCGTGACCCTCCCGTGCGGCCTCCATCAGAGGGGTATAACCCTCGTCGTTAACCTCCTCAAGGTTTGCCCCTCGCTCTATCAGCAGGTGTGCCAGCTCCACGTGACCTCCGCATGCTGCTAGCGTCAACGGAGACTCGAAGCTGTCCGCGGGCATGTTAACCTACAGTCACACAATAGATATCGTATTAGTGACAGCAGCCGGGATGGAAAGAGAGACATCAGCAAGACATTGAATTTGCCGCAACCCCAAATTGATTATGCTGGATCTTCTGTGTACGCAGCTTCCGAATTTTGGTATGTGTTTTGATTGTAAAATTGACCTTTTCTTGTTTGCCGTACCATTAGTATAATAAGATGAGAATATTTTTGAGCAATTTGAAAAGTTACTTCTGACTGCCATCAGGGATATTTGTTTCTCTTTACCAGCTGAGTCCCAGCTAAAATGCTTAAATACATTATACATCAGGCCCAAGTTACAGCCAAGCATTTATCATATGAAGCAAAACTATTCAGACTTGTGGATATCAATAAGATCCCATATCCCCCAGGTTTCCTACAGACCTGGGCCCCGCTGTCTAGCAGTAACCTAGCAACCTCCACGTGACCGTCCATGGATGCCTCCATCAGTGCGGTGTGCATCTCGTCCGTCTTATGTTCCTGGTCGGCGCCAGCCTCCAATAGGAACTTCACCATCTCTAGGTGGCCTGGATCACACACAACATACACACACAGACCGCTCAGTGGGGAACTCTTCATACTGCTAATTTGTATAAATTTACAGACAAAAGACAGATCTACTCGTGTATCATAGTCAGTAAACCAAGTTTAAACGTCTGGAACTTCGACAAGTCGCTGTACTGTACACCCACAGATGGTGTAAATGTACAATGTTTAAACCATAATTTAGATATTGTTCATCATCACCAACAGATTCTGAAACGCAAACACATAAGCAAGCCGAATGTATCATTATAGCTGGAACACATATATCCATTGATACCAGTCCACTGTAAGAACTTCAGTCACACAATTACGACAAGAATTTCATGTTGAAACTGTCGTGCCGTTTACCTTTATAACAGGCCAGCGTAAGGGCGCTCTCCTTGAACTCGTTGGAGTGTGTGTTAATCCCGGCTCCCGCGTCCAGCAAGATCTTGGCTACGTTGACATGTCCAGCGCTAGCGGCCTCCATCAGTGGAGTGTGCCCGTTCTCGTTGTGCTCCTCCACATTGGCGCTCGCTTCGATCAGATAGCGGACTACGTCTTTGTGGCCACCACACGCCGCATAGTGGAGAGGGGTGTTGCCTAGGGGTTAAACCGTAACATGTCAAAGACACTGCAGAGTTCAATACTAACAACAACTGTTCTAGCCCTTGCAGACAGGGATCAAATGGTTCCAGGATATGTCGTGATAATTTCTGACTGGATAGTATATTGGTTACATTAGGTTACATGTAAGTATGGTGTAACCCAGATTATAAGAAACCCGCTAAAACTGTAGACCGCTGTCTTTTATATGACTGGTTTATTAAGGCCCACCGGATATATGTTCAACTTGGAATTAAGCTTGGAAGAGTCATTGGCTATTTTATTAAATATGGCACCGCAGGTCTCAGCAAACCGACACCTACCAGCTGATGACTGGGCATTGACATCGGCACCGTGGGCAATGAGGAGTTTGACAATGTCGACGTATCCCCCACTGGCCGCTTCCATCAGTGGGGTACAGTCACCTTTGATCCCTCTGTCCTCCACATTGGCTCTCATAGCCAGCAACACCTGGATGGACAGAAAGTAAGAAGGTTCTAGTACTGGTACACACAGTATGTAGTTAGGCTTATGGCAAATGTCTTCCGAATATCACCATACAAACAGGTGTTAATGTCACACAATACAACTCCTGCCCTATACAATGAATCTTGACATCAGAAACAAGTAAAAGAAATCAGAAATGTACTGTTTTATGTGCAGAAACACCTTACCTGTGCCAGTTCAAAGTAACCCGCGGAGCATGCCAGGGATAACAGACTCTCTCCCTCCTCCGTCGTCTCGTGGACACTGCGACCTTCATCCAGCAGCTGTCTGACTGTACCTACATCTCCACTGCTGCAGGCCTTAGCCAGGGACCGCGGAGCACTGACAGATTGAACAGATACAGTATTAGCTTACATGTAACCAACACACAGTTAGCTGACAACAGTTTTACAGACATGCTATTGTCAGATAGCTACAGCCGAACCCAGTTATTCGAAACCCACAGGGAAGACTTGCAAGTTAGGCCAAGTTAATGTTTTCTCGAATCTTTCAAATGGACTCTCAACTAATATGGACAAATTCATAAAATGAGAAAGTCTTTTTACCAAGTTTAATGACACAAGTTTCAAACATGTCTACCACAATGAGCTTAGTATCGCAGTTTATGTCCTATCTTTTTATGACCCATCTTTATGTCATCCTACCTAGCGGCAGCGGCGCCTTCGGACTGCTGCTGCTGTTCGGCTCGCATCCTGGTCAATGCCGCAGCTGCCTCATCCAGGGCGCAGCTGACAGAGGAAGTAAGCCTACGGAGGACTTCCGGATCAGCCAGCGCCTTACCATCAGCCGTGGACAGCTTGCCTATGCCTGGCGAGATAGAATGTTTTTTCACATAAT
>JAAUYG010033949.1_pt1 | contig 14688 bp, 8 predicted proteins | sample 7278091 | NCBI WGS metagenome assembly JAAUYG01 (sample SAMN14350201, study PRJNA611818) | marine sediment metagenome | isolation source: surface marine sediment (0.6m) | place: French Polynesia: Moorea | collected 2018-08 | reverse complement strand
TTTAGTCACCTTGATCGGAAATTTTGATTGGGTCGTGGAGAGTTGAACTAGCGAACAACATCCTGCTTGCTATTGTGCAGGGCAGCGAAAAGTGCACCTCAGAAGATTAGTTCAATATTATATCTCAGTGACTTATGTCATGATGTTACCCCATTAATATCTTGGTACACATACACACTGAGTTGTGCCACATAAGCTGATCCAGCTAATGTGTGTGTCACGGTTTGCTTCAGTGGAATATTTGTCTGGAATCCTATACCCTTCCTTCCCCCAGTATCATTTTACCCCACTTCTTGTCTTTCTTTCTGTGGTCTTTCTTGGTCCCTGTTAATCTGGTTGAATCTCATTTAGTTAGTACACGTACGCCACCAGAGTTACACGACTGTTTCTGGTCAGTCTGGTTGGTACACACGTTTTAGGGAGAGATAGGCTGGGTGTGTAGAAATCTTCGTCTTTGCCAGGTGCTCCCTAACTGGATAGGAGCCCGCAGACCTCTAAATCATAATCCTGGTATTTTCCCCTCCCTGCAAGCCCATTCTATAGCCAGGGTGGAATCGCTTATCTGTTTGCTTCACAACGCTGCAACTGGGTCTGGAATAAAATACAGAAACCTTCAAAAGGCTTGTGTTGAGACTGTTCTACCTCCAGTTCCAGTATAAACTGGACTTCTGCTATCACATTCTTCAGTTGCCTGGCATACAGTTAGTTCATCTGGATCGAGACCTGGTTCCATCCCTGGCATAGGGCTGATATTTGTGTTCCTGTTTGAAGTGTGTTCTGTGCGATTGGTCTGTTGATGAACTGGTTTTACTTCTGTTTTTATGGCCCAGAGGCAGCCTATCTATGTACACTGTGAAGGATTTCTTCTGCTGTATTGCCATGTATATGCATATATATACTCACCATCGCCGCCATTCATCGGTAAACAGCAATCATACCTTCCACGCAAAACTGTATCCCACCCAAGGAGCTTGTGTTACCAGCTAACATTACTGCTGTGTCATAATGCGCTGTTACAATGTTTAACCAAACCCGGGGTTCCAGGACTTTCTGCAATGCTGTCGTGGTGATGGTGCTCATATTATGTATAACACTCCTAACATTGCTTCACATTTCTCTGTATATATTGCCTTCCTCATATATTACAATTCTTCTGTTTGACACTTTATAATATAACCTCATGGTCATGAATAGGTTAGATTCAATGATGGTAAAAACTCTTTCTGTTATTTGGTTGGCTCTGTGTTGTAAAATACCGGTAGTCAAAAAGGGTGTTATGTGAATTAGATCCTAAATGATTGAAGAGCTTGGTTTTATGGCTCTACATTCATGATATCAGCTCTCGTAAATCCTCAGTATAAATAATTCATACAGAGGACTAGTCAGATATGTGATATGTGACGGTAATCTGTTCTAGTCCTGTGTTTTGACTGTCCCTCATTCCACCTGTTGTCTGTCTTACAGGCAGCCTGACTGTGAGCAACTCGGCGGCTGCCGCCACCATGGGAGGTCTGGGTGGGGCCATGCAGAGTAACATGGACCCCCGTCTTGGCACCACGGCGGGGACCGGTATGACAACCCCCACTATGGGGGGTGCGACCAGTCTGAATGGCCTGGGGAACAGTGCCATCAGCCAGGCCCAGACCCCCACCAACAACCTGGAGGCTCTAACCCAGGCCTACAGCGGTATACAGCAATACGCAGGTTTGTCGGGCTTACTGGGGCAAGGTAAATAAATTTATACTATTAAAGTGTCTCCTCTGTTTCTGGTTTGCAGAGTTGTGTGTTACTGTAGTGACACCAGTCTTCTTGTCAACACCCCTCGTCACTTTTTTGGCTGTCTAGGGTGGAAAGGCTTCAAGTTGAATGGAGGCTGGATTTCCAAAATAATACAAATACAAAAAAAATCTTTCTGGCCATGTTTAAATGGAAAAATCACTGCAGGTTCTAGCCGCGATTAAATGGCCTAGAATATAAGATATGTTTTGATTTCAGTTGAGGTTTTGTAACAACTAGAAGCGGACCTCTTTCACAGAAGCCTTTCCGGCCCCCCATGTCTTGTCCTGCTCAGTATGGCTTTAACCATAGGACAGCACCCCCAGCTTTGATGCATAGCTGTTCTGTGTACAGTCAGGCCTCTGGGACCAAGGGCCATGTTGAGAATGCCTGAGCCAAGTTATTTCTATCGTAAAGATACCTGTAGAGGCATTTTATAGGTGTAGGTGTTGCATTTGTCTAGTATAATTTTTCATCTATACTAAACCCCAAATATACCCCCCCCCCTCAGCCCTTTACCCTTCCAATCTATATCAGACATATCATGCATATAGTGCTGAACTGTATATACATGTATCATACCATTTTATTCTTGAAATCAAAAATTGTCCCAGGCATCAGATTATACAGGTTGTTATTGGTGGAAATGCTATCCAATGATATCTGGGCATCATTTTGAACAACGTTCCCGCCTTTACCTTTGAACCAGTCTCTTGTGATACGTTTCAGTAGCCGTTACCTTTATCGGTCCCAGTTTCTAGAAGTCTCTGTCAATATCTGTATCCCAACTTTCTTATTAACCTTCTATTCTGTTTTGTAGATATCGTCTTTTTGATCCTCCGTGCACCTGCAAGTGATGTGGCGTGGTGTGCCGCTGTCGTGTCTGTACACTCAATGATAGGCTGCTCCCTATGGTGGACCACAGACAAAGACTAGACCACAAATCTAATCATATGCAGTGTTTCTGTTTTTTATACCATACCGAATCACATCCATCATAACAGTTTGCTGCTAAGATGCATTACTGGTGTTGGTATCCTCTCGAAAGATCACAGATTTTCAAATCATCATCCAACTTGTGTGTCCACCATTAGGATGTAGCGTTTCTGTACTTTGTACCTTGTTGAGGGAAACTAAAGGGTCCGGTATTTGCATATGTGGTGTCATTAGAGCAAGGTTGAAAGGCCAAACTCCCATCTAGAAATATAATACGTATAAGAATAAAAACTACTTCTGCCTGGACCCCCTAGTTGACCCTCGCAGGCTTGTGACAAGTTATATTAGCACTTCAACTGTCTTGACAAGTTTTCTGTCTACTTTTAAATTAATCCATGTAGACATTTCTGTGTGTTAGAGGTGTGTACAGGAACAGATACATGTATGTGTGCCGAGATCGTTCAGTGTGATATTTTAGTGTGGCTGTTTAATGATGTTAATCTGCTGCGATATCATATACATGTTCTTATCCGCTTTCTGCATTTCTACGAAACACGTTGCTGGATTTTGTTGAGCAGATTGTAAATTGATTATAATGATGTAGCCATGATAGTAGTCTGATAAAAATTTAAAGTGTGGCTTGTTCACATTCTCACCGATGCAAGATCAGTGTGTGCACACACTGCACAAAAGTGTACACCCGTCAGAGATAAAGTACTTTAGTAAACAGGAACATAAAGTATATACGGAATAATGAAGTGTTAAATTTGAAAGGTATTACAAATGTCTTCACATCCCTGCCTTATAACAGAGACTACAGGTATGGTCTGCTTGCTTTCCAGCGTCTTTTCCCAATGCTTTCACTGCCCAGACTACGGCTCAGCTGCAGCAGGCGGCGGCCACGTCTCCGGCAGGGAAGCAAACCGAGGGTGAGTCATTAGCTATAGACTGGCCAGAAGAGAGGGAGCATCATATACAATATTACCTAGTCTTAGATGATAAAATGCTATGATTGGTCAGCATCTACTACAAGTAGCCTGGATGTAGAGGAATTAAAATTATATTACACTAAGTATGTACCTTAGTGTCAAGCATATGTGTTCCCCGGTCTATCAGCTGTGCAGAATAGCTGCTTGTTGTGTTAGTCATAGTAATGTAGAGACTGGCCAATGTCTTTGCAACCTTAAAAAGACAAGACCTGCTATTACAGCACAATGTTATACATAGCTGCTGGTTTTGAGGTCTCATCTCCAGACTCAACCCATGTTAGAAAGTTGGGTTATGTGGGTGGCAGTTATGTCTGTGTTCCTGAGAGCAGCCGCTCTGTTCGAGAGAAATGCTGAATATGAGAAATGTTAACTATTCATAGTGTATCAGTCTGTAATGCAGAAAATCCTGTGTTTTGGTCCTGTAATCCTGTGTCTCGTTTCCGCTGCAGGTCCAGAGGGTGCCAACCTCTTTATATATCACTTGCCACAGGAGTTTACCGACCAAGACTTAATGCAAATGTTTATGCCGTTTGGCCAAGTCGTATCTGCTAAAGTCTTCATTGACAAACAGACAAATCTCAGTAAATGTTTCGGTAAGTAGCCTAGCTTGGTATATTTATTACTCACCAACCTCCCAATACATGTATCTAATGGCAGTGCTCTTTCTCTACTCTTCAATCTCCACTACACCTTCACTCCCTTCCTACCACTGTTTCAAGGTTTGGGGCAGTAACTGTTTTATCCTAACTCTTAATATTCAAGGAATGTGTATTGGTTACAGTTGTGTCAATAAATATCTAATTGTAAGCATGGTATGATATTAACTGAATCAAATTGAATCTCTAGGAGCACAGGTATATAATTATATTGTAAGCATAGGTATAGTTACTAGTATAAATGGATAGTTCATGAACACCATATGACATCCTGCTTATTGAAACAGTGTGCAATAAACAGTGTGCAATAGATGTATTTATTTCCAGTCGGAGCAGCATTTAAAATACTGCTCATTTAAGGGACATTCCGTATACATGGGTAACATTCCCATTGGTCCTCTGTTCCAGGTTTTGTGAGTTATGACAACCCGGTGTCGGCTCAAGCCGCTATCCAGGCGATGAATGGATTTCAGATAGGCATGAAGCGACTCAAAGTCCAGCTGAAACGTCCAAAAAGCGAGAACAAGCCATATTAGTGTGTGATGTGATATTCCAGGACAACAGGGCCTCGTGACTGGTGCGTTGGGTGATACATGGAGTGTTGACACTAGGGGCTCACTGACCAGTCGGAGTGGCTACAAGCCAGGAAATTACTACCTCAGTTGCAGGGCCCCAGCAATACTCTTAAGACTACTGTCTAGAGAACCTAGTACTTTGGTTTAATACAGCAGAAGCCTATTCTTCCACTGGGCAATTTATTTTTCTGGCTTTACGGGTGTGATTCTGACTGGTCAGAGCTCAGTTGTTCTCAATGTGATACCGACTGACTGGGAGTGGGAGGGGGGGAGGGGGGTAGAATGGGTTGCATGTCTGCTGTACTGTACACAGCACATTTGGCCAGAACTGCACCTGTCCACCCCCACCACAAAATAAACTCTGCCAGTTGTTTTGATTCTAGTCCAGTATGATCTCAGCCTCATGGCTTGACTCCTGAGCAGCATGGCTTTCGTTTTATTAATGAATCTTTTGTGTCTTTGTTTTGGATAGCTATTTGATTACTGTAGTTGTTACCATATAGCTGTTTTTTCCCTATTTTTATAACAAAACTTTCATGGAATGTATCTGAATGTGACTGCTAAATACTGGTGTTGTACATTTATATTTTTGCTTGAAGATCTGACAGTTGTTGTTACCACGGTTATTTGTCATTCCCCCGTAGTTTCCTGTCCATTGTCTAGCACTGTAGCCATTCATACCATATACACCATATTGTATTACTGTACTGAAGGTCTAGTCAGATTACATATTAACTCAAGATGGAACTTGGGAAATATAACTAGCACAATAGAATGACTGAGCCTGTGTAACCTTGTAGTCTATCTCAGTCCTGCTGATAGCTTTTTTTTTTCACACCCACTTTAAACAACACTATTTTAAGCTCAGAATAAATTAATTTTGAAATGTGAGTCCCTCTGTTGACTGATAGCTCTAGCAGCGGGATGTTTCTTTAAAGATTGTGCAACCAACCGTGTTACATACCTGTAATATGTAATATACCTGGAATATGCTGATCCTTCACGTTGTCGCCACTTCTTTGCTTCGCCATCTATGGAATTTTTGCACAGCAAATATTTAAGTATGGGCCAGCTTTAGCACTGCAGAAATCAACCAGTTCCCACAGGATGTTTCTGTGATATTTTCGCATCAATAATATAAAAATGTCCCCTGTTGTTGTTGAACCTGTTCTGTAGTTTTCTCCCGTGTGGTGCATGTCTAAACATTGTTTGACCGTGCTGCCTGGCTGTACTTTTAGTGTGCAGCAACTTGTGATGTTTCCGGGTGAGGTGGGGCTTGCTTGGGGATGGGGGTGGGGGGTGGTAGAGCTAGCTTGACCATGTCTGTACTGTCTGGTTTGTGTGTTTATAATGTTTTGAACCATTTGCTTAGGATTTTTTTCTGCATGCGAAAACCTTGGTGGGCAGTATGGTAAATTTACCTGTTCTCGCCCAATTACTTGCTGAGCAAAAAAAAAATGTGCTTTGCGATCCATGATTAGAAATTCATTGCTTTTGGGACTTAATCTGCTTGATGCTAAACCAGCTCACAATATCCAGAGTAGTGACAAATTTAACATCATGTTTGTCACACTTGCAATAACTTTGAGGCTATGGTAATGCTTGCTAATCTCACTGTGCCTTATACTAGATACTTGCTGTATCATATATGTTTTAATTAAAATTAGTAAGTGACATATGCTAGTTTAAGTACATGTACTAGAACTCTAGTTTCTCACTAAGTTTGATGCTCTGATCCAGATTCAACCAGTATATACAGAATGAATTTCCTGCTACTTCATAATGCCTCACTACAGATTCTAACCAAATTCGATTCAATTAACTGCTTTCTATTAAAGGTGATGATTTAATATTTTGTTTACTTTCTTTGCTTTATTTAGATTACACACGTGGCGTCGCTGTCACCTGTTACTGTGTGACGTTGCTGTTACTACGTTGTGGTCATGTGAGCTCGTTGTCTCTGCCTACCCTCCCGACCAACCCCCTAGTCCTGCCAGCCAGCTGGGTCGGGGCTCCTCTCTCGTCTTGGATCCAGCCCTCACGTACACACTAAACACACACACACTCGGCCAGCCAGGTTACAGTGGCTTTCATGACAACACACACTCTTCTGTCCCCAGACTGAGCTCCTGTCACTCTGTGGACCTCAGGCTAGCTTGTCTCTCCTCTGACCTGTCATCCCCCCTGCGGACTGGATTTGAGGCAGATTGGACTCTTCCTCACTTTGTTTAAAGCACCATGTCCCTCCTTAATGACAAGGTGTACAGTTGACTGTATGTTGGATGATGTATTGGTCATAAATTTGTTAAGTCAACATATCACGAGAGAAAACTTGAGCAGGTAGACTCGATAGAAAGTTACTGTAATCAAGCTGTATTGTTGATTTTAATCCTAATTTAAGAATTGTTAAATGTGCATGACCTATTTTTCGTCTTTTTTTTTTTAAATGAACCACTTGTGGTATGTATTAAATGAAGTCCATGCATCATGGGTTCATCATGTATGGATAAAGAGCCTGTAACTAGGTCAATGGAGAGTGGAGCACATAGCACTTCTTGACATGTTACACAGTTGGTTTTGTTGGTTCAACCTTTATGAGATCCTGCATACATAACATCCTACATCGGTAGATAGTTGTTACTGTGCTAGTTCAGGGTGTGTAGTAGTGTACTGCGGACACCAAGAACTGGTCTTTGTTGGCTCTTTCTTGGTTTCCTGAGACCAAGAGTGATACCGCTATCTACCTACGAGCTTTGTTATTGTTACACAGTCATGGAAGTTTATTATTAAGTGGTTACCTTCTGACCTTTGAACTGTTACTGTGGTGTGTATTATCCTCCACATGTGTAGTTGTGTGTATCCGGTCTGTGTATCTCTCTCGCTCTCTCTCTCTCTCTGTGTGACCTGTAGTGACACTGTCCCTAGCAACTGGACGCTGGATGGCCGATGGGAAGTCCGTTACCTTTCCCACGTCGCCTGGAGCTCCTGTTGCGATGGTGGCAGCAATATTCTTGTCATTTGTGTGTTTCTGTTTGCTAGCTTTTCCTTAACTTATAACACATGATGTATTATTGTGTATTTAACTTTGAACTTGTTTGTATTACTCTACCGTGTGCAGTACGATGTTGTATCAATGTTGTGTTTTCCGTGGCTGTGATTGGAGGAGAGAGCTAAGCTTTGCTGTGGTGGCCAGGGGCAGGCTTCGAATTTGGCATAGCCCTTACGGGGGTGGGGACTACTACCATTAACAGTCTGCTCTATTAATGTGAATGAATGACACCAGTGCAACACAGTAATCATACTACCAATGGATGTAATTATTTGAGACTTGAAATTTAGTATCTGATTTTCACTAGCCAGACTCAAGAGTAATCTTGGCTGTGTGACAAAGTGAACACACATAATTGACAAGTGTAACAGAATCTTGTTACACCCCAAAGCTAGCGGGTAATTTTCCTGTTTTGTTCCTGGTAGTTGGTCCCCACATTTTGTCTCTGTCTGTGGTTGACCACCTCCAGAGCCAGCCTGAGCCACGCCTGGCCTTCTGGACGCCACAGCCCACTCCTGTGTTGTATTATAGTGATCTTGTACAATGTTTCATGGAGGGTATTTCTTTCTCTACCCTGTGGGTGAATTTTTTTTTTCTAGCCACTGTTACGAGTGTGCGATGTTCTGTAGGTATTGCCCTTTACTAGCCTATAGAAAGAACGAGGGGTAATTGTTAATGCCATAGGAATACACCTATGATATGCTATGTGTTTTTTTTTTTCTGTTTGCTGTGTTACGAGACTGAAGAGAGTTAATAGCCTGTAGTACAGTTTTTGTTGGAGGTATTATTATATCCTTTTAGCCACTGCAGACTTCTCAACGTTGATGCAGTCTTGCTTTCTTGTCTCTCTCAGAAGCTGTAATTGTCCAGTATACACTGAAATCCTGTCCCTGTGGCAAGGCTACCATACCAGCTCATACGGCCCTTGCAGGTTAATGCTGTCTGCTTCCTCATGCCTTTGTCTGTTGTGGCTTTTGTGTTAAAAAGTGACAAAAAATGAAGTTGGTATTTTATTTGCATTTTATGACCAGTTTCTGTGACCTGTGGGCTATGAAATGGCCTGTATTTGTGACAGTAATGCATCGCAAGATCCTGTGACCACTCCCAAAGTTGAGCTTTTAACAAGTGTCTATTTTTACAACAGAGGAAAAGTCTTATCAAACATTGTCCAAGTTTTTTTTTCCTTGTGAGTTTTCTTAAATGATGATGCCTTTGAACAGAGTTTTATTTTGTTTTTTGATGGGAGACTGAATAAAAGAAGTCCTAGTGAATGATCGGGTAATGGAAGGAAGCCAAGTTCTGTAGCAGGTGATGCACTGTTGTTGTCGGAATCTTGACATGAGGGAAGCACTGTTTGGGGTGAGGGCTGTCATCCAGTGGCCCCGGTCTGTTAGTGAGACCCGGGGCCTGCCAGTGTGATAGTGCTGTTGGGAGCACCAAACCAAACTCAAAAAATCTCACATATCCTCATGTGTATGGCTGTGTGGAGGCGGTGTTCCCACTCTGTAAAAGCCTTGCCAGGGTTTGTCACGTAGTTCAGTCTGTCTACTGATGTCACATTACGTCTATGTATATCAAACTTTCTGCCCGTGTTTCTCACAGCTGTCAAACTGTTTCAAACTTTTTTTTTTCATTTTGGAACGTCCAAAAATTTCCACTGCGTGTCAATCGCCTATGTGTTATTTATTCCAGTATCTGTCTTAAGGTAGAGTACTGACTGCCATAATATTTATGGTGCCACAAGGAAGCTGTGATACTAGAGTATTATTATTATACTTATTATTAATATATTAAACGAAAGCGCGTCCTCGTAGTGTGCTAAAAATTAGGCCTGGCTATAAGTTTGGCTAAATCTCCACCACTTTTACCATAGACAGCAGGGTCTGAGGAATGTAGCACACCCAGCAATACTCAGTGTTTGTGTCGAGCTGGCGGGGGAGATTTTTCAAACTGGAATATCGCTCTGTGCTGTACTGTAGTGTAGGAGGATGTCAGCGGGCTTGTGTGCCAACTCAGGAATATGTGTCAAGTTGTGTGCTGCGTTAGTACCAGTTGCTGACTGCCGCCCCGGGTGAGTTTTGGTGACTGTAACGTCTTTGTTGGGTTGGGCTGTCAGCTGTAGGGATCTGTTACCTTTGCTGTGTAGCATTTCACAACGGCGGGAAAGTACGCTTCTTCTCTCAAAAGTCTTCTACGTGTAACCCGCACAGGAAATGTTTGCTACATTAACCAGGAAGGAGCCGGGTAGACCTGCCTGCTCATTGGGTGGGGCAAATTTTATTTTTAGTCACGGATGATTATTGATAGTGTCTGAAACTTATTGCCTTATGTTTATTGCAAAACAGATCAAAAGCTGCATGGAATGTCAATTACCTGCACTGTCCAAAGAACATAAAAGTAAAAAACATATGGGTTACTTGGTAGTCAGTTATTTAAGGAGATCAAAGCATGTATTTTTCCCAGAAAGAACATTTCTGGTGTCTTACTGAAAAGGTCATAGGTTTAAAGACCTATTTCTGGGAGTGTTAGGGATTGACTTTGCATCCAGAACTTTTAAACCTCTCTGCTGTAATTTCGTTAAGGACTTTGGGGTATGGAAAATTACACTTTAAGGAGTGATGTATCCTTCTTTAACTATGGATATAGAGCTGTGCTTCATACAAATTTCTCCATTACTACAAATGTAATGTAGTTTAGTGTGAATTCAAGCCAGGATAAAGGTATTGAGGAAATCTAACAGATTCTTGCCATTTGTTTTGCACTACTGCCTATGTTTCTTTACACACCTGGCCATGCAATGGTCCAGTGAGATAGCCAACCTCACAGGTAGGATGTCCCTGCCAGCGTTGACATTGTAGGTCTCTCTCAACTGCGGTGACAGCATCCTTCCTGTCTTCAATTGTGTCATTGTCAACTCTCCTAACTGATGCGATCTGCGTTATCAAGTGTGTTATGTATATCTTCCTATAAACTACTGGCCCAGTTGCATGTATTTTGGGCAGTGATCTAGTCATTTCTGCGGATTCAATTGATCTTCCTTTGGTGCCTTCTGATGATGTGTAGAGATGATTGTCACCGACCTCGGTGGTGTCACCTACATACGTGGCCACGTTCTGGTGACAGAAGTATAAGCATGAAAATAATATCCAAGAAATCCATCTCATGAAGATATTGGTATTTTAAATGGAAAGCCATGTAGAAGTATGCAGTTCCCATCCCAAACTAGATATGTGGTATTCCTGTACACATTTTGCTGTTCACATAGCACACTGGTGGTTGTCAAGCCAAATGCCTGGTACGGAAACATAAGTATGGTTCGCTGCAACTCCCTTGGCAGCTCTTTCGAGAGATTGAAAGCCCAGGATAAATCTGATTAAAGCGTAAGGCTTCTGCTGTATGCAACATTGTCAGAGACCGTTTTACCATGGCGTGCATAAACTGAGGGAGTATGCATAAATATAGGAAGCTGTAGGTGTATGCAGACTACAGTAAAGGTATCTCGGGTGAGTGTACTATTATTTGAGCCATGTATTTTGATGTCATCACTTGAAGTACCGGTAGCTCAGACATTTGGATGGGCCTGTTTAATACATTGGGGCACGGATGTTACAGAGAGGCTAGTGTGTCCAGAATAATGTGCTGGCTGAGCCTCGAGACTAGAGATTTTCTGTGAACAGGTAATATGCACATACATGTATACTCCTGCATGGTTCAAGCTGAGAAACCTGTACAGTATTTTGGATATGATATTGGCAACTCTTAAAGGCAGATGGTGTTAGGAAAGCAAATATGTGATGCATTATCTCATGGTGATTGGTGGCAACGAGCTAGCTCCACTAGAATATGAGGCCAACCCACAGTACCGGGTACAGTTTTAATAAATGCCTGTATTAATGCAATAAGTTTAGAAAAATTAAGGTGTAATGCCAATTATGCACTTGAATACCATTTTCAATTTGCCAGAGCAAGAGAGAATGAATTTTATTAGCATGGTAGCTTAAGGTTTGCACGCATTCACACAATACTGAAAGGAGCCAATCAAGGGTTTGCTTTTCCAATCTGGAGTTTTTGTTCTCGCTGTGTTTTTGACTGGTTACTCTGTTGTTCAGATCATTGATTATTGTTACGTATCAGCTTAGTGTTACACCCCAGTGTGAGGCGTTGTTTTGTGGGTTGCTAATGTAAAAAGTATGGAATAAAAATGGTTTCAACATGCAATTTTTTATTTCAACTTTAATTAATAGTATGCCGACACATTACTGGCAAGTATCAACATACCTGCACTATTGATAGTCTTTAGCTGTAGGCAATTAAAAGTGAATTCTGGCCTAACGCTTCTTGAAGAAACGAGTTGCAAAAAAAAAAAAAATTCTATGTCTCGATCCAGCATATCTGCATTAAAATTTTAAAAAGAATTGTGGCAAATTTATTGCCAAATTTAGGATATTGTGTCAAAACTACGTAATGTTTCCCTTCCCACAAAAGTAGTGTTTACCATACTGCCGTACCTGTCTGTGGATGTTCCAGTGTGTTGTATTTGTACATAAGGAACTGGTTGTAGGGTAAGGTGTGTTCCCCCAAAAAAGCATAATTTGATCATTCTCCATGGTACAAACCACCTTGAAGAATACACAATCTGAAAACAAAACCAAAAAAAAATCCAAAGAATGCAATGTCCAAAATCTTTATAAGGGTGATAAACATTGAGGCCCAGGGGTCTTAATGCTCTGCTTGGTCACTGGCCAGATAGGAACAAGTTAGGTTTATACCAAAACAACCATGTAGCTACTAGCTATGTAGCCGAGGTGACCATGTAATCCTTACAAAAATCAGAAATACACTGACCTCCCGGCTGACCTTGAACACTTAACCCGATGCTAGTAACCGTCAAAAGAGCCCTATAGATATGCTAAGTACCTACCCCTGAGGTCAAAATTTTGCCCAGTTTCACTCTATGACCAGCCGTTTTAAAGATACAAGATTGGCGAAAATCAAAAATGCCCTGAATGACCTCGGACTGGCCTTAAACATTTAACTGTCAAAAGGTCCCTGTGTAAGTACTTACTCCTCAGGCCCAAATTTGGATCAGTTTTGCTCTGACTAGCCGTTTTCGAGATACAATGTTAGCAAAAGCGCATTGAATGATCTCAGACTGATTTTAAACACTTAACTGTCCAAAAGTACCGTGTATACATACACCAACTACTTGCCCCCGAGGCCCAAATTTTGGTCTGTTTCACTCTACGGCCAACCATTTTCGAGATACAAGGCTGTCGAAAATAGAAAATGCACTGAATGACCCCAGGATGACATGAAACACTTAAGTGTCAAAAGTACCCTTATACACTAAGTCCTTACCACCGATGCCCAAATTTTGATCCCTTTCACTCTATGGCCAATCATTTTCAAGATACAATGTTGACAAAAATCAGTAAAATCGGAAATACACTGATTGAACTGATCGAGATTGACCTTGAACACTTAATGGTCAAAAGTACCCTGTTTACAGTAAATACTTACCCAGAGGCCCAAATTTTGGTTCTTTTCCCTCTATGGCCAGATGTTTTCACTACACAAGGTTGTCGAAAATTGGGGAAAAAAATGGAAATACACCAATTGACCTCAGACTGACCTTGAACACAAAATATTAAATCTCAGATACATGTACACTAAGTACCCACGAGGCTCAAATTTGTGTCTGTCTTGCTCTGCAACCAGCCATTTTTGAGATACAAGGTCGATGAAAATTTTGAAATATCGGAAATGTACCATTTAAATGACCCCAGACTGAACTTGAACACTTAATAGTCAAAGGTAGCCCATATACACAAAACAAGTACCCACAAGACGCAAATGTGTGTCCCTTTTGCTCTACGACCAGCCATTTTCAAGATACAAGGTTGTTAAAATTGAAAAATGTACTGAATGACTTCAGATTGACCTTGAACACTTGACAGTCAAAGGTACCCCATCTATACTACACAAGTACCCCGAGGCCCAAATCTGGTTCAGTTTTGCTCTACGACCAGCCGTTTTTAGATCTGCTTGACTTTGTCAGCAGAGCTACTATCATGGTGCAGGCGTCGTCGTCCGTCCATTAAGTGAGTGATATCAAAGTTTAACGGCACATCAACACCAAACGGGTCATACAGTGCCAAACAGGTGTAAATTTTAACCTGGTAACTGATAGGTAAATGGATCACCCGATCAACTTTTCAGTTGAATGCGGCATTGGGCTTTTGCGATTTTGGCACTCAGTGGAGCAATGAACCCCGGGAATGAACCAAGCAATACCATGGCACCGTGGGGTATATTTTGACCCAATGGAAGGCTATTCTATTAAATAGAACTACTAACGGAGCAATGGATGAAAAAAAAAGGTGGAGTTTAACCCAACACACATGCAACATGCGTCAATACACTAACCAGCCATCGCCACAGACTACGTATTGGGCTGCTGTGTTACATTTTATTACGCCTTTTCCGTTAAAGCATCTTGTTTAGCGCATGGGTTCGTATCCTTCCTAAATCACATTTAACTAAATTCTGTCCTGCCATTAGCCCCAAATACTAGTAGTCCCTATACCGCACGGTGCACCGTGGTCCGTTGCTCCCCTGAAAGCCAAAATCGCAAAATCCCATTGCCACATTGAGGAAAATTTGCAGTGGCTGGCTATTTTTAGCTCTGCTTGACTATGTCAGCAGAG
>JAAUYG010188479.1_pt1 | contig 14700 bp, 7 predicted proteins | sample 7278091 | NCBI WGS metagenome assembly JAAUYG01 (sample SAMN14350201, study PRJNA611818) | marine sediment metagenome | isolation source: surface marine sediment (0.6m) | place: French Polynesia: Moorea | collected 2018-08 | reverse complement strand
GACAAGTTTCTTATAGATAGTCTTCAGAACAGTTGTAATTTTTTTCTGATAAGGTAATTTCCTTCTGAGTTATGGCCATTTTTTGAGTAAAAATAACTCAAAAATACATTCTCGGAGGCCAAACACAATGAAGGAAACCTTGTGTTGTCCTGGGAGTTTAGGAAAGGCTTATTACAGGTAGTCTTCAGAACAGGTTTAAATTTTATGCAAATATGGTGGATTTTCACTGAGTTATGGCCGTTTTTTGAGTAAAAGTATTCCAAAATACATTCCCGGAGTGTTAAAATGGGTGTATTTTTGGCCAACCGGGATGCCCCATCGCGTTGCACAGCAACCGAGTGTCTAGTTAGGTTCTGTACTGCTGTAGCATCCGGACACTTATTGTTGGCTACATGTAATTTTCTAGAACCAATCGAAGGATGTTGCAAGCTAACATTGGATTTCCTGGGTCTCATTCTACTCTGATCACTTCCAATACAGTTTATGTGGCACTTGGCTCAGTAGCTGAGATGTCTATTTAAAGCAGTAAATGTGCGACTGTACAGTCTCTAAAGGCGCCTGTCTGACATCATTAAGCTGCCCAGTTTCATCAAGACCAGACATTTAGTATTAGGTTTCTGTATCCTTTGCATTTCTCTGAACACCATTGCTGATCAAGTCTTCTAATTTATGCACCTACCGGTATTCTTACTGTGGTCTATTGTCACCCAGATCCCGGTACCTCATACAAGTATTCTTATTGTAGCATTCATAGTCATCTTACACTTCCTCTGCACATACCAGTACATTGTGTAGAATCCTTTTATGAGACGATTGTCAGATCGTAGCAAAGTGGTTTTGACTGTTAATATAAGCCTTGGTTTGTTAATACAAATAAGAAACGTTATGCTTCGCAAACTTTTCCAGTACCGGTAGCAGTCATTGTCCTGCTGAAGTTTCAAGTCACCTGAAGAATTGCCAGTGTGCATGGGAAGACATCTGCAATAGGAAGTACATGTACTCTGCGCAACAAAATCGCAACATGAATACAAATGTTACGTTTGATTCATTCTCAAAGCAATCTATACTTTGGCCGTCATGTTCCCTTGAGCCAGTCACACCAGGAATGCATTTGGTTGTCACTTAATTTTGGTAGTTTTGGAACATTTTCTCACCCAGTGGTTTAAAATATTCACTATCGTTCAAATTATCGGACTGGGTATGGCAAAATACATTGGCAGTAATACAGATGCTTGGTGGAGTACCTATTTTGTACAGGTGTACGTTTCATCACCAGAAAGTACATGAGTTGTATAGACGCATCTATTATCTTTCACCAGTTGGAACTGAGTCTGAATCAGATGGCATTAAACTGCTAGGATCGTAGCTCATTTGGTGAGCCGGGCAGCGAAAGACCGCATTAAATCTCCACACAGACAAAGTTCAGAAGATTGAGTGGCGGAGATTTTTCCTGACAGGAATGTTTCCACGCAACAGTTCAGAGACTTTGCCACTGTGCAGTGCTCTGGAATGCCATACCAAGGCAACTGTATCGATGTTAGATAAGTGTGCACATTCCAATTCCTTATCTCTGTATATTTACTGGCCAGCAATGAAGTACCCATCAGCTAAATGTACAATATGTGATAATGTTGTACTGATCAATATAAAGAATGCATACCTGTACATAAAAACACAACATGGCTGCACACACAACATGGATGCATACTGTGTAGTCATTTATTACCTGGGCAAGTGATCAGGAGCATCTTTTAAGGCAAGTCATACTTATAAGCATGCACCTTTATCGTTCAGAAATACATGTATTCATACTGTGCCATGAGCACAGTTGTGGAATGGGGCAATACAAATCTAATGATACTACCCAGTGCCCAATAATAAAAGTTCACTCTACCCAGTCTCCTCCCCAGTAATATTCCCCCAGTCACCCAGTGATGTTTCCTCCTCCCCAGTGATATTTCCTCCTCACCCAGTGATATTCCCTCCTCTCCAGTGAGATTCTTGCATTCCCAGTGATATTCCTTCCTCACCCAGTGATACTCCCTCCTTTCCAGTAATATTCCTGCATTCCCAGTGATATTCCCTTCTTTACAGTGATACTCCTGCATTCCCAGTGATAGTGACTCCTCACCCAGTGATATTCCCTCCTCCCCAGTGATGTTCCTGCATTCCCAGTGTTATTCCCTCCTTCCCAGTGATGTTCCTTCCTCCCCATTGATATTCCCTCATCCAGTGGTATGCCTCCTCCCCAGTGTTATTCCCACATTCCCAATGATATTCCCTCCTCATCCTGTGATATTCCTTCCTCTCCAGTGATATTCCTGAATTCCCAATAATATTCCCTCCTCCCCAGTGATATTCCCACATTCCCAGTGATATTCCCTCCTCATCCAGTGATGTTCCCTCCCCTGTGATATTCCTGCATTCCCAGTGACTCCTTACCCAGTGATATTTCCTCCTGCCCAGTGATGTTCCCTCCCCAGTGATATTCCCACATTCCCAATGATATTCCCTCCTCACCCAGTGATATTCCCTCCCCTGTGATATTCCTGCATTCCCAGTGACTCCTTTTACCCAGTGATGTTTCCTCCTGCCCAGTGATACTCCGTCCCTCTGTCCCAGCTGAGAATCCCAGTGACACACTCGCAGTGCACCCAGGGACAGCGCGGCAAGTGTTTGCTTGCTGAACTCAATCACTGGCGGCACCAACACTACATCAGGGCTGGCAGATTGGTTTGATGTCACCGAGGGGATAGTGGGGTTCCAGGAAAGTTAGGAGATGAATTCGGAACTTCTTAGTCATGCTGGGCAGACCAAAAAAAAAAAAAAAAAAGAAATGGAGAGGGTGACCTGGTTCCATGATTGTGTCTGACATAGGGGAAGATTAACTCGATAGAGTCTAGTCCTTGTCTGAAAGGGACAACCGTGCTGCCAAATAATACTGTCTATATATGTGAGAGAGAGAAATGACTTTGGTGAGAGGGAGTATCAAATACATTCATGGTACTACTTGCTGCCAAGATTTGTGTCCTCTCCAGAGAGAAGCTGTCATATCTAGAGAGCATGCTTTAAGAAAGGGATGATTATAACGCACATGTACATGTACATACAAATTGATGCACGCATGCACTGCACATGTATTATCTGCAATAACAACATTAATTTGACTCCTTTTTAGGAGCGTTTTAGCATTTATAATTATTGGCTCTGCATAAATTTTACCCATTAGTTAGGAAGATAAGTGCTGCCACTGCCATCAAGTACATGTATCGTAGGTGACAGTGATTACCAGGTCTATATTTTGATGAAATTCACAGAAACTTAGCAAAGTCAAGAAATTTTGGATGGCAATACATATATCTTGACAGATTTGTTGTTTACAGAGCAGCACCTCCTGTTTCTCACTCAGCTCGGGTATTAATCCAGCTAAAAGGCTTCAAACTGCAAAGCCACTTCCAAATTTCAATGCGCCTGTCTTTGGTAATGGCTCGTGTACCAGTTTTTCACGACAGCATTAGTTGCCTAAATGGTCCATTTCCACCATTTCCCAGAGCAGGAGGTGGGGAGGGAAAGCTCCCGGAGGAACTGGAAGTGCGATAGCGCCGTTTGTCAGGGAAAACCTGCCCGGCCTGCCAATGAGCCGATTACCAGATTGCTCTGTGAGGGCCTTGCTAATTGATTTCCTATTAAGGAGTTTGAATTGAAGAGAAAACTCCTGTGAAATCCCTTTATGGTGAAGCTCTTCCCTGTGGGGTTTTCCTTTACTGAGAAATGCGAGAGTAGGCACAAAGCCCCCCAAGGTGGTGGTTGGGTGAGCAGTTGAGGCGCGGCACGATGGATCAGCATTTGTTCAGGCCTTCTTAGGCTTAAAGGTGCAAAAAAATAAATACATAAAAAATGCAGGAATTAAGCAAGGTGTTGGAGAAGAGCAGCCTTTAATTGTCATGGACCATAAAAGTAACTATGTTTTTGCAGGACTGTAAACATGGCAAAGGCTAGGGAACACAGAGGCTGGGACAGTGGAGCATATCCCGTTATACCTGAACAATTTGCTGATCTAAGAAGTCTGTTAAAATATTATACAATTATCACCGGTATGTCTATAGTCCCATTCTTGAATGACATTCTGTCAATGTAATGAAATCAAATTGCATCCATGCATTTGTAATACTGGTACACTGTATATAGACAGTATATCCTCAAAGCCAATGAAAATAATTGCTGACATTCAAATTTCAATAAACTCAATAAATAAACAGCTTTTGACCAGTAAATATTCTCAAGTTACAAAGTAAATTTATAATTTAGTTAAATTATAATTATAATTTCCTTTTGTGAAAGGCAATAGTGCTTAAATATAGTTGATATCATTAGGTATGTTTGTCAAGTTTTTACATTTGTTCAAAAGGTAATGCTAGAAAAAGTAGTACCGGGTACAGCTATTTGCTATCTTTGTTGTCAATTTCACTCTGTAACTAAATGTTGCTGTTAAGTGATCTACAGCTGTACCTGGCAGTATAAACGTATTCCACTAAGCCATCCTTGGAAACCACATGGTGTGATCTAATTGTTAAGCAAGTCCTCTGATTAAACTAGCTGCAAAAACTGATTAATTAAAGAAAAAATAAAAAATCTAACATTTAAACCAAATTGTTCATCTCAATTTTGGGATTTTATGGCCACTCATATGTAGGTAAAATATGTGGTAGTAAAGCCTGACAGAATTTTTCCATATGGGAATTCCTGTTAATGCGTACACCAGAATCCCCAGAATTCCTCGTTCAGAAACTGGAAATTCTGCGCTCAGAAAATGGAAATTTTGCACCCCAAAACTGCAATGCCAATCTAAGCAGATCACCTCAGAATTCAGTGTGCTTAGAAAATTGAAATTATGCACTCAGGAAAGGGAAATTCTGTCGTCACAAATGAAAATTCTGTAATCAATTCTGCCTGTACAATGGAAAGTCTGCTTTTTCCATGCCAAGTTCATTATTGGGTAAATCTGCTGCCACACCCAAGTTGAACTTCCGTGCTAAATTGTGCAATTTCAGAATTCCGAACTTATTCCGAATTCATGTAATTTATGGCTTGTACACGTAAATAACAGCTGTCTCTCTTCAACCATTTAGATATGAAACTCTGTTAAAATTACTTTTGACTTTTTGTTTGATATTATTTAAGGACAAATCCAGTGCAGAATCGTTTCATATAGAGCTATGAAATATGTGTATGGTGCAACTCTTATTTAATTAAAAAAGTGAAGGAGACAGTGTATCCATGTTCTTGACTTTGTCATTATATGCAAGGTCATATCTAATATGGTGGGAATACACAGTCCCAGGTATATGACTTGCCAGGTCTTGCTGCTGTCTCCCAGTGTTTGTCACCATTTAAGCACTTAAAAATTGTTTTACCTTAATCCATTATTGCCCAGCAGGTCATAAATTCTGGATTGACATTTACGTGACGGATTAAGAGATTTAGGTAAATTTGGGGAATTGACCTAATTTGGATCACTCTCTGACTTGATTTTGTTGCCAGTTTGCTTTTCTGATGCAGTTCCATATCCGCTGGCCCAGTCCAGACTGTTTACTGAATTCAGCAAGGGTCACTTAGAAAGACTTACAGCTCCTTCAGGTGTTGTCTATGTCAGATAAAGAGACCTCCGCAGACCCACCCAAACTATTAGGAAGCAAATCGGAATGAGCTGTGACTTAATCTTTTGGGCTGAAGTATAATAAAGACTGCGATAAATCTCCCAGTTGTTTTCAGCTCCCACTGCACACCAATGTGGCAAGTCAGCTGCTGCCAACATGAGACCGCCCTCATGGGGATGCCGCGGGATGGAAGTGTACCAGCCAGTCCAGAAATGTTACCGCCATATTTGGTTTTGCCTTGCAGCTGAGTTATGTCAGCAGGAGGCCACCATTAACCTTCATCTGGCGTGGAAAATGGAGGTTTGGGAAATTCGGCATAGGGGTGTTGCATGTCTTGAAATTGGGTGGAAGGTGGGGAAAGTCTTTGCTTGTTTATTGAAAGTGACTTTGCTGAAACCCTGTGGGGTGAGGCTCTGGTGGGAAGTTGGTCCCGCACCCTGACATGGAACTGCCAAGGGCAATTGGAGTCTTGGGATTTACTTGAGAACACCCGTTGTAGCAGTAAAAAAAAAATACTTTCATTTCGATTTCATTCCGAGGAATAACTCATTTTCCACATCTTTAACAAATCGAATTGGGTTTTTGCAGCAAACTTTCTCAATTGCGTCCTTTGCTAAAATGTGCTGGTACTTCTTCTAAAGTTAACAAAGCAGCCATGGTAATCTGTGGGTCTAATGGCTAAGTCACCGTGAAATACTTTTTTCTTTCAGAAAGATGCAGTGATAGCTCTAAAAATGTGTTGTCTTACTAAATCAGCCAAGGGTTTTGAAAGGAGTCACTTTTCATGAGGGTGTAGCATTACAGTGAAAGTTCCTAGCTTTGGGAGACTAGAGTGGCATAATATGGGCATCCTGGGGTTGTCCAAATCCCATAGTGGCAGGGAATACATCTCCAGGTTTTTAATGGCAGCTCTTTTAGCTGGCATCTCTCGACTTTGAGCGCTTTAGTTCTTTGGGAGCTATTCATTGCAAGTCGGTTTTGCATTGTGGGAATTGATGATGATGAGTTGTGGAAACTTGACGAAGCCTATGCATGACAGGAACCTGGGCAGAATACGTTAAGCGGAGAGCGCGGGGAGTAGGGAGTTATGGCCCCGAAATGCTGATGTCACTCTCAGGAGGCGAACACTGTCTGACCATACATAGCAGATGTATGCAAAGTGTCCGAGTTCAATGGCTTGGAGGAGTTCAGAGAGGCAAAGTGGCTTTGATGACTCCCCGAGTCCACAGTCATCATTTGTCCTCTCAGTCGAGAAACGATGCCTTGCCATTTGTATGGAAAATCCCTTCAAGTTAAAGAGGTCTAAATGCTGGTTTGGTTGGCTCGGCGGCCCAATGTATGTCCCGGGTGGGCTGGTCTGGTCCCCGATACTGCCCATTGTTATTCCTCTTACCTACGTGGCTTGAACGGCTGCTGCCATAAGAAATGTCTCTTCAGGGTCACATTGATTGACCATGCCTCCTTTGGTTTAGACAAAGTGTGGGACGAGCCAGAGACTTTAGGTCCGGGTCTGGGGGATGGCCTCCAAGTCTGTAGAACGGTGTCCCCACCATGTCCTCTTGCTTTGGGAAGTTTTGATAACACAACCTGCCAGGCGAGTGGTGTGTCCCCGGCAAGGTCAGGACAGTGATTGAAAGCTTCCCTAGGGCTGCCCAGGTTGTGTATCTCCATTAAGAAAGCTGGGTGGATGTACGCGGTCACAGGGATAATGTCCCTCATTTCTCTGATCCATTATGTATGTGTGGCTTCCTGCTGCATTACTGACTAATGAAGAAAACTTCCAATAGTCTTCAGTTAATGGACTACATGTTGGTACCACCTACTGCGTCATAAGTTACCAAAATGGAACTGTTACTGATTAGATTGGATGGGACTGAAACTTAAACGCACAGTTGATCCTACTTTTTGTTATTCTTGTTGTACCTAGCATGTATACCAAGTACATGCACATGTGTATGGATATGACAAGCCAAGATAGGTTTCCCAAAAAAAGATTAAGGTCTGCCGTAATAAATTATAGTATTAAACAAATTATATTATTATATATCTGCAAAGTATCCCTATTGTTTACCATTGAAATGATCATGCAATACTCTACTTCTTGAACACCTCGGTTACACTTTATATTGCATCATGGCCCAACCCAGTTTTGCCAATGGCAGAATCTAATAGAGCCTCTACCTTTTAACAAGCATTTAACCAATAGAAATGAATAAAAATAGAAGAGCTAGTAGTTAATTCAGGTGTGGTCTTCACCAATGACACATTGCTAATATTATGTACATATTTTTCTGCTGCATTCATTACCACGGTAATGGGATTTGGCTCTGAACTAAGCATGCTAAGCATGTGAAAAGGAAAAACAATGCCATGTCAAAATACATGGGACCTTTTCTTAAGGCATACCGGTAATGCCATTCACTTTCAAAACATAATTATGGGCTTAAAATGAAGTAGAACATGTATATAAAAATGCTAACAGCAGTATAAGTCCATACAAAAGCATCCGAGTCAATAATATCAACCTTAAAAATATGTCTAACACACATAATGCGCATTTAATAATTAGCAGTATACTGATTAAATTATGCCATCACCATGCACCCCTGAAGAAGGCCAGTAATGGCCTAAAAACCCGTAAAAATGTAAAATCCAGCCTTAACAACTGTGAATCTCTCATTTTACACTGGTTTGTATGAATTTGCATTACCGGTACCGCTTCTGACGCATATGAAACACATAATATTGCAATGTCCATTAACTTGAATGTAATGAAATTATAAACTTGTGTGATTGATCATTCCTGAATTGTGTTACTTCCCCCCCAACAAAAAAAAATAAATAAATAAACAATGAAGCTTTATATATTGGACACTCACAATGCAGTGTACTGTCATATGGTTGATGTATTGGCTGTTCTAAACTGTGATGATACGACATTGGCTGTTCGTGTTCTTTCTGACAATGCCTTGGTGCCTACATAGGCTTGGTATGGGTTGGGCTGGGTTGGAATCTGCAATCAGGTCATATCAATGCATGAGCTTAGTCTGATAGGGTTTACGTGGGAGCCTAATGTGACAGTAGCACATGACTTATTCATAGCCACCCATGTCCGGATAAAGTGATAAGGCTCAAGTGTCCCGGTAGGGAAAGTTTAAGCTGTCGTAGCATTTGATTTCCAGCGCACCGAACCCCAATCCCATTGTTCCTGACTCACGGTACATACCGGTAGTCTGGCTGAATGGCAATTTCAGAGAATGCTCAAAAGCTTACCTTGGTGAATGCATTAGCATGCGGCCTGATTTTGTAAGTTATTTACACGTATTATAATCAAAATCTTTCAAAACTAACTTTGAAATAATTTGCAGTAAGAAGGTATACATGTATTTGTTAAATACATAACATGCATATGGAAATTATTTTTTCAGACCAACTTTGAAATAATTTTGCAATATGAGAAGGTACATTTGTAAATTCCATATACATTTATAACTGAAAGACTAACAATTGAAAACCTAATTTTTACTGCATGGTAATGTTTGAAGAAATATAAACTCATAGTTTTTTTGTATTGATTGAAAAGCATTTTGGGCATTCCAGTATACCTGGTGTACAATATGTTACTTTTATTTGGAGGGCAACTTCAAAATCAAGCTTGAGTACTCGAGATGGCTTGCCAAAGAGCCTATATCGATCTCGTTAAAGCCCAAAATGTATACCGCTATGGGGTTATACATGACATACATGCATACATTTTCATTTGAGATGGAATTACCAGTAATGCTCGATCTGCTTTTTTAGCTTTTGCTGTAGACTGTGAATAATATCCATGTTATGAAAACAACATTGGAATTTAAAGAAAAAAATCCACGCTTTGAAAGTTTGAATTGTAGTTAGGTGCAATGTATGTTAGATTGGCTTCCTGTCAGTGCCTCCTGTGCAAAAACAGTGAAAAGTTACCTCTTTCGAAGCAGAATGTTGATGTCTCTCTCAGGGTCACCTTTAATGCCACCACATGACATAAATTAGAGGGACACTGAGGGAATAAAGAAGGCTGAGTGACCGATGCCAGACGGGGATCAGCAGACAAGGAACACACACGCGGCACAAGGGTTTAACGGCACACGATTGAGGGTCTCACTGCAACTGCCAGCTAATGAATCGGTGGTCAAGAGGGACAAATGAGCTCTCTCCTGTGGGGTGCGGCTTATATATCTGGAAAGTCTGCTGTCCAACGCCAGTGGAATGCCAGCGTTGGGAGACAACTGAAAATGTCCAAACACCCCTGGCAAGTGGTCTTGAGTTGAGCCTGACAACAGGCTGTGGTATTGAGTAAATGGTGATATTGCATGGACAAATGTCTCAGGACAGACAATGCGAGCACAGGGCTGCCATGGGGAACACTTCTGCTCTGTAATAGAAGACAAGGACAAACACACATAGGGGGCGAGGTGGCTTAAGAAACCACTTGTCTTCTGAATCATGTAATTATACCTCCTCCTTGGGCAAGGGCTAACCATGCTAACAGAATACCGGTATTTCTTGACACCAAATCAAGCCTAGGTGCCCATTAACCAAGCCTTTTGAAGAATTGCAGTCACTAGATGTCTATAAGTAATGCTGCGTAAAAAGTCATCACTGTCAGAATGCATCATATATAATCTTTCTTTTAACAAAGTAATTTACAGGTGTATACTTGCATGAATTAGACATTCATTATTGTTTCATGTACTTATGGCCATGTAGATTTACCAGGTCCATAAATATTTGAAACATACCCATCGCTATAAAGTGAGAGAGTATAGTGTTATACTGGTACGGTTTAGTGCCAGATCAACCTAACACAGCTCAAGTACTGTGTGGCAGCTGCAACTCTCTCTCTCTCTGGGTGTCCAGTCACTGGTAGCCTCTGAGTCTGTGTGCCGGAATCTCATTTGGTGCCAGTGTATGACAGTCGGATGGAGGATCTTTGAGGACCTTTTGGTTAGTTCGCTCCCTAAACCTAGACCCGCCTGTCCCAATTTCCTTGGTCCTCCTCCACTGCCAGCCTCAATACAATAAATCAGTGGTAATCAAATATTAATTCTTATCAGTCAACCCAAAATGAGGCCAAATCGATCACTGCATGACCCGCCCCATTGCCGACCAAACTGACTGGCCAAACTGAGGTCTGCCACGGACGCTTAAGTGTGATCTAATAGAGAGAGAGTTCCCTAATGGAGTTATGTCCAGGACTCTTGTACTGTCTGTCATTTCTGACTGTCACATAGGAAGCATATCTGACCCTCAGCTGTCTACTGCCTTAAAGTACATGTAGCGAGGCAAGTATGGAGGCAGAGAGGTCACCGGGTAATCGCTCCCCAATTCTCTTTGTTGGCATCGGAATGAAAGTTTGGATGTACATGTAATTACTGTAATTACTGTGATCAGTTTCCTACAAACTACATTTGAGTTACCTGCATATCAACTTTTTTCATTGCCTCATTAAATCGACCATGAAATCTTTCGAGCAATATAGTTATAATTTATTATGTATTGAGCTTGGTAATAGTAACTGACTGCACCAGTTACATACAATAAATATAATTACTGGTGAAATTGACCATTTGCTATATAAGCTTACTCGGTCTCAATTTACTCAATTTCTTTTTCAGTTGTGGTTGGGGATTCATTCAGCTTGAAATTAGAAATTAATCCTTTATTTATCATATATTAATCATTTGTCGTTTCCTCTTTCTTGCCATGCATAAGCAATCCTCTGTTGATATTGTATCCTTCAGTCCGGGTGTTGCAATATTTTTTGCGTTGCTATGAATCATTCATCTCATTCAAGTCCGCACTCTATTTTTGTCAATATTTCAATGACAGTGACAATAGCACTGTGAGCATAAAATTGATGATGTATGCTCATGACTTAATACCAGACTTTAGACCCCCATCCACTTTATATGCATTCCACCGGCTGGTCCAAGGAAATTGATCTGCCTATAAATTTTGATTCCCCATTTGATGGCCTGAACCACAGCAGTGGCTCATTAAGACATGTTCAACAGTGAAGAAGGTTTGGGGGAAGCTCACAATCCATCCAGCACCATGACCTCCATGCTAAAAGCCTTCCCATTCATCTTGCCTTGCTTAAACTTGCCTTTATGATGACAGGGAAGGTGAAACCGCACTGGCACTGGTCATTCCATCGCCTAGCTATTACTGCGACAGTTTGTGTCATTCATATTCCACTCTAGCACAGGAATCTTTGAGCAGGGTTTGAGTTGTGGTTGGGAATCATGGAATGGGATTTGAGGCTGTTCTTTAGCACTTCTTGAAGAATTGTTTCCAACAAGTGAAGAATTAAAATCAAATGTTGTTTCCATCTATTTTGACACTCAGTTACCTGATAGATGCACAACGATTAGCTATTGACTACATGTATATTAGTCATCCAACCACTAATTGTAATTAAACACTGAAAACTTTTAAAAGGTACATGTACCTACATGTAGGATCATTTTTAATGAAAAAAGGATATTTTAAAACTTGTCACCCAGGTATATCATGCATATCCTGATGACCTTTTTACTGCCACCGTGCAATTTCTAAGTAAAATACTTATTAGTGTCATGTTTCAATGAAGCATCCAGAATGGTGGAGTGTCTACAGTGCATTATTGACAGGCCACACATGTACACTGTATACAAATACTTATCAAAAACACCAAGAAAAACACTGTTATATCCAGTTTTCACCCAACTCAGTGAGTATAGAATCACAATTTTCCCATTATGATCAGTCCTGAGTCCAGTAATCTCCATTATCTTACTTCTTGTGAGTTAAAAGAGTACAATCATATACATGTACATGTATACAGAAAACTTTGATTAGTATTCCAGCCGTTGGGTAAAATTTGGCTATAGCTCTACTACATACATGTAGCTATATTTGTACAGGTGGATTAATTGCCATGCTATAACCACCAATCTTTGCCAGAGCACTGGGGAATGACGAGGAGCCGTTGTTAGTATGTACATGTGTATTCTCAGAGTTATTTCGTAATTGATCAATTGTCATGGCTGTGGTTGAAGGAAGCAGTGAGTTTGTGAATGAGTATGCGAGACGCGTTTGGATTTTTCACTGTGGACTATTCCATTAGAGTTTTTTAAAGGAAACCGTCCAGACTCTGGCGCCCAGGGATATTTGGTGGCAGCCGACGCGCAACACTAATAATCCCACCGTCTCTCCTTGTAAGGGTCGGAAGAGTATTAGTGTCTGATTAGAACACGGCATGTCTCGGCATGCATTGCTTTCAATGGTTTAAGACGATGGCGTAATGAAGCAAATATATTGGATTTATGGCAATCTGCATGACAAAGCAGGCGATCGATACAGATAAAAGGCAAGGATGGAAATCCTCATTATCTCAGCTTAAAAGGCATCTGGAGAAAGCAAAACCAAAAGACCGGGAGAAAAGAAATTTCTATGCTATGTAAATGTAACGTAATTCTTGCAATGTTGATTGAAGATCGAAAACACTGTCAGAATTTATGGTGCCCAGGGACACTCATTCTCTTGTAAACTTAGTTAAATTTCATATTTTTTTAAGCTAGTGCACTATATACTTTTCATGGATTTTTCTAATACATTAATACTGGTACTTGAAAGCTATAGCCCTGTACAGTACATGATCCATGTATAATTATAACCATATCTTAAGATGATGTTCCTTCCAAAGACCGGTGAGGGATGTATGGATTACTGCAATTCTGTATTTTGTGTCAAGATCTTAAAATGTAAAATGCTTTGAATACACCCATATACATTGTAACACATGAAGGCCTCCAGGCCAATCAGTGCTGTCACATGTCTCAGACAGCCAAATTACATTGAAGAAAAAAAAAATCCCACCATTAGAGTCCTACCGAATGTGCATGTACATGTAATAGTGCCATTGTACAACACTGTGTCATGCTAGGTTTCATGACCATCCCTCAGCATGACTGCCTGACCTGTCCCCATCAGGTCACATGGCGACTTGGAGCCTGAGGCCTCCCACCTCAGTAGTCAGGGTTGTAATATGTGGGGGAGGAACAAATGGCAATGTCGGGAGCAGTACGAGTTGCTGGAAAATATGAGCTGTAGCAAGGCTCGGTGTCTCCAAGTCCAGGAAAAATTCAGCAGGAATTATGGTGACATACGAATCTCTCAGGGTGATGTAAAATTCCATTCTGTGAGGACTGCAATCCATCATCTTTATATTATGTACATGTGTATGCAAAACTGAGAGGGATCTTGTTATAAGAAAAAGAAATCCCGGTACTTGTTCTCTAAGTGCATTGTAAAGATGTTCCCATGAACTCCGTTGTCGTGCATAAGATTTCACCTCCTCCGACACAAAACACGTTGAAGAACAATATTGGATTCAATATCAAAATACATGTAGGTATGAAACATGTACTTTGTACAGGATAAGAGTGTTTTAAAGTTGGGGTACTCTTGAGTAAACTTGGTGAAATCATCTGTTTTGTGTCCTTTTTCTGCACCAGTGGCAAAACAATGGGCAAGCGATGAGGTTCTGTTCAAACTCACAACTCATATGATCTGAAGCTTTTATTTAATGTACATGTTATGGTCAAGTAAAGCTGCCTTCTATAATTGGTAATAAAATGAGCCAAACTGGTAAATTATCTTCATATGTACTTCCCGGGATGTACTTCTTTTCTTTTCAAATATGCCATTGTTGCTTATCATAAAAGAGTGACTTCAGTATCATGGTACCGGTGTCAGATTGTAAATGGACCCCCGTGGAAAATGGACCCCAGGGTCCATATTTCACAGTGGTAAATAGACCCCCCTGTGGCAAATGGACCCCCCTACATATATGGCGTAACAGCACTTCTTCGAAAAAAGGGCTGATAATCTATGGCTGAGGCATTGTTTCAGTCACTCATATCATGCTATAATCACTTATAATTGTGTGAGTAGTATGAGTTTTGTAGAGGGGGGGGTACAAATTCCACGCCATTGTATATGGACCCCCCCAAGTGTTTTG
>JAAUYG010177210.1_pt1 | contig 14701 bp, 14 predicted proteins | sample 7278091 | NCBI WGS metagenome assembly JAAUYG01 (sample SAMN14350201, study PRJNA611818) | marine sediment metagenome | isolation source: surface marine sediment (0.6m) | place: French Polynesia: Moorea | collected 2018-08 | reverse complement strand
GTCACAGTAAGATAGATCTTGAAAAGGAGAAAAAGAGCATTGAGCACACATTTGACTTTGGTTTGAAAAGACATTGTTTCACTGCCAAAATTGCATAAACGTCCACAACGCTCTGCGTTCAAAAACCACGCAGAAACAACATTCTCTGAACCCCATCAATGATATGCTAAAATTCACCTCCATCTTGTCGCCAAGTCTTTCGCTTGAAAATCCCGAGCCAACAGACATTCTTCACTCCTTTGAACGTCACAGCATTTAACTTCGGAAACCTCAAAACTGCATCAATGACTGCATTCCTGAAAACCTGCTCCCAACAACTCCAACATCTTCTGACTTTGCTTTGTAGTCAACAGCAAAAACCTTGTGAACGTCACTAGATCTATTTCACACAGACAAACCTGTGCGATTCAAATAAACCCTGTGCAACCTCATCGGTTTCTACAGCTCACTTTGAGATTTGGCCAGTTTAGCTCCTGGAGTGCTGACTCTAGTTCGTGCGTGAGAAAAGTCGATTCGGTGAGGTCTTTGAGCGTCGGGCGCGGGAGTCTGATACCGCTCCCGCACCACCTTTGGCGTTTCACCCAGCAGTTCCAAGATAGCGTCCACTGTCGTGCATAGATTGTCCTCAAAGGCTTCCATTCTCCTGGAAAGAACAAGCAAGGAAATATATATTTGTCACGAAGAATGTGCAATTGTCACGATAAAAAGGGCCAGAATAAAGTAGATCAAGAAGCTGTCGAAGTTTTCTTGTACTATCGTTCTTTCTACTCTGTACCCTGAAGGTTTCATGTTTCCTGGACTTACTCGTTTATGGATTCGAGCCTTTCTTCGATGTCAGCGAGACTGTGGATGTTGCCCTTGTCAGGATGATGCTGCAGTTCGTATTCGATGGGACTCTGACCCATGAGGGGTCCCGTGCTGCTCGATGATTTGGACTTGGGTATGCAGGAAGTAGAACTGGAGCCTGAAACTTCTGGGGACACGCCTGATGACGTCACAGTACGTGCAACGTACTGGGACAGGTGGCTGACTCGGTGGATTCCTCTTACTTCCGGTTTGACGGGAACGGAGTACTTCTTGACGGACATACTGCTCTCACGAGGGGAAGGTGTCACTTCTGTTCAAAGGAAAGGCATGAGATTGTAGCAGACAAGTACAAGATACACTCTGTCTTCCGTCATGTCTTGACAGAATGACTGCCAAAGCAATTTTTCACGACCCGAGGCAGGAATGTGAACAGAATTCACTCGCGTTTGAGTTCACAGACTTGTGGACCAGAAAGAGATCCTTGATTGTGAACCAACGTTTCACCAATTGCCATAGCGCTTTGAAAGTGAATTTTTGCGAGGAATTTCAATCGTGCTGCATACAAAACAACTAAACACGTTTCTTTGAGGATAAAGCAAGCAGGTTGGGGAAGAAGGTTTTGCTGTTCGCAGAGATTTGACAGATCTATGAATGTGATGACTTTAATGGGATGTCAAAGACAAGAAAGAGGACTGAAGGTAGAAAAAAACAGAACTAACTGCCTGCACGCGCTACAAAGGACGGAGACGTACGTTTAGCAGTGGCGGGTAAGCTGCCAGGAGAGTGAGGGCTGGGAGGGCGCAGGAAGTGGTGATCTGTGCTCGCCACCGCCGACAGCTCGAGGATGCCGCCGCCGCTGCCGCTGCCCCCGCCCCGATGTCGCCCCTCGTCGTCGCTAGAGTCGACGGACGCCGGCTTCTCCGAGCTCCGGGACCTCTGACCTGCGTAACGCCGACGTAGTCCAGATGCACGCGCTGCAAGAAAACATTCCCAGGCGTTGTGTGCTGGGTGCTCAAAGAGGAGGAAAAGAGAGACTGTTGTGCACATCTCTCCACTGCTCTGCAATCTCCACACTTCCCCCTCGTCGGAGCTGTGGCAGAAAAACTAGCAAGAAAGAGTGCCTCAGAAAATGGAATCTACTCGTGTGAAAAAACTGACAGGGCAAGACGTTTGGATGAGGAAATTGTCAAGCCTGCTGAATGTCTCAAGTGGCTTGCGTTCAGTCTGCTGCAACTTACTTCCAACTTCTGAGCGAACACTTCCCTTACACTGTAACCGAGGCCGTTTCTGACGAATAAATTTCAACGTTTCGTCATCCAGTTTGCTCGGTGTTGTTCTCTGCATGAGGTCGCCCTGCAAGAACAAAATGCCACTCTGACAAGAAAGTGAGCAAACACACAAAACTGAAATTTGCAACCTGACTGGATTGAGAAATGTTTGCAAAAGTGACTTGAGGAAAAAAACCAGTGTTGTCTCTGACTGCGGACACAATCTGTAACATTTGTCAGATTTTTGTCCAAAAATTGAATCACACATGCTGTGGAATTGAAACAATTTCAGGACCATGAATGCAGTTGTGTTTCACAGGCAACAGGGATCTGATTTGAACGCACTGCATGCTGATCACCAGCACTGAAACGACACAGAATCACCAAAACATGCATGACAAAAACTCGCACAAGGAATACGCCATGATGTCGAACTCTGATTAATTTTGAACTGAACGTAGCATGCATTTCTATTGCTACCACTTTGGTGATTCTACTCCTATGCGACTGCAGATATCATTCTGGCTTTATTTTTCTGGTTTGTGATTCATAAATTCCATTTCTTCAACGCACAGAAAAATTTTTTGAGGTCACATACGTTGGCCTTTGCATTTTGTACTTTTCATTGCTAATGGGTTGCAAAATGGAAAACTGACTCACAAAACGCAAAAATAAAAATAGCTGTCATGCATGCTGGGAATAAAAGAACAAAACAATTGCAATGGCTCCTTCCTATCTTACCATTTGGTGTGTCTATTGCGTTTGCACAATGAAACCAGTCCAGATTAAAACTGAATTCATCTGCGGGAAAAATGCGTTGCAATACATCACGAAAACATCTCTTTTGAACACTCAGTTCTTAAGCAGAGGGAACTTGCCTGCTTTTACCTTTCTCTTCTTTTAGATGACAGACACAGAATACAGAATTCTGCAGAATGTGACCCTGCTGCCAAACTCACAAGACATGTACTGTCACGAACGTAAAGTGCATGTGGCAGAACCTTGGTAGTCCTGAACAATTGTACCAAATTGGATCTCCAGTTCTCAAAATGGGCACACTCTTTGAATTGTGGCACCTTCATGTGAATACTCACGTGCCGAAGGTTGAATGTGACAGTAAACTTTGTGAGGAAATCGCCAGCGAACTCGGGATACATGTCGAGGATTTCCTGCAGATCAGTCAGCATAATCTTGTGCAGGTCACAGTAGGACAACGCCCGCACACAGTAGTTTGACTTGCCAATAGTCGACCTGTCCTGGGGTCTGGATTCGTTGACGTTCTCTCCAAAGATATCATCCTTGCCTAAAAGAGACCAAGGAATTCGCAATCATCATTTCATCTAAACCAGTCACTTCATCTTCCGCATCGATTCAAGGCCACAAGGCATGCGACTGTTCAAAATTTTACATTTCTTTGCTTTGCCGAAAAAGTTCCAGCAAAGATCTGCGCTACTTTGATGCGGCTTTCCATGAACAAAAACACTTGTTCAGACTCCTTAACAACTGCCTGTTTGGAAAAAGTTGTACCCAGTATTGCCATGACGACGTCGTCTTTGAGTATTTCTATGGAACCGCGGGCGACAAAGTAGATGGCGTCGAGGATGTCTCCCGGGTGGATGAGCGTGTCCCCAGGGGGCGCGTGCGTCGACTTGAACTTCATGGACAGTGCGCGCAGGCATCCTGCAAAACACGGCGTCTGTGTTTAGTGCATGTGTCGACGGAACCAGAATGATCGTGTCCCGGATCCATGGCAAAGAGCAGATCAGATCGTGCCATTGGCACCAGAAAATTGCTTTCCAATGCAAACAGTTTGACCCAGATACTGATCATCATGAATTCTTAACAAAAAAAATGTTCATTTTGATGAGGTCAATGGATTGGAAAACGTTACTTCTTGACCGAATTGCGTGATACATTACAAAGCTTATTTCCGGATAATCAAATTAGCCGACCATGTTTTATGTCGGCTGGTTTCATGACCAGGCTGCGCTGTCTAACACGAATTCCATTTTTCTTGACTGAATTCTGGACGGGCATGCCAAAAAGAGAAACTAACCTTGGTTTGCTTTTGGCCTCTGCACTTTTTTCCATTTGAATGCAATTAGCTGATCAAAACAAGGTGGAGGGGGATTTTCCATGCAAGAATGAGCTGACTCAAAATTACAGGTTGGTCGCTGCCTTGGACCAAAACATTTGAGTTGACAATTCAGAGACCTGACAATGGGTGTGCCTCATGTCAACGAGAACTCAGTTCAAGTTCGATCAGTTTGAACGCGAGATCACAAAACGGTTCTGGTACATGAAGCCTGCCATTTCGTGAGTGGGCAAAGGAAATTACAGGCCCCAACAGGAAATGAAGTCTCCTCGGAGATATACGGACGTTATACGCACCAGGGCTGCCTCCTTTGAATGCTGTGCAGTTTGTTAATAAGTTGCGGTTCAAATGTAGACACACATCAGCCTGCAGACAATCAGGGAAGCTTTTCAGAACCTGGAGAAGAAACAAATTAAGGTGTCAATAACTGAACAAAGTTTCGGGAAGGCCAATTTTATTAATCTGTTTATTGTCAGCAGGGATCCAAGCAAAGTTTAAAGCAGGAAGTTCTTTGAAAGTCAGAAAGAGATTGTCGTCAAAATTTGAATCCACTTGACAAAAGTCCGTGTCAGTCGTTAGATTCAACAAGAGAGACAGAACATTTCTTGGGATTCAGGGATGAGGGATTGGTTCTCGGGTCCTGTGGTGCAAACAAATGTGCATTGTGGTAAATGTACATGTCTGTGTTTTTGGCTGGTCACCGCCAAATGATCTGAAACAAAGATCATCAAAAAATTCAGACACAAAAAAGTGAGGTTTAGCAGATTTTGCAAGCAGGTGGTGAATGGTCTTTGCCAGTGAAATTTGTTGCAGCAATCTACACTCCCTTGATCAAAATACATCTGCTAAAACTCTCGTCAGAAAAGGACCATGCTTCACGAAGAGGATAAAAGGTTGCGTTGTCCTTATGTTGCCAGTTTCGTTGGTTGGTTGGTTTACAAAACACGGAGAACTGGGTGTGTGCTGTCCACAATTGACAAAGAACCAAAAAATCACTTCAACGACATGCCACCTGCACAAAACGTATTTTTACGCTTTCAAAACTTGAACACTGCTCGATATCGTTGAACATAAAATAGTTGCGAAGGATGAAGATGATAAAGGAACCCAACACAATGCTTGGTGTCAAAGCTGTCGCTTCGTAGAGAGTCACATTCTACAGGGGCATCAGTTTCAAAAGGCAGTTGCCTGTTGTGTGATAGTGAGGCCTCTTGTGTGAATCATTTTTGTAACTCAAGTTCTTTTGTTACCCTGACGATTCCTGTCTGAGTCCCATACAATTCTCTGCACAGAGCACATTGGGAGACTGCTGGGAAACGAACAGACTAAAGTGTGTCAGAAAACGCCTCCAGCAAAAATCAAACATGTGCAGAATCTCTTGATATCCGTGTTCCTCCAGTTGATGTGGTGTTCAGAACCATGGGGATCCACATGAGGGGCACGTTGCTGTTAGACTGCAGACCTGGATATCGATACAGATTCAGGAAATAAGGGACAAAGTGCCTTGCGGGGATAAAGCGTAGACACACAAGCCCACTGTTCTGGCTTTTTACGATAAGAGGGTGGTCCTGGAAGAACATTTTGAACGAGTGACAGGCAGCCGATGTTGACATTATTGGAAGGAGAAGAACCCAGGAAAGCCACACACAAGCGTCTAACTGCAGGTCTACAAAACGTCGCACACACGTGGGTCGCTAGATTTTGCACGTTCAAAGGTGCCTACATGTACAGGCAGAGGACGAACTTATAAAACAATGTTATCTGGGACAAAAAAGGCTTTGTACAAAGTACTGCACAGGGCAATGGAGAAAAGATCTGTCTATGGCCTAACGAAACAAAGCACTAGAGTATGCCTGGCAATGTTATGTCTCTGTTCTTCAGAAATGAAAACGCTGGTGTCATTGGTCTCGGATTGCCACAGGAATAATCTGAATCACCAGTTGGAACTAATCTAGGATTCTTTGCACCATTTCACAAACTTCAAATACAATGTGTTGAAGGCTGAATCACGAAATATGTACAGGACTAAAAGTTATAAATACCCTAAATACTTATCACACAACATGTTCCCAAACTAGGCCTATGCCAATAACTATGTATGTGTAAAATGGTCTACCAAAAGTCATAAGTTTGTTTGTGCTATTTGTCACCCCTAAAAGCACGTAAGTTTTTGACTAAAATTTCTCTGGTAGCATTGTGTACAAAACGATGAAAAAACCTACGTTTTAATGAAAACATCAATGGTTTTAAAATGTATTAAACACTAGGAATTTGTGCTGCACGTCTAGTGGTAGAGATATGAAATAATCACTGTATTTTTGTATATTCAGCACAACAATGAGACCATTGGTTTTTTGACATACCCCGCTTATTCCAACTTTATCATACGAGGCCACATTGGTTTTCCTTTTCATAATCTGATTTTAAACAAAACAGTTGTTAAAAGAAAGAATTGAGCAAGCAACGAATGATGCTGAAACAAGCTATATTCGGACAAGATTCATGAAACGACCGCAACAAAACAGCTCTTAGGTGTATTTACAATGATTTATATACTGATAATTCGCAGAGGTATATTTCACATTTAACTATTTTTCCTCTTGCAAACTTTGTTGCTTCATCTGTTATTTGTGCATTGTTGAATTTTGTGGATGGTCCGTGAAATGGGTGCTTGAGACATTCCGTGAAACGTCTCAAAAATAATTAAATATGAAATATGTGTTTTTCAACTTGACGATTCTCAAACCATGCAATGAACGTGACCACAGCTCATTGAGACAGAATTCAGAGCGATGAAAGGTTGCTTCACGGCAGCTATAAAATTGAACTATATACTTAAATCTTAACAGTAACCCTTGAGATCAAATATTTACAGATCAAAGTGATGCCATTTCTAGGAATGAATGAAAATTATGTTCTAATAGTTTCTTCTTTTTTTTTTTTTTAAAAAAAGGAGAGTTTATGCAAATTTATGTGAAAGGTACTTTGGAGTGAAAGCGTGCTTACCCCATTCATGTCTATGCCGTTGGTGTACGCCCAAGTGTGTTGGTAGGATTCCACCAAGCGATTGGCAAGGGATTTCGGGATGTTGTGGAAATTGATGAATTCTTTGATGCTCGTCTGCATCTCGTGGTACTCTTCTGTTCCCTGGTACAGTCGTAACATAATGGAAGATACGTTTCCAAAGATGGCAGCGCTCATGAGGGCTACAAACAAGAAAAAGGTAGAAAAAAATCAAAGGATTGTTTTTCCCCAGAAGCGGGATTCGCAGCCACGGTGTCTTCGAACTTCCTGTTCTGAGAGTGATTTTTTCTTTTGTTTTTGTTTTTTTTTTTAATCCAAGGGAAATGGTTGCTCATATCGGTTGCTCATATCCCTTGTGGCAAAGAAATTTCTGGTTGTGTTCCGGAAACTTTTCACTGGTGGCGAAGAGACAGTGACTTTTCAGGTGAATACGTTAAAAATTGGGCTTCTTTGTGAACCAGTTTGGGAGTCTGCGATTCTCTTGACACAGGCATCAGACAAGCGCACGGGAACAGAGATTTAATCATTGTCAAAGGGATCAAATCTTTCTGATGTTGCTGAATTCAGAGAAACAAAAATACACAGTTTTGATTTCAATGTTTCGCTCCTCATGCAAAGCTGCTTTTGCAATTTCGTCATTGTCGTCTTTGCTCACGGCGCTGTTTTTCTGGTTTGTTTTGGCACACCCACGTATGTAACCTTGCTGTTGTTTTCTGCATACTTACACCCGAGCAGCATTGCAAAAATGGCAAATATTTTCTCAGCATTCGTGTTTGGCGAAACGTTCCCAAAGCCGATGCTAGTCAATGTGGTGAATGTGAAGTACAGCGCGGTGATGTATTTTGAACGAATGTCCGGTCCACTGGACGTGTCGTTGGGCAGATAGGGACTGTGGATAGTGCGGCCCAGCTCGTCCAGCCAGCTGATCTCCTCCTCCAGACGGGGACGCTCGACGTACGCAATGGCGTAGAAGATGCAGGCGAGCCAGTGCGCGACGAGCGTGAAGGTCGCCATGAGCAGCAGCAGCACCGCCGCACCGTACTCAGAGTACTGGTCCACGCGCCGTGCCACGCGCAACAGTCGCAAAAGTCGCGCTGTCTTCAACACCCCGGTCACCGTCATAGTCTGAAACAGTGAAACAGCAAATTCAAAATAAAAGAAGATTGATCATTTGGACACATTTTGGTCAGACTGAAAGGAGACAGTAGGCGACTTTCCTTGAAAATTGATTCATAAAGAAGGCTTCTGGTGGAACACCTTTGTTGACTTATCTGAAAGAATTGCCGATACCACTGCCGGGGGGATACAACGCTCTTGCACTTACGCTACGTTGACTTACAAACACATGTTAATTATGGATCGTCATTATGTTTGCCATTAAGTACAGATGAAACCCACCATCAGAGTTGTCTATTATGGCGAAGATAAAAGGTGAATTGATTTTGACTTTGAAGGACAAACAAATGCTGAATGGGGGTATGAAGCCTGGCCAAGGTTTTGGCTCTCTGGATGTTTAGGACTTATGCATTGAAAAGGAGACTGATGCCAAAAGCTATACTGTCTGAGCTTGAGGAACATCAAGAATACTCAGTTTTAACTGCTTAAAAAATTCTTGCTTCAATGGAGTCACTGTTTTGTTGAGCCCCAGTCACTAGTCTTGTTGTTTGGGAGAATAATCTTGGTTCGGCAAAAGGAGACTGCAAGCAAAGGAGGCACTTTTGCTCTGTGGCACTGAAAAGCCAGACAAACCAGGAACGAACTGAATCTGAGACGTTTTTTGACGTTCGTCTGTCTGGCTTTGAACATTTCTCTCGTTTCTTTCAACACAAAGTCTTGTAAGCCGCACTGACGAAAGAAAGTTGCAAATCTTTTTTTGGCCAAATTTGCCATCCTGTCCTGAATATTCTCAATAACTGCTGAAACCTTCTTGAGCCGGTCTGTATCAGCATTCTCTGTTGTGTGTCAATATTTGAACAGCTCCTGGCTCAGCCATAGAAATTCATAACCACTGTTTAATTATATCAGGGCCGTGCAGACGGACAGGCTGAAGTGGATTTTTGGATGACGTTCCCTTGCAACAATTGACCCACATATGTGTAAAACTCAAGGCAGCAGGTTCTATTGCACAGTTTAGCACAAGTTTCTTTTTCCTAAAGTGAATGCTACAAAGGCAACAGTTCCAAGTCCAAAGAAACTGAACAACCTGCATGAAGCTGACGTGGCTGAAGAGACAATCAGCAAGCGCTCCACATAAGGCTCAAGTTGGAGATCGCATCCACAAAGGCGAGTTCGTTCGCAGTCTCTCAGAGGCGTGCGTTTCTGACGTTTCAGATTCGAGAACTCAATGGTGATGTCAAGATGCCAAGAACACCTGACGAACACAACCTTTCTGTCTCTTTTTAATTGGTTTCTGTTTTTTTTTTTCAAAAAACCTCTCCTTCAGCATGCGCTCACTCTCTGGTTCACAGCTGTGGCTCTTCATGCAGACTCACTCAAGTGCATGTGCAAAATTATTTGTGAAGCAGTATTTTCTTCAACTGATAAAATGTGACACAGCAACATGGTTGACGTGTTGACGTGTTTACGCGGGTGGGTGGAATTCATCATTTGCACTGACATGCAGGAGGGTGAAACAACAATTAAACTGTCCAAGTGTTATGGATGTTTTGTCTTTTTTCACCAAAAAAGGAGAACCGCAGATTCACACGTCCTCTACAGTTCCCTTTGTGCACAGAGGGGCAGTCTGTCTCAAGGTTGCAAAACATCTCTGCTTTTGGGACTCATTTTTGACGCCTCATACTGGCTGAACTCCATTGTTTTTAGGCATTCTGGAGAGATTTGTGTTATTTTCTTTTTGACACACATGCAGAGTTCAATGACTTGTCGCCGTCACCTGGTTCCTGTTTGCTCAAAAATTTCAGACGGAAAGTTGCGATGCAAATGCGGTTTCAGAAATGGTTCTTTTCTTTGTGGAAGCTTCCAAAGAGAGATTCTGAGAATGCACACCACAACTCACCACTGCTGGGAACAGATAGAGCCTAAAATTTTTTGGTCGCTGGGAAACAAGAATCTGATCTAAGACAGATCATCAGTTGATGATGACAACAGCACCAAAGCACACAAGGAACACTCGTTTGAATTCAAAGCACACTTTTCGTGCTCTTGAAAATAACAAATCGATATCGTCTTATTCTGACAAGAATTCCGATAGTGGTGATGAGTAGGGTCTTGTGGACCAACGGAAAATCAACAAACTGAATGAAGGATGGGCATTTTGTCTTCTCTCAAGTGTGTGTACATGGAGTAGAGACAATGTCATTGATGTTGCAGTGAAAAAAACACGAAAAGACGGAATAACTCTTGGTGAGTTTTCCTCTCCAGAGAAAACTTGTAAAAGAACACAGCCATGGGAAGATTTGTCGGCAATTATTTAATGAGGGATCTTGTTCCCTGTTCGCCTCATTGGTGAAGCCGTCGGTTGTCAAATCATTCAGAAGGAAGTGTCCTGATTTACAACTGCAGAACTTGAACACAAATGCTTTTCAGTCTCATTATAGGACGAATCCTGGCACCATAGAGCAAAGGCAGCAGGACTAATGCCATGGTAAATTGAATCTCTGTAAGTCTGTGTAATTCGTCTTTGGTCACAGAAATTTCACCAAAAGAGAGGAACGTAAAGTCATTAACTGTACATGGTCTTTGTTGATTGTTGTTGTGTTGACCCCGCTTTTCGGGACCTTTCCAAAACAAAAGTTCTTCAGACAACCGTTGAGATTTGAGATTGCTCCTTTTTGCAACCTCCCGCCACCGTCATTCAAAGTTTATATCGTTTGACAAAGAAAGTGAGGTGTTTTTGCAAGACAAATCCCACTTTAGGCAAAAAATCCAGGCCGCAGTCCGCAAGGAAGTGAGCTGTCTCGTTAGGAGAATAATCCGAGCCTTTCAGGATTTTCAGGCCATTGGGAGATGAGAATTGTGGAAGAACTTTAAATCTGCCTATCACAGCCAACTTATTGAAGAACTTCATGCAGTTTGAGCAAGACTGTTCCTGCGAAACACCCAGTGGACAAACGTTTCCAAATGGAAGTTGATTTTGTGGTACCTCTCACCTTTGTGAGAAACTTGGAAACGTGGAAGCAAAATACCTTCACCCGTGAAAAGCTTTAAAAGCAATTGGAATGCAAGAAAACAAACGTAATTGAGACTTCCAGTCCGTGTTAAGTTTGGAATACTGATAGCCCTCACCCCATTACAGGGAGACTGTTGATGATACGTCCTTCATATGGAAGGAATCTCCCATCTCCCCTGGTCGGACTGTATATATAGGGTGGACGTGGCAACGAATTTCTTGACGTGAGTTAGTTCAGAATGCCACCATTGTGAAAAGCTTTTTGAGCAGAAAAGAAAATCCCGAACTTACATCGCTGGTTCCGGTTCCAAACAGCAGCAGGTCGAAGGGAATGGCGGCGACGGAGTCAATGACGAACCAGCCTTTGACGTAGTTGAGCGCGATTTTCTGCGGGTCAGTGACGACCTCGCCGTTGTGCAGGTACGTGGTGCGGAAGTTGATAAGGATGTCAGCGAGGAACATGATGTCGACGATAAGGTCGATGATGACGAGGGGATCGGTCTGCTTGGCGTCGGCGTTCGCGAGGCGCGTCGATGAGTCTTGGTTGAGCTTGGCGCGAGTCTCGTCCTCGTTGAGAAGAAAAGCCGCGACGTACGGTGTGAAGACAGCAGTGTAGAGAACCAAGAGCAGGATGATCCAGTCCCACACGGCTTTGAACGGCGAGTAGTGCAGGATGATGAACTTGGGCACGGAAGTGCGGATGGTCAGCCCGGATTTCCGAGCCCCGTCTTCGTCGCCCAGTATGGCTTCCTCTTCCTCGTCGTCGTCTCCTTCCTTCTCTGTGGAGGCCTGAGAAGCAGAAAATGTCAAGTACATTAACTTTGTGGGCTTAATCTGTCTCTGACAAAGACCTCGTCGTGGATTTCATGAAGTCTATCTTCTGAACAGTTTTGCCTGGCGTATGACCTTTTACTGCATCGTTCGTTTGTGAGCAATTGTTTTTTTTTTATTTATTTATTTTATTTTACTTTCTTTTTGCGGAACCATCAAAGAGTGAGAGACATCATCTTTGAATTAAGAGCGACACTTCATTTTTAGGGACACAAAGAAGAAAACACACAAAATGTGGTTTGAACATTTTACAGGTGAAATGCTTCCAAAGCGGATTCAGCTTCAATTGCTTAAACTCTGTTCCCGAGAAGATATCGCTTTGATGTCTGACGTTCACAGGATGAAAGCATGGGGAGTAATATTATTCGCAGAGAAGTACTTTGGTTATTAGAATCCTTGCATTACGTGGGTCTTTGATCCTACTTTTGCACAACTTCGTATTGTGAGAGCATCGCAACAATGCACTTCAGACCAGGTTCTTTTTGAAATTTAAATGCCAGTCGCTAATGTGGGAAGAATTCGGGTAAAAATCATTCAATTTTTGTTCACAACAACAACAGTGTCGAACATAAAAGTGTTGCTGTGTAAGATTTGGCTGAACACCCTTGGAGCTCTTTGCATGATTCTTGATCAAAATAACTTACAGAAGGCCAAAATGGGACCTGCAAGCGATCTGCTTTTGTGCAAAAACTGTTTTCGGGATCTGCAAGATACCGGAGCGCGTTGAACAGATAACGGAATGCACCAAAGACCAAAAAGCGCCCAGAGACAGTGATGCTGTCTCCTATCATGAAGGATAATCTAAGATTGCCCACAAAAGCCTCCTGCATGACCTCCAGATAAACTACATCGACTGAAGAAAGATAAAATGGACATCATTTCGTTGTTTGCCTTTACTGAGGAAATTTCCCGGGAATGCTCCCCGCCCGACCAAAGGACTCATGATGGATTCTGACAAGGAATTTCATCTGGAGGCAAGAACAAACAGATTCTGAAACATGGTGACAACCAAAGGAATCGTTTTCCCAACTGGTCACAGGCTAAAATGTGCTTTTCACAACGAGAGAATCTCTTATCTTTTTGCGAGCAACAACACAAGGCATGCCAGGACAAACGACGCTGAACAAGAGAGACAGTTCAGTTTTTCAGAATGCAAAGAACACATCCTGTGACGTTAAGACGACGTTACCACAGCACCGGAAGTGATGGAAATGAAACACCAGCAATAAAAAGAACAAATATCAATTTCCTTCATGCCAGGAACAAGGGAGAAAGTACCTTGTGATTGCACCAAATTAACGAGAAAGAAACATGTATTTTCCTATCTTAGCCTACAATTCTTTCAGTGCTTCTTTTAAACAACAACCGTCCCCTGGAACCAAATAAAAAGCTGGAACCTGTTCTTAATGGCTTGAATGAAATTTCGTCCTGAACGTTAATAATCGATAAAAGCCGAAACACTTGGGAAATTAACGGCACTGATGTGGTTAGGTGAAAGACCCACACCTGAGATTGCAGTGTTAATTAACTTTGAGGCTGTGCCTTTCGTGGTTTGTTTCATCTGGTGCATGAAATTGTTACCTCTGCATTAAATACATGCGCAATGCCAAAACAGGATAAGCAGACTCATTGTTTTTTGTGGCGTCAATAGGTTTTCTTTGCACCAGAAATGCGCGCACAAAAGTTTCGAGAACTTATATCACGTTCATTGGTTCTTGGGGTTCGGTCGCGCGAGTTCCGTGGTCCGTAGATGTACCTTCCACACCAACTCGCATAACACAGAAATAAAAGGCCATGCAGTAGCTTTGTTCCAACATTTTCTATGCTACAGGGGCTTCTTTTGGTGTTTATCCGGCGAATGTCCCTCCATTTGATCTTGAACACAGATCACAGTGAACAACGCTCTCATCCAGAAATAAACGAGAGTTTTTTCTGCACACATCTGCATGTGTCCTGCACAAGTGGGTCACATTTCAGTCAGAAAATTTGACAAAGTTTGCCGAGAACGGTGTGGCAAATGGCGGAAAAACCTGAGAGAGTCTGTTGTAATCACGAAAACATTTTTCTTTTTTGGAAGGAGAAAAGCACGAAAACGACTGCAGTATTCACTTTGAAAATACTGATTAGATTTCATCAAAGCAAAATGCATCCTTAGTGATTTGGCGAACGGAATCAAATGTGCACCCGAATCAATAGTAATGTTCTTATGTGTCTTCACACTTCCCCGAGGAAAAAAGGCGACTGTTGATGAACCGAAAACCTGCCTAAAAAGTTATTATTAATTTCGCTTATTGTCACGAGGAAATGTCAGTGCAATGAAGAAAGACTCCGGATTCTTGGGTGACGAGGAACACACAACAATCGACAGAGAAATTTCACAGTTTGATGCCTCGGCGATGATGAACGCGCGAATCAGTTCCTCACGGACCAAACCCCTTGGATTTGCAGATTTGCCAAAGTGTTCTCTTTCTTCCCTTTTTGGAAAGCCGGTGTGACCCTAACCATGAGACAGCCATGTCTCACGGAGACGACATATGGCTCTTGCTG
>JAAUYG010167411.1_pt1 | contig 14701 bp, 10 predicted proteins | sample 7278091 | NCBI WGS metagenome assembly JAAUYG01 (sample SAMN14350201, study PRJNA611818) | marine sediment metagenome | isolation source: surface marine sediment (0.6m) | place: French Polynesia: Moorea | collected 2018-08 | reverse complement strand
GCGAGCCCCCAACGCAACCGCCGCACTAATTTTCAGGTGTAACAAAAATATATGTGGAGACTGATGAGCTGCCTTGACGGAGGTCTGCGCTCTCGGAGTGCCCTCTAGTTTGTCAATGTAGCCACAATAGGATCCAATGCAAATGTTTTCTGTGAAGAAATCCGCCATGAAGAAGTCCATTGATAACCTTTGCATGAAGTCGCCAGCTCTGGCGCACACAATAGCTTGGTCACCCAAAGTCCCTTCTATGATGATCTGACCTGCGGCAATTTCTAAAAAAGTCTTAAGTCCACTAGTGATCTTATATAAAGCATGGAAAAGACAGATTTATTACTAAGGTGACTAGCGAACTTAAAGTTTATGTACCAAATATCTCAAACACGGGAATAACATTTTTTTTATCACACCTTCTATCCACAGAGTCAAGATTATGGTGGAAAAGTTCCTGAATTTTTGGCAGAATCTCTCATGCTTTCGTCAGGGGATGGCAACTTAGGTGGCCGTTTTTATGTCACATGACCCTTGAATCTGGATCATGTGACACCAGTTAGATCCCAGCTGTCATCCTCCAACTGGTGTCACATGATCCAGAAGGGTCATGTGACACCAACAGCCCCACTAGTTGCCATCCTCTGACGAAGGCAGAGAGATTCTGCCAAAAATTTGGGGGGAATTTTTCCGCCATAATCTTGTCACTCTGTGCGTAGAATAAGTGATCAGAAATTTAATAATGTTTTTAGAATCCAAAAATAATTCACCCCCAAATGGAAAAGACAAGGATTACCAAAGTGATTACTTTTTGTGAACTTAAGTTTGTGTCTGTAGACCCAAGATATTTCTGTAAAGTGACCCCTGGTCCAGGTTTGTTTGCCTGCCTAATGTAAGTTCCTGGGAGCAAACACAAAGGTGTGTACAAAGGCCACATTGAGTTGGCCACTGCCTGACCCTATTTATGCAAAACACCATGGCAACTCCAAATGTTTTGGGGTTTCTGCTAACAAAGCAGGTCAAATTGTGTCATAATTAACTAATTTGACCGATTGATGAAAGAATAGTGTTACTGTTTTCTTAGTGTATAATTTTTGTGTTACAAAAATATGATTCTATGTTTGCAATTAGTCATTACGAGTTTCTTTAACAATGTGTGCCTATAGTTAAGGTAAAAATACTCAGTGAACCTGAGGATCAATATATCAACAAAAGCACTTTTGTAAGCCCCGACTTTGACAACACTAAAGTTGCACTTTTTTCAGCAAAGAACAAATCATATGACACCAGAAATTGTAGTAACACCAATTAACGAAACAAAATATTTACATCCTACCACCTCAGAAAATTATGCAACCTCTTATGGCTATTATACCTTGAATTATCAGGAGTTAATGTAGTGCACTGGCTGAGGTTAATCAATGGAGGTGGCAAAGTGGATATATCCACTTACGCAAGAAAGGAGAAGTAAATTGATGTATAAAAAACATATAATTGCCTGAATACAATATACCTTGGAGGGGAACTAAGGTAAAGAGCATTTGGTTTTTCATCTAAGGTATACATGAGTCACTTTTTTATGGCTGATTTGCTACCTATATTCGGATTGAAGTGGTTCAGCGGGTGTCAGCTTAGTTTGGTCGGTCTGTCTGTCACAACACCGCAAATTTGATATTGATGTTTAATGTTGACTGACCTGTCACTGAGTAAGCCGCAGGTATTGGTGTCATAATTTAAGCATATAATTTGACGCAGACGTCATTGACAAATAAGTTCGGTACTGTGCTTGAAGAAGTGCAAGTATAAACTGTAAACACTGGGGTATTTTGATAGTGTTGACGCATCGGATTGCAGTGTGCATTCACGAAGGTCCATATATACACTCTGGAAGGTGGTTGGTTTTTGGTGGATTTTTGTGGCACAGTGGTGAATAAAACTTCTCAGAGATATATCTTGATATACCGTTTGGGAAATCTTTACCTAGAGCTTGAAAACTGATGTTTTGACATTTAACAGGTAAGATTAGGTAACCTTTCTGGTTCGATTTTTTATGTTCAATTATTTGCCAAATGTAATTACTCCAAACGATATACTGTATACTATATATCTATATATCTTACTATTTCAATAGCTTTTATGGTGTTAACAAATTTTGTTTGTAGTGAAGTTGCATCGATATACATGTAAAGTGTCAAGAACCGCTGCTTAGCGACTGAGAATGTGAACCAACAGCTCCGCAACTGACATCGGAGAAAACTAGATACATGTTATTGGACTTGGGATTAATAGTAGTAAAACCGAAACTGAAACAAGTAATTTTCAAGTTGCACTTCAAACAAAAGTAGACAAAGTTTGAGTCTTAGGACAGATGGTATCACTGTAATAATTGGAGCTGTGTGCAAAAAAAAAGTAAATAAAACTTTAGGATGAGGGTATTGATAATTACATGTAGTTAACAAATACCTATAAGAGGGCATAATACAATACACCATTTACAAATGGTACATCTTTTCCTTATGTATAATTATGCACATATACACAGTTTGGGTATATGCATGCAATGATAACTGTTTTCTGCTTCTGGTACGAATCCAGCCTCCAATAACCCCTTTTTTCCTAAAAAAAAATTGGTTACTGGCTGCCAACAACTCCAGCGTTAATGGCAAGAGCACTTACTCATATGTTTGCGGTGATACTTATAGCAACTGTACATACATGTATGCAGAGTGGTCCTGTGCTTCTCAGCCAAGGATAGTCCAGCAGCTCCAACCAGGAATCAATGTTCCACGCTGCCCCCGGGACGCTGCCTGATTGGTTGATTGGATTTCTAGCACGGAGGACCGCCGCTGGTTCCTGTAATTTCCTATCTTCCCTGCTCTCCCGTCTTATTTACTTGGCAGCGAGTCAGGGCGCCACAAGTCCCCCAGCATTGAAAAGGGCCAGCATGCTTCTCGTAAACGTCAGTGTTTGAATCGAGCTCTGGGCCACTAAGTGTATCCTGCAACCTGAGTCATTAGGGCATTAGTTTCTAGAGATTGTCATCAAACACTTAATTGTCACATCTGATTGGAAAGGGAAAAAAAAGCTAGTTGAGTATTTTTTTTTTCTTATCAGGGAAAAGTGTGGATAGTTGGACTAAAAAAGAACATAGTGTTGCATTTCAGAGACATATACATGTATGTATGCAATGCTATACTTGCAAAGCTGTAGAGATCGATCGTCGTATTACATGGTTGCATTTACATGATTAGAGTGTAAATTTCAGACATGGAAGGATGCAAATTATTCCAGGTAAGAAATTGACAGAAATGTGCAATTTATGTACTAGTATGTGTGTACTTAGTACGGGGCTCCCTGCGATTAAAGACCCCCCATTCAGCCAGAAAAATATTGTATTATATTGAAGGTGGTCTTAAAATGGAAGGATATATTTAAATTGAAAATATCAGAGTACTAGTCACTGTGTGATGAGTGGTCATAAAGTGGAGGTCATTGTTAAATGGAGAGGTCTTAAATTGCAGGGACCACTTTATAAAGTTGTTGTGACAGAATTTTTTCTGCCATGGTTACGCTAAACCTTAGGCAAAGGAAAATAATGAGGTTTTTATATTTATCAATTGGGACAACCCATCCGCAGATGGGGGTTACCATTTTTTTTTTTTTTTTTTTTCATTTTCTGCCGCATTTTCTGGGCCCATGCATCCATCATGGGGAAGAAAACCTCGGATTTACATTGCATTTTGCAGAAACATGCATATGACATGCTTCAGCTGTTATGAATATTTCAGGTGCAGTCTTCACTGAGTTATGGGCATTTTTTGAGTAAAAATTACTCATTGGATTCAGCTGATATTTTACACAAAATAATTTATGTACACTTATGGACTGTCTTCAGGTCCAGTTAAAAAATGGTCCAGTTGCGGTGATTTTTCTTTTCAGGAATAGAAACCTTGCATTCAGGGCTGGTATTTTTGGAAAATCTTATTATAGGTGGTAGTCTTGAGGACAAGTTTAAATATTTTTCCAATGAGGCCATTTTCTACTGAGTTATATGGCTGGTTTTTTGAGTAAAAATAGCTCAAAATGCATTCCTGAAGACCATGCAAACACAACGTTCAGGAAACCTTGCATTGGGCTGGTATTTTAGGAAAACCTAATTATGGGTTATCTTCAGGACAAGCATAAATCTTTTTCCGATGCGGTCATTTTCTACTGAGTTATGACTGGTCTTCTATGAGTAAAAGTAGCTCAAAAATGCAATCCCAGAGGCCAAACACATTATGAAGGAAACCCTACATGTATTTATTGCTGACTATTCCATTTAGAAAATACTTCAAGTATGTATTTTTTTTTTCTTGTATAAACTTTTATTTATTTTCTGAGGTTTACAACATGCCCTAACGGCATTCTGATGTTCACCTCGAAATTGTGTATAAAGAAGTGCTTTCATTTTGCTTTACTCCAGCATTCATTTAAAGGCCAAAATATCTTTTGCACACAAGTCATCTTAGTGCATCGTCAAGTGCATTGTTTCTTTTTAGAAATGCAAAATGTAAAACCATTTAACTTCCAGATTGCACTTCCCTTAATTTTGCTCCAAGGGAAATTTGTTACTCCTTTCATTTACAACATATTAGTACAATTCAGTTCTCTGAACAGTATAATTGAGTTAATTAATATTATAGTATTATAATTTTCTATTCTACTGGAGGGTGGTAGATTGCCACTGAAAATTTATCGTGGTGGGAAATAAAATAAAAGTTTCAATACTTTTCATTTAATTGTATTTTCATATTTTAGTGCGTACTTAGAAGTCTAGCCACAACAGACGACAACCATGAGATTCCAAACTTCAGCCGAGCCCAGTGAAACCCTCACTATGAGCAGTGACAGCAACCTCATAACGTGGACACGGACTCTCGAAGATGCCCGTTCCGTGGCTCGTAAACCTGGCTCCATCTCCAGCATTGACTATCATAAATATATCAACGAGTTCTTCCACAAGGAACCCAACCTCTACACACACCAACAGTTTGAAAAAGCGGCACAGCTGTTCGACCATTTGAAGCGGCATGTGAACAGTGGTCCAGGAGCTGAGAATAAGGCCAATCAGATCGAAGAACTGCAGCTCAATGACAAGCTGAAGGAACTGCCGCCAATTGAATTTGAGGATGAACACGAAAAGCGATTGACATTCACCTTGGTCTTCCAGACTCTCAAATGTAAGTACGCATTAAGCTGCATTATATCGCAGCAGTCAGTCCAGTAGTATCATCATACAAGACCAGCTGTGAGGGAAAACAAAGCTTATAGATAAATATTCTTAACTGTTTACAAGTGCTGTAAATTCATTAATGTTCGCAGGAATTAAATGTTTGCGCTTTTGAAACAAAACCTGATGTTCGCAAGGACTAATATTTGCGGTTAGCTCAGGTCATGTTAATTATCTAGGTACACATACTTATGTTTGCGGGTATATATTTTTGTGTTTTAAAGCCGTGGTCACGAAAATCGCCAAATAAATCCCTCGCAAACATGAATGAATTTACAGTACATAAAACCGAGTGCATTCAGAGCCTGGTATATTAATTCAGAGTCTTGTAGGTCATTATAAATTTCCAAATTTCCATGTACTACAACACCATTTAAATAGTATCAGAAATTTTCCTGCTTAATCAATCAGTCAATCAATTAACCAATCAATATACCTGGCAACTATATATAAAATAACAGATTTGAAAAGGTATTTAAAAAAAGTACTTGATATTTTGGAATTTAGGAAAAATGAAGTTGGGAATTACTGTTTGAAAAAAATAAGACTAAAAGCATTTTTAAATGAAATTGTTCTAAAATTATATTGTCTGTCCCAGGAAAAAAATAATATTCAAGCAACAATTCAAAAATGAAAAGTTTTCAGGTGAACGTTTGACAAATTTCCTGGTGATTTATCTTGAAAGATGTTTAACAACAACCAAAAAAAAGTGAGATAACTACTACAATTTACAATAAAAATCTATGCAAGAACATTATATTAATAAACTACATCTTATGACTTCAATAAAATCAGTACATTGTATAATTTTTGTTTGCTGACAGTTGCTGTGCTGGGATTTCCTGGTCTACCAATACATGACCAATACGCTTTTATTGATCACCTCTTCATCCCACCGCTCCTGGGTCACCTTTCGCAAAAGAAAGTTGAAAGAAAATTTATGCAGTTGACTTATGCAGTCGCTTTAAAAAGCTGTGAGTTCTTTGTAATAAATGCCAATAAATTTGTCCCGATTTTGCACCCATTGGCCTTTCATGCTCATGCACGGCCTAAGTCATGACCAAGAATTGATAAAGTGATATGGTCTTCCTGGGGTTGACACCCACGAAAATGGTATGGTGACGCTATATAGTCGCGGCCTTCAGAATTCAGGCAGACTGAGAGAAGTTAAAGCATTTGACCCATTGTTGACCTTGCATATTTGAAAAGGCTGCGGTAGCTGTCAAGGGGGTGGGGCTGTCAATGAAAGAAGTACAGGGCTGAATGGTCAGTCTGTTGTATGGCTTGCCATTGTCCACCGTAGTAGTGAATCGATCCTTTAAGAGCTGACGAAGTTCAAGACAGATCAATGAAGTCAATGCATGCTTTGAAAGAGACTGGCCAAATCCTGCAGGATTGTATTCAAGGGGAACGTAAACGATGTGGGTGGGTCCATAGTTTCACTCAAAGACCCTGGACTGCAAAATACTAGTATTGGCTGCATTGATATGAGCAGATCTAAGAAAACAATGTACATGGTGTATGCATGGACATGAACATGCAATCAATCGGAGTACGTTGTTTTTAACTCTCCATGTTTACTATTAAACTTTGGAGGTGAACAATTGCAAAATTTGGTGGGATTTTTTTGCTGAATATACATACGGGCATTTTTCTTTACCCATGCTCAATCATGCAATAGATAGAACTTTCAACTTTGTGCAAAAAAATAGACATGTATATATATGGCTAAAATCCTATGCATTGTGTAGGGAATAATTACTTTAATCTTTGTTCATTTGTTGATCTGCATACGATAATCTAATCGAGATCTTGAGAGATTATTACAATTAATTAATGCATTCAGGAAACCACGCAAAATGTTAAAAAAAAATATTATAAAATATTATTACGAATTTGCCAATAAGTTTTGGTATAATTGCAGATGCCCCATTAGCCCAGTGTGTTAAGGTGTCTGCATACAGTATGGGATTAGTGGGGGTTCAATCCACATCCCGACCACATTAAGCCAACGAAAGATGCTAACAGTAAAACAGAATCTGCTGGTTATATACATGTGTATGATCTCAGAAGGTTGAACACCGACATTAAGCATGACTCAGTCTTTCCTTCAGTCTTATACAGTCATACAACACTACCATGGCTTGCGTAAAGTATTACTCCTAAAGATACACTTTTGCCACAAGAAATTTCAAATTGATTATCTCAGAAACCTTGCTTTATTTGCAGGAATAGTTCATACAATCAACACAATCTCATAAACATGCATATCAAGGCAAAAATTTCTCTGTATAGGCCTGAGACTGCCCATGTGGACCAGATGTCATAAGAGAGTGCTTGGGGATATTTATGTCACCGGTTATCATTACAGATTAATGATATGTAAACACGATTCATGTATGCGCACCACTCATTACTAAAGTCATTTCCGTGGAAAGCAAACAGATTTCAGACTTTCTCCCTCTTGTCTGGTTCACTCATTTTTTTCCAACAAAAGTATCAGCGCAAAAACTGTAATCACTGTGACATAGTATGCAAATTGCCAGATTCAGCATCGATATATATATATATACATGTATATATATATATATATATATATATATATATATATATATATATATTATGCTACCCCACCCCAGCTTTACAGGCAGGAGTTTGCATTTGTGTGTCTGTTAACTTCTTTTTTTGGTAGAAGCCTAGTCTCTCTGCCCTTAGCCCGATGGAGCTATTGAATTTGTGTGAAAATATAATTTATTGCCGCATGGTTAGGGCAGGTGGCGGGGAGAGGGTGGGCTCCGAAATTTTGGTCTAGTGCATGCAGTGATTAAACACATACCTACGTATATGTACCAAAATGTACATGTAGGAATAAAAAAGACTCAAGCAACCACAAAATAACAGCTAAACAGTGAGAAATAGAAATTTGGTTAGCATAATTATTATAGGCACTATAGAAAATCACACAAGGAGAGTCCAACTACTTGACTTTGAGTGACACTGAGGTCAAATTCCAGGTCATCAAATTTAAGGTCACTTGAATTTTGAAGGCTTTAAGTTATACATCTCATACAGGAGCTGAATTTGGACATGTACACATTACTATTAAGCTGCAATACGAAGTCATGTATGGAGTCCAGTGGCACTATTAGATTTGACATTGAAAGGGCAAATGGAAACTTGAATGTTTTATGCTTCATATTTTGTAGCAGAGTTTAGTCCTACTGTTAGACACTGATAGGAAGTCACTTGGGAAGTCCAACTGCACCATTTAAGTAGTGACCTTATGTAACCTTGAAAGGTCAAAATCAAGGTGACTCAGATTTTGGAGATATGATTTGTAAAGGAGCCGAGTTACATTTAGGCCATATGTGACTGTTAAACACTAATGTAAAGTCATATACGAGCAGACAATGTGTCATGCAATTTGACCTTGACTGACCTTGAAAGGTCAAGTTCAAAGTCATATTTCAAACCAGAGTACATGTATGTTGCAGAAAGGAATTGGTAAGAGTTAGGGCATATGTTATTATTGGTCACTAATAGGAAGTTATGGGGAATCCAGCAGTAATATAGATCTCACTGTAAATCTGAACGGTCAAACACAAAGTCACTCATAGATATTGGCTTAAGTTATCTAATTCTTCGTACATGTAAAATTTATAGCAAAATCCCTGTGTCATACAGTATTATATTTTTGTGTCCGGGCAGAATTTAGTGCTGTCCCACCAGTCTTTCTTGTTACTATGCATTTCAGATTTCAGTACTAATTTACTACTACTACTTAACAGTATTTTACTGTTAATTCTAATACTGCTATGGTAATTCTAATACTGCTTACTACTACTACTACTACTACTCCTACTACTACTACTACTACTACTACTACTACTACTACTACTACTACTACTGCTATAGTACTACTGCTACTACTACTACTACTACTAGTACCACTATTTATTTCATAAAATCCATGTCCTAAAATTAATGTACAGTATTGTAGTAATATTGCTCTATATTGCATCAGGTTCGTATAATCTTCAATCACATAATCAACATTATACATATACAATACATTAACACTCTTTATCTTTAATTTTTTTATGTCCAGTATTCATTAACAGGCAATAACCATCTTCAATAATCAATATTATCATTATCATTGTGTCACCAGCGTCATATCATCTGCATCATTCTTCCTTATATCTGTTTAACATTAAGCATCCACCATCACTTTATCATTATAAACCTTGAATATCGAGTCCTGGCCCTTATATCTTGATCCTTACAAGCATACACACAATGTATACATATCTACCATTATAGATTAGTGCTGTAACTTTTTGGGTACTAAATTGTCCGAGATATGAATTGCAGGTCTCAAATGAACACCGCAGCCTTTAATAATGCAGGCCAATCACCTGGCAACCAGCGATCGCGCTCTCTCCAATCAAGTCCGCCCATGAAGGTCTGCTGTCCAAAGGAACCATTAAAAGTTAATGAGTATCAGGCCAAACTGTAATATAACTCGCCCTTGTGGCCCTGGCTGCAGTCTCCAATCAGATGATTGACCTACTGGTCACAAAGAAAACACTGAGGGCTGGAGTCATGCATATATAGTTACATGTAGCATCATACAAAGACAGATAAGATACTGAAGTGGTATTAAAATGGCTAAAATTAAACAGCTAGTAGCTACATGTACATGGTGTCCTTTTTTTAGGCCAAATCTATGAATGTACAGTCATTATAGACTTGCATGTTTTGGGTCTGGACATTTGAGGAAAACCAGGGCAGACCACTGAATGGGCTAGTTTATAGTATATGTCTTAATGCGTGTTGCTCCTAAAATTACTTCCCCACACCATACACGTCCCATTAAATTCAAAAGGAACCTACTTATTTTTACAGTAGAACCTGTCTTGAAAGACCTCCCCATTGAGCATAAATATATGGCCTCTCAAGACAGGTGGTCTTTGGTGGCAGGTTCAATAACATTGGAATGTAGGACTTTCTGCCAGGAATATGTGGTCCTTCAAGACTGTAGTTGTCTTTCATGGCAGTGGTCTCTCAAGACAGGTTTCACTGTAATTGTAGGACCTGAGTCACCTAGGTAAACTTTAAGTTAGAAATGAACTTAATTATTAGTACACTAATAACCTTAGTAACCATTAATTGTCTTTTCCATACTTATAATGGAAGATCTTGCAGTTTTCACCTTTTTTTTTTGAGAAATTTAATGTATGCCTTGTGTAGATTTATATCTATAGATATTATTTTTGAGACACACACTGTGGTTCTTTATTTTGGTTTAAATAAATCTCAACTCACAATTCTTTTTTACCTTGGCCTTTAATTTGTGTATACCAGTATATGCTGAAGTTATTAGTTGGAAATCATAGTCCCACACAAGTGAAGATGACCATGCAGTGATGGCAAAAATAACAAATTAATAGAGAGTTTTTGGAGCCACAACTTCACAAAATGAAGAGTGGCTCTCATTCAGAAGCCAAACTACACTGTACCCTTGGCCATGATGACCAACTTTTAGCCAGTCTCATTCTGTCGTATAAATTGTATTTAGCTTTGGCCAATCATAAGACATCATGGTTTTCATGTCTTTCGCTTCTTTTGGGTATCTGTGGAACATTTTCCTCCAATTGGGTTTTAAAATGCTCCCTGTAATTAAGTCTCAGACAAAGTTACAGAAATACTCTAAATTTGACTGAAGTACCGGGTATTTACAGAAATACAATGAAACAGACTCAGCTAGGGTTTAACTTACCAGGGTTATCTTATATTCTGATAATTAATGAACCCCTTTTCTAAAAATTCTTCCCCAGATCAACCTTTCCTTGAGGATATGCTGGAGAACTGTTCCTTCTTCGCACAGTTTCCCGAGGTAAGTACAGCGGTGCCCTACAGGTAGCTGTCTTAAAGCAATGCTAAGGCCAACCTGGAAATAAGAACTACCCCAGAATAAAGAAATAAAATCACATATTAGAGGACCAAGTGCTACATATTGCGCTTATTGTAAAGGCTCATATAGTGGTACCTGTGATTTAAGACCCCTCCGTTTACGTATTCCCTCCATTTGAAGACCGGCCATTTGTGACACAACTCTTATGTTTTCAGTATAAATATCCCTCTATTTTAAGACATCTTCAATTTAAACCACATTTTGCTGGCTGAATGGGTGGTCTTAACATGCAGGGACCACTGTATATTGTTTCAGAATTCAAGACCACCTCACAAGTAAGACAAGATTGGCCTTCGACTCTGTGTGTCACCTTTATTCTGAATTTCCAGTATACAGCTATATACATATATATCTTTATAGTATTTTAATTAACTTAGCCATACAGCCATACATCTGTAACTTAGCCATAACTTAGCCATATTTTAAGCATGTTAAACTGTAAGTGCGTTTAAAATAAATAATTGAAATACACCATATATTGAAAACGTAACAGAAGCGTAATTGCCCAGTAACACTGGTGCATGTACAATGTATCTAGTTTGAAAAATAAAATGATCTGTTGAAAAATACTATACATGTATGCCAATAAAGGTCAGTCATGTTAGTCTACCAGATTCTGTTGCACTATTAACTTTATTTCCTCTGTATCGTATGTTGGTCAAGATTGACACAAAAGAAAAAAAAAAGAAACATATTTTCAAAGACACTTTTAACTCCAGATCAGTTTCAGCATCTTTTCAATTCACAGCCACCATGCAGCCTGGTAATTAAGTTCATAATTTCTTTCCTGTAATTGTATAATATCTCTTAGGGTAATTACAATATTCAATATTCCAGTGTCGAGAAGATTCCAGCATTGTGATGGTGCTCCTGTGCGACTTCCAGCGACGGAAATTCCAACGACGCCTGCCGATGCCAGGCGAGGAGCTCATCAGCCACCTGGTGGACATCGAAGAAAGCTTGCTACGATGCAAGACAAAACTGAATGCCGCTTTGGCGCGAAGTCGCATTAAAGCACGAGTCCTATCAGTGGACCATCTTTTACCTGCCAGTGTCCGGATAAACGATTCGGTTGGCGGAAACATGCACATCACATGTTGGGTCAACCAGCTGAAAACAACGTAGGTTGAAAAATGTAGATAAATCATTACTGTTTATATTGTTTCTTTTCTGTAAAGGGATCTCAATCCTGTTTAAGTTGAGACACTCAATTTACAACAAATTTTTAACATTATGATTACTTCATACAATTATAAATGGGTAATGCTGCAGGTGCAGACTGATTACATTTGGGGAAAACCAGAAGTAAGTGTATGAAAATTAGTGCTACATGTACAAACTAAAAGCCAATAGAATGTACGTACTGCATCGATACTGTCGATCACTACTCCATATTGGAGGAGTGCTGTAGTAAGAGCATGTGCCACTGTGCACTGTGGTCTCTCTCTTAAAGGAAACTATAACAGAAACTACTGGGTACCTGCTTTAGAGAGGACACATATCTTAATGATTGCAAATATTTTGATGCTGCCATGAGTCTCACCAAAGGACATGTATACTGTCTCTCTAATATAGACAGAACTACTACCGGTATAGTACCGGCACCAAGTATTTGACAGAAGCAGTGACCCTATAATTAGAGGCAGACAACTGTATCAGGCAGAGTAGTTTATTATGTCAATTAACATGTACTTGCATATATGTATATAAATATATATCCACTCCAGTATGGAGACGGTAACCCAGAATCTGCGAGACGAGGGGTTCAGCCAGGTCCAATCAGAGACAGAGCTACAAGGTCGGTCCTATCTCCAGGATAACCACTGTTCAGACCTGCTGGCTTTCCCCCACGAAATCAGAAATACCATCCGAGACCACTCACTGGTAGAACAGGGACATCTTGTCATTCAGGTAACATGTCTGAAGCTGTCGATCCTTTCATGCCTTTAGAGGTCCTGTAATAGTGTACTAAATTATGTATCGCAAAAAAAAAAGTCCACAAAGAAGCGCACACTATATGTCCTGTGTCAAATAATTATCAGTTACAGTTGGACAATGTATGTTCAGTGTTGTTAATTGTAACATAACCATATTCATGTAATTTTTAGCACACAGCATCTGATTATCAGCTATGTTCAGTGTTGTTAATTGTCACATTACCATATTCATGCCATTTAGCACATTCCCCGATTATCAGCGATGTTCAGTGTGGTTAATTGTAACATTACCATATTCTTGCCATTTAGCACACAGTGCCTGATTATCAGCTATGTTCAGTATTGCTAATTGTAACATTACCGTCTTCTTGCCATTTTTACCATACAATCCCAGAGTATCAGCTGTGTTCAATATTGTTAATTGTATCATTACCGTATTCTTGCCATTTATCACACAGCGCTTTATACCATTTTAAGTTGTTTATTAATTGGGAAGAACAATGAACCAGATGAAAGCTCTTTATAGTTTCATAATCCCATCCTCCTGGGTGTATCTGTGATTTCAAATTTCTCATGTCGTGTTGTAAATTACGATACATCCATGCATTCTCAAAATATTATTTAGCCTTCAAGTTGATGGTTTAGTTGAACATAGCTTGCATTCATTCGCATGTTCCTGCCACAATCAGTTTGGTCCATCAAGGTAAATTTATCCAGAAAAATATCGCCGCTATAGCTTCAGGGCTTTACACCAAGCTAATGTCATCACTCGTCGTTACTTACATTTATCTGTTAATCTCTTTAATCCCAGGACAAATCCAGCTGCGTTGGACCCCACTCAATCCAGGCTCTGATCAATGAGGGGGACGATGTCCTGCACATTAACGTGGGGTCGGGTCTGACCACGGCCCACCTGCTGAGTCTCAGTCACAGCTCGGACACCGCCGTCACCTGCTTCGGCGTCTACTCCGATAAACAGCACAAGGCTATACTGGCTAACTTTGAACGTTTGGGAGTCAAATGTATGCACTTTTCTGAACAGTCGAAATACTAATACATGAATAGGCTACATGGACAGTGTCCATCATTCATGCATTATATAGCTTGTCAATTAATTCATTTAATGGGTTACTTTCTTTGAGTTTCTGACAGGTTTAATATTGCAATAATCCAGCAGTGCTTGAAAAATATTTCGAAATCATCTTTGGCCTTTTTATAACATACAACCTGTATACATAATGTATTTCTCAAAAAATATTTAAGAATAGTCTAACATTTTTTTAGCTCTGCTTGACTATGTCAGCAGAGCTCATGAAATCGAAATTCGTCCGTCGTCCGTCCGTCCGTCCGTCGTTCGTCCGTCTGTGGCATCGATTATCTCTGAAGTTATTGCATGGATTTCTTTCAAATTTTGGTTGTGGCTTCCCCTGGGCCATATGCCCAGACGTTTTTTTCATTTTTGGAAAAAAAATTTTTTTGAATTTTTTATGAATATTTTTCGTTTTCGTTAACATGGGACCCTATGGG
>JAAUYG010127207.1_pt1 | contig 14709 bp, 9 predicted proteins | sample 7278091 | NCBI WGS metagenome assembly JAAUYG01 (sample SAMN14350201, study PRJNA611818) | marine sediment metagenome | isolation source: surface marine sediment (0.6m) | place: French Polynesia: Moorea | collected 2018-08 | reverse complement strand
GGTATCTCGTAAGAGTTTTATGCGTCCAATTCTGCAAAAAGATAACGCTAAAGAGCGAGTATGGGGGACGGCTGCTGCTTGTTATAGTGCGATCGCTAATGGGGCAGATATATTAAGAGTTCATGACGTGCCAGAAATGTACGATGTTTGTCGAGTGGCAGACGCGATCGAACGCAACTTATAAATTCTCAAATAAACCGCATCTAGTTTGAAACCCATAGTTTTTAGATATCTGTTCCAGGGCTTAGGGGGTAGGGGTCAGGGTTTAGGGAATAAAGATCAAACTACAGTTTTCTAAGTGGACGGGGTTTAACTACAGCAATCACTACAGCTAGGCGAACTATTTTTGTTCATCATTGAGATACAAAGTTGATGATCTTGGCTATGTTAAATGTTAAATGTTGAATGTTTAACCTAGAGTGCAACTAGCTTAATTTTATGATCGATCCAGATTATCCAAATGTAGTCTTAGCTTTTGTTTACCGTGATTTTAGAATTCAGATTACCCGTGACCAATGGCAAGGACAAGATATTTATACTGCCTGGGCAGATTATAATCTTGGTAGTGCGGTTGCTGTCCCGTGTGCTGTTACCATTAAACTAGCGATTAGAAATGCAAAACGTTGGGTAGATAAGAGAATTGCTGAATCGTTAGTCACAGATTAATTTGGAATTAATTTTTATTTTTAGTTGCGATTTTGTCTTCAGAACAGTTTCCCACCAATTTAAACGGTGAATATGTTGAGCATACCCACTTACTCTCTAGCGACAAGGTAGGATGGGATAAGCTAGCTTTGATTTATGAATTAGAGCCAGCAGGAGAAATGCCTGAAGCCTTTACTTCTAGACATACCCTAGTTATTTGTTTGGGGGATTTTCAGGGCAGTTTTCAAATCAATGGACAATGGCATCATGAGCAATATACTCAAGGGGATATTGCTATTATTGCTGCGGGAGAGCTTTTCCCCAGAGTAAAGGTAGATCGAGAAGTCCCTTTACTAGAATTATTTTTGTCCCCCGATACTTTAGTTAATGCTGTAGAAGAAATAATTTCGCCAAACATTCAATTGCGATCGCGCTTTAGACTGCGCGATCCTTTAATTCAACAAATGGCATTAGCTTTAAAAACAGAATTAGAAATAGCTGGGGAAGATAGTCAACTATACGCTGATTCTATGGCAACAGCATTAGGAGTACATTTGTTACGACGATATGCTATTAAAGATTCTGTAATTAAAGAATATCGAGGAGGATTAACACCATATCAATTAAGGATCGTTATTGAATATATTCAGGCTAATCTAGACCAAAGGTTAACTTTAGCTAAACTAGCTAGTCTGATTCAAATTAGTCCACATTACTTTGCCAGCTTGTTTAAGCAATCTACTGAAACATCGCCACATAAATACATTACTAGATGCCGTTTAGAAAAAGCAAAAACTCTATTACGCCAGAGAGATTTTCCGATTGCTTTTATTAGTCATGAAGTCGGATTTAAAAACCAAAGTCACTTTACCAGAATTTTTCGTCAGCATTTTAAAATTACGCCTAAAGCATATCGGAATTTATTTTAATTTTATTTTAATTATATGGTTTGGTTTATTACTCTAGAGCTAAAGTCCTAATTTATTTTCCTACTTTAGTCACCAGAACTTTAGGACTTTTGTTTCATTCGTTCAACTCATGCCAACCCATAGAATTTAAAACAGCACTATGAGTCAATCAATTTAAGATGAAAATACTCAGGGCATTACGTTTCTCTTGCTGGTTAGGTTTGATGCTTGGTAGCTTGGGGTGGAAATCACAACTCCCTGCCACAGCAGCCGAAAAAATTTCTTTTTGGTATGGTGCATTAGAGTTTTCTGTAGATATTGACGATTTAAAAACTCACCTGGGAGAAATAGATCGCGATCTGGTTACTGATGTTAACTCTGTAAATTCTGAATCATTAAAGGAATGGCGATCGCTTCTTGATACAGCCTCTGATGAGTCAAACTCTCAAGACATTGCTGTATCGCTCTTAACCCAAGAATTCCCACTAGATCGAGTTACGGTTTCTCGTTTGCTAAATTCATCTTTGGGAACGAGAATTTTACAATCTTTAGGCGAAATAATTAGAGTCAGTCATAGCCAAAACGGTTTTTACGCTCTGCGTTCAGCTTTAATATTAGCAATTGACTCTTCAGAAAAACTCACGTTATTAGATGTTTTACGTCAGTTTCCCGCAGATACAATTCAAATCGATGCCAAAGCCAGTTTAAAATTAGCTGATGTATTTACTCAACTCCAAACAGAAACCAAAAAAGCGATCGCTCTTGTCAAACAACAAGCTGCTATTAACACTAACAACAAGTCGACAATAGATTTTGCTCAACAACCAGATATACAAAACCCTGGTTATTTAGCTTGGCAACAAGAAACTTTAACTCTGTTGGATAAAAAACGCGATCGCTCTTTAGCTGTCGATCTTTATCGCCCTCAGATAGAATTAAATGTCAGCCTTAACATTCCTTTAGTCATCATTTCTCATGGATTTAGTGGTGCTAAAGAAGATTTTGACTATTTAGCTCAACATTTAGTCAGCTACGGTATTGCAGTGGCAATTTTAAATCATCCAGGGAGCGATCGCACTCAGTTAGATAATTTTTTTGCAGGTACAACAAGAGATATATTAACCGCCAGAGAATTCATTCATCGTCCTCAAGATGTATCTTATCTCTTAGATGAATTACAAAGGAGAGAACGAGTTGCTCCTTCACGACTAGGCACTCTAGACTTAGAAAGAGTAGGCATCATCGGACATTCTTTTGGTTCCTATACTGCCTTAGCATTAGGGGGAGCAAAACTTAATATCGGGCATTTACAGCAATATTGTCCATCTAAGATAATCGATCTAAATTGGTTTAACCCTTCTGTGGTGCTTCAGTGCCTTGCTTCTCAACTATCGACGACTAAAAATTATCAATTAGGCGATCGCAGAATTGCCGCTATATTTGCTATGAACCCAATGATTAGCAATGTTTTTGGCGAACAAGGATTGAGTCAGCTAGAAATTCCTGTTGCTTTTGTAGGGGGAAGCAAGGATTTAATCACTCCTGTACTCTTAGAACAAATCGAACCTTTTACCTGGTTAGGTAGTCAGGAAAAGTATTTACTACTAATAGATCGAGGTACTCATGGTTACGATCGCCTAAATCTTCTGGAAACATTAGCAGATAGTACAATCGATAGCAGCTTTGATCCTCAATTAGTTCGTGGTTATATTAAAACCATGAGTCTGGCTTTTATGCAAACTCACCTTGCTAATCAAACTAAATATCAGCGTTTTTTAACCAATAACTATGCACAACACATTAGTAAAACACCTCTAAAACTGAGTTTAACTCGCTCGATACAAATAAAATAAAATTTTGGGTTCGATTCTGAATTAGATTCTGAGTTAAAGCCCTGAATTTATAGAGGAAGTGTCACGAGGAAGATTAAAATGAATGAGTAATACTCCGATGGGGGAATCTATCTTCGATCCAACTGCTGAGAGGAAAGAAAATTTTACCAATGGTGCTAGTAGTGGTGTCTAAGTCGGGAAGCTGTGAACCGAGGATAGCTAAACCTAAAGGCTGTTCCTAAGATTAAAGATGTTCCAGCAAGGGCGATCGCGCTGTGAGTGATAAACATTAATCCGATGTCCGATACCTGGTACAAGTCCCAAGGTAGAGCCAGCTTCATTTGACCAGGAGAAGACTTATTCTTTTTAGACTTGGGTTTCAGGCTAATTCCAGCCAGCAATTTACTTCCCCAATGACTCTGTTTCTGAGGTTTCGCTTTAGGCTTATATCTACGGCAAAATCCCTTATATTTCTCGGCACATTCTTCTAAAGATTTTCCCAACGATAAAAAAGCAGGATGCCATTGAGTTAAACCATCGTCAGTCAGGCGATCGTGAATGCCATAATTACTAAAGTCATAGAAAAATCCTTGATTTATCCTGGCTGCTTTGGGATTAGCATGAATGTATCTGAGGGTATTTAAAGCTCTTTCTTTATCAGTATTCTCAAACCCGCTACTGTGATAGCGTTTTTCCCAAAAATGTCCAATTCGTTTGAGCATTCGATTAAAACACATCGCCGTATACCAATTGAGCCAGTGCATAATCTTGGGTAAATCTTCTGGCTGTGTTGGTTCTAGCAAATAGTGAACATGATTGCTCATAATGCACAGACCATAAAGCTTGAACTTAAATTTATCCAAAGCCTTTTTGATTGCGTACAAAAAGACATTTCGACATTCTCGGCGATTTAGATGAAACTCGCGGTTATTGCAACGAGTGGTGACATGGTAGCAGTATCCTGGCTTTAGTTCTCTTGGCTGACGAGGCATTAATAGTCAAATTGATAAACATAGTTAGGATACCAGCGATCGCTTTCTCTATTGCCCCAATCTTTTCCTCGCACCTTTAACACTTCCCAACTGCTTCAAAGTCATACCAGTCACTATATCCCATCCTAAATTGGTTTATTTGTTACCTTGATTATTTATTCAAGTTATTTAAACTCCAGTTGAAAGTCAGCTGACTTAATTTAATTCTCCTGTAGGAATAGAATCGATTAACTTGCGAGTGTAGACAGTTTTCGGGTTACGATAAATTTCCTCGGCGGTATCAATCTCTTCAATTTTGCCTTTATTCATCACAATAATGCGATCGCTCATAAATTTAACAACACTAAGATCGTGGGAGATAAAAACATAGGTCAAACCAAAATCTGCCTGTAATTCTTTTAATAAATTTAATACCTGCGCCTGTACCGAAACATCTAAAGCGGAAACCGACTCGTCACAAATAATAAACTGGGGTTCTAAAGCCAATGCGCGGGCGATACATACCCGTTGTCTTTGTCCACCAGAAAACTCGTGAGGATAGCGATTTCTCATATCGGGGTTTAAACCCACCCGTTCCAAAAGTTCTGCTACTTTCTTCTGGCGATCGCCTTTTATTTTATGAATTACTAAAGGTTCGGCGATCGCTTTACCAATATTGATCCGAGGATTGAGAGAATTATAAGGATTTTGAAACACGATCTGCATTTGTCTCCGCAGCGATCGCAATTTCTGGCTTTTGAGAGCTAGGTTAGTAAGATTGTCCCCATCAAACACAATATCACCCTCCATCGGTTCAATCAAACGCAACAAAGTTCTCGCTAAAGTAGACTTTCCACAGCCAGATTCCCCTACTAACCCCAAAGTTTCCCCTGGATATACCTCAAAAGAAACATTATTCACTGCCATCATATATTTTTTAGTTCTGCCAAATATTCCTTTTAGGGGAAAGCCTACTCGTAATTGTTTGACAGAAATTAAAGGCTGTTGCTCAAGTAATTTAGTTAATCTCTCTTCTTGTTGGGCTTCCGTAATGACTTGCTTCAGTTTGTCTTCAATATCTGTCTGTTTCTCAGTAATCTGGATTTCTCCATCAACAGTTGTGGATACATCCATAAAATCAACCACGGTGGGTAAAGTCTGCAACTTGCGATCCAAACGAGGGCGACAAGCCAGTAAGCCTTTAGTATAAGGATGTTGAGGATTACTAAAAACAGTTTCTATCTGCCCTAACTCCACCACTTTTCCTCGATACATTACCGCTACTGAATCAACTAACTCGGCAATCACTCCTAGATCGTGGGTAATAAAAATCAAAGCCATACCGCGCTTTTCGCAGAGATTACGCAATAAATCGAGAATAGTTGCTTGAACTGTCACATCTAGGGCTGTTGTAGGTTCATCAGCCATTAAAACACTAGGATTACAAGAGATAGCCATAGCAATTGTCACCCTTTGTAGTTGTCCCCCAGAGAGTTCATGGGGATAACGCTTGAGCATTGACTGCTTATGCTGATTAATATAATTTGATATGTCTCTATCGGTATAGGATTGCTCAGAATTTTCTGTAGTGTATTGCTGTTTTAAAGCTTCATCATCGGGCAAAAGCTGAACTTCTTGTAATAGCATAATAGCTTTTCTTCTAGCTTCGGCAGGTGATACCTTTTGATGTAATAAAATAGCCTCTGTAAGCTGAAACCCAATATCATAAACAGGATTGAGCGCGCTCATCGGTTCTTGAAAGATCATGGCAATCTCGCCGCCACGATAGCTTCTTCGTTCTGCTTCATTGATCTGTAATAAATCAACCGCTGATGCACCTTCACGACGAAAATAAATCTCACCCTGAGTAATGCGCCCAGGAGTGGGAACTAAACCCATAATTGCTAACGAAGTAACCGATTTACCTGAACCCGATTCTCCAACTATACCTAGTTTTTCTCCTTTCCTCAGCTGAAAACTCAGATCTTCAACAGCGACAACAGGTTTAGCTTCCGTAGCAAATTGGACTTGTAGATGGCGAACATCAAGAACAGGTTCAGTCATAAGTAGAGATAGTTCTATGGTTAACAGAAATTTTAACCGATAGATTGATGACCATTCGTTAATAAACTCACAAACTCAAGGTTTAAATAAAACCCTAAATATATAAATCTCTATTTTTTAATCAACCGAATAAATAATTTCTCTAACTCCACCCAAACAAAAACTAAGAGGCTAAAACCAAAACAAATTAATAATTGTTGTCCTGTTAAAACTTCTGTGCCAAAAAAGCTGCGTAAAGGTGGAACGTATATCAGCATCAATTGCAATAAGGTGGTGACGACAACTGATGCTAGAAGATAGGGATTAGAAAACGGGTTGAGTTCCCAAGTCATACGTTCGTGCGATCGCACTGCTAAAGCGTGTCCCATTTGGGCAATACAGAGGCTAGTAAAAACCATAGTTTTCCAACTATCGGGATTATCGGAAGCTTGTGCCGAATTATATGCCCATGTCATCAGGGTAATAGTAATGATGGCAAAGATAATGCCGATGCGAATAATGTATAACCCCAACCCTCCAGAAAAGATACTGGCTTGATGATCGACAGGTGGACGATTCATAATATTGGGTTCAGAGGGTTCAACCGCCAAAGCTAAAGCAGGTAACCCATCGGTAACCAGGTTCATCCAGAGAATTTGTAGCGGTATGAGAGGAACATCTGGTAAACCCATTAAGGGTGCAGCAGCAATCACAATTACTTCCCCAACATTACTACCCAGGATGTATTTAATAAAGCGACGGATATTACTATAAACTACTCTTCCTTCTTCAGTAGCAGCAACAATAGTGGCAAAGTTATCATCCAGCAACACCATATCACTAGCTTCTTTACTTACATCTGTCCCTGTAATGCCCATCGCAATACCAATATCAGCTTGTTTTAGCGCAGGGGCATCATTAACTCCATCCCCTGTCATAGCTACAAATCTGCCCTTGGCTTGCAAGGCTTGTACGATACGTAATTTGTGTTCGGGAGAGACACGGGCATAGATGCTAACTTCTTGGACTTGCTGTTCTAATTCAGCTTGGGAGAGTCGCTGTAATTCTTGTCCAGTTAATAAAATGTGGTTGTTTTCCTGGGCAATTCCTAACTTTTGGGCGATCGCTTTAGCTGTTAATTGATGATCTCCCGTAATCATAATCGGACGAATTCCTGCCTTAAGACATTCGGCTACCGCAGCTTTAACCTCAGTTCGAGGTGCATCCATCATCCCCACTAAACCTAGCCAAATTAATTCTTGTTCGGTGGTTTCGGCACTATCTTCCGTTGGCACTTCTGTCAGGGGTTTATATGCCAAGCCCAAGACTCTCAAAGCATTATTTGCCAAGCTATTATTAGTTTCTAAGATGGCATCACAACTATCTTGATTTAAAGGTAATGTCTTTCCACTATTTTGATAAGCGGTACATCTTGCTAAAACAATTTCTGGTGAACCTTTGATAAACAGAATTAAATCATGTTGGCAGGGCAAATCACCGTTTATCCCTACATTACAGACAACGCTCATCCGTTTGCGATCGCTATCAAAGGGAAAATCAACTACGCGACGAGTTTTACTATTAAGAGTTGGTTGATCTAAATCGGCTTTCCCTGCAAGAGATAACAACGCCCCTTCTGTCGGATCGCCGAGAATATGCCACCCTTGCCCCTCATCTTGAGACAATGTGGCATCGTTGCATAACACACAAGCTATAAGTAATATTTTTAGTTCAGGATGATCTGACAGCAATTCTTGGTTTGTTTCCCCGTCTTGCAAAAACTTTCCTACAGGCTGATATCCTTCTCCTAAAACTGTCCAAGAATTATGCACCGTTTCTACACGTTGTACCACCATTTTGTTTTGCGTCAGTGTACCTGTCTTATCGGAACAAATGGTATTCACTGAACCCAAGGTTTCTACGGCGGGTAATTTACGAATTAAAGCCTGTCGCTTCACCATCCTTTGTGTACCCAAAGCCAAGGTAACAGTAATCACCGCGGGTAAGCCTTCAGGAACAACCGCTACCGCCATTGAAAGAGAAACCTCAACTAAATCCCGTAGATGTGTCCAACCACTACGAATTACGCCAACAGTAATTACTAAAATTACCAGAATCATTGAACCTGTAACCAATACCTTTCCCAATTGATTCATCCGCTGTTGCAGGGGGGTGTTTTCTTCCTCTACCGACTGCAACATCTGGGCAATTTTGCCTAATTCCGTTTTCATCCCTGTTGTGGTGACTATGACTTTGGCTCGACCTTGTAGTACTTCTGTACCTGTAAAGACTGTATTAACGCGATCGCCTAAGGAGGTATCTTCTGCTAGCCCTGACTGTGGTGATTTTTGAACGGCGTGGGCTTCTCCTGTGAGGGCTGATTCTCTTACCTGGAGGTTAGAAGCTTCAATAATTTGTCCATCGGCACATAGCTGATCTCCTGCTTCGAGGAAAATAATATCTCCTGGGACAAGCTGGGGTGAATCCACCTCTAATCTTTGACCATTACGCAACACCTGAACCTGGGGCGAAGTCATATTTTTTAGTGCAGCGAGGGCTTTTTCTGCCCGACTTTCTTGCAGGTATCCCAACACCCCATTAAGAATTACAATGGTCATAATGGCGATGGTGTCTTTAAAGGGAATTTCTCCTTCACTTAAACCAGATTCCTGTAAACTAACTAAATCCAATATCCCCGAAATAATTGCTACAGCAATCAACATCAATAACATGATGTCTTTAAACTGATCTAACAGAATCTCCCAGGAATTACGCCCCGCCGCTTGGACAATTTCATTCTTGCCATAGTGTTTCAATCTTTGCTGTACTTCGGTATCAGTCAATCCGCGATCGCTATTACTATTTAATAGTTCTAATGTCCGATCTACTGGGAATGTATGCCAAAGCTGTCGCTCGCTAGACAACGAATTTGATGATTGAGATAAGTTCACAAGAAATCGTTAATAGTTGATTGAGGATTTCGCTAGTTTATCTTTATTGTTCAATACCGACACTTTGATTGACCAAACAAATATAAAATTTAAAATATTAAAACTTTTGACTGACTATATGACCTCTAAGATCGCTACTGCTGTTAAAGCCAGTAAAACCATAAGACCGATCGCGGCTAGTTCAATTCACGGTATTGTGTTTCACCAGGGCTTTCTGTGGGCGATCGATTCTGTCAACGGTTATCTATTACAAATTGACCCCGAAACAGACAGCACCACGATTTTGAATACCCGTAATTGGTCAGATTTTATTGGGGCGACGGGTTTAGCCATTACCGATGATATTCTCTGGTTTACCAACAGGGAATACGTCTATTGTTGCTCGTTAATCATCAAAGATTTTGAACCGCAATTATTTTTGCGTTTGAATTATGATATTGATGGAATTGCTGTCTGGGAATCGACAATTTATCTTACCAGTCAAAAGCAAGGCAAGATTTTTATTTACGATCGCGATCGCCGAACAAAAATTACTCACTTTTATGCCCCTGGTATTGGACTAGAAAACATTACTGTTAAAGAAGAGGAAATCTGGCTCACCGATACTTTAGAGCAAACTGTCTACTGTCTAGATCGGGCGACAGGAGAAACCATTTTTAGTGTTCTGACTCCCTTTGCATCTCCTACAGGGTTGGCTTTTAATACCGATAATGATATAGGCAAAGAGACTTTATATGTAGCTTATGCCGATCGCGAAATTTATATCCGCGATAATCCCAACGCTGAACCCAACTACGAATTACAGTATCGCGATCGCACTTTTATTCATCCCCTCTATTTCCACTACAACCGCGAGCAGAACTATGCCCTCTCTAATGGCTATCTTATAGAGATGTCTTATACAGAGGAAATTTCTCCCCTCGATCCTATCGAGTTAAAAGACTTGGAGTGGCGTATTGCCCTCCCTGCCGAGACAGATAGACAAAAGATCAGAGAAGTTAAGGCGATCGGGCTGCCCTTCACCGAACAAGTAAAAGACGGACAACGAATTGCCGTATTTAAATTTGATAACTTTAATTCAGAACAGCGTTACGTCTTTGGTTGGAAAGCAATCTTAGAAGTATGGAGTATCAAATATCAACTTCAACCTCGCCATTGTGAAGAGATACCCCAACTTACTGAGCAATTTAAGAATAAGTATCTCATGGATAACGATAACTTGTCAATGGATACCGATATTATTCGTCGGGCTGCCGAAACGGCGATCGGCTCAGAAACCAATCTTTTACGTCAAGTGTACAGTATTCGCAACTATGTTTACGATAAACTCTCCTACGGCATCAAACCCCATATAGATACCCCTGATATTGTTCTCAAAAGAGGCGTCGGCTCATGTGGTGAATATCTCGGCTTACTCTTAGCCCTGTGTCGTCTTAATGGTATTGCCTGTCGTACCGTTGGCAGATATAAATGTCCTGGAGATCCCCTCCAGCAAAATATACCCCTACAACCCGACTATAACCATGTCTGGATGGAGTTTTATCTCCCTGGCTATGGCTGGCTACCAATGGAATCGAACCCTGACGATCTCTTTGAAGGTGGTCCATATCCTACCCGCTTTTTTATGGGACTATCTTGGTATCACGCAGAAATGGCAAAGGATACTTCCTTTGAAATGATTACTAGTGAAGGGGTAAAGGTGGAGAAGGAGACGGTTTCAATTGGGGAATTAGCTCTAAATCATATCAGGTTCGTGGTTTTGGAAGAGTTACAACCAGATTTTATCGATAACTAACTGAGATTAATTATTAATTATTATCTTGGCAAACTGAGATCACAATTGTTTCAGATTTGTATCACTGTCTCTTTTTGATTATGAAGGAATTATGAAGCAATACATAAAACAATTGCTTTTTTTATAAAGAGCAGAAAGAGATAAATAAATGCAACTTTTAACCAATAATAATCTATTACAAACGGATTTTTCCATTAAAACACAGTGGGATCAAGGATTTACAGGAAGATTAGATATTTTCAATCCAGGAGAAACGATTCAAGACTGGACACTGGAGTTTGAATCTCCTTTTGAAATTGAACCAAGCATGATCTGGGGGGCAGAAATTGTTAGTCACGAAGGCGATCGTTACGTCTTAGAGCCATTAGATGACAACGAAACAATAAATTCGCAACAAGAAATTTCAGTTTTCTTCAACGCCAACAAAGTTAACGGACAAATTATTAAGCCAAAAAACATTTCCTTCGGTGATGATAGTAGTTCTGTAATTGAGGCTCCTGTAGAGGATACACCAGAACCAGCAGCAGATGTTCCGACAACTGATAATAGTTCCGTAATTGATGCTTCTGTAGAGGATACACCAGAACCAGCAGCAGATGTTCCGACAACTGATAATAGTTCCGTAATTGATGCTTCTGTAGAGGATACACCAGAACCAGTAACAGATGTTCTGGCGACTGATAATAGTTCCGTAATTGAAGATTTACCAGCAGAAAACACTTCAAATTCAGATACAGCAACAACACCAGACGATCAATTATCCGCAGACTTTGATTTTACTTTGATCGACGACTGGGGGAGTGGTTTTCAAGGCAAAATATCGATTATCAATAACAGTGGTAGCAATATCGATAGTTGGAGTCTGGAATTCGATTTTCCTAATCAAATCAACAACATTTGGGATGCTGAAATTGAGAGCAATAAAAACGGAAGTTATGTTATCACTAATGCTGCTTGGAATCGTGAAATTGCTGCGGGAGAAACTCTTACATTTGGGTTTACTGGTAATAACTCAGTAACTTCAGAACCACAAAATTTTGAATTAAATGGTTCAACTTTCGCTAGTCCCAGCACTTCCGACAGCATATATACCTTTTCTAATCCTGATTTAGAACCAGAATTAGAACTTAATCAAAACTATCAGGGACGAGCCACATTTTACGATGCAGCAAATCCTTCTGGTGGCAAAGGTAATTCTGGTTATGATGTGCCAGTGCAAAGTGAGCTAGAGAAAGTTGTAGCGATTAATAATGTGCAGTGGAATGGTTCCGAAGCTAGTGGTGCTTTCTTGGAAGTATCTGGCCCTGCACAAAGAAATGGTGCTGCTCCAATCATAGTTCAAGTTGTAGATCATTTATACGAACGAGCCGATGGTTTAGATATGAGTGCGGAAGCTTTTGCTAAGGTAGCAGATCCCGTCGATGGGATAGTTAATATCGACTATAAACTAGTTGGCCCTGCTGATGACTATGTCACAGCTTATGGCTATAGCATTGGTCAAGGTATTGTCGTTGAGGGAATTGCTGGAACTAATCCTTACTATGCAGCAGTCAGATTGAATAATCATCGTTATCCGATTGAAAGCGTTGATTTAATTACCAATGACGGTAACTTAGTAGATCTTAATCGTGAATCTGATAATCGTTTTGTGTTAAATGGTAATTATCCCCTGAATGGCGCACAAGATTTACTGGTTACCGATATCTTTGGTCAGCAAGTCACTTTGGATGATGTGAATATTACTAATGGCTCTAGTGCTGATATTGTTACTGGGGAACAATTTGGCATGATTTCGTAACTTTTTTACTTTGAAAGACTAGGTTTTTGCTAAAGAATCTACTAGGGGAAAACTCAAGCTAGTTTTTCCCCGTAACGTTAGTTTCAGCTCCTTAGTGGTAACACTAGTACAACTTATTGGTATTACATTGTCTATTATCTAATAAATTCATTGATGAAAAGTATATAAAACATTGTTTAACTAAACCGCAATAGCAAACACTGTTTATAATCCAATATATTTTAGGAGAGATTAATCTGAATGGATTTTTGGAAATTAGAAATTTGCGGGGTTGCTTATACTAATATAAATAGTACAAAGTCTACTCATGTCTATTCATATGGATGGATGTTAAACTGAAATCTTAATGGCGATCGCCAGTTAGAGGTTTCACCAAAAGTTGTACAAGAAACTTATTGTAAGTCGAGGCAAATATTTTTTGCAGATTAATCTGAGCCGAAAACGGCAGTTTTTGCGAGCCGCTACACATAATTGCCATAATGAGTTTAGCGTTTTCCTAACTTTTTAAGCAATACACTCAGGTAGATATCTCGAACAATTATCAAACAGGTCGCTCTTGCCTTTAAACTCAGACCACTAATAACAATGAATTCGATTCCATTTGCCGATTCAATATCTTCGGAGATTTCAGCAGTAATTACCAACATCAATAAGGATATCGATCTGACCAATTGCGATCGCGAACCGATCCATACTCCTAATTTAATTCAACCTCATGGAGTCTTGTTAGCGGTTTCGGTAGATGAGTATCGCATTTTACAGGTGAGTCTCAATACTGCTCAAATGTTGGGTATCGAACCAGAAGAGTTGTTGGATAAGCCGTTGCAAGAGTTGTTGGGGGAGGAACAAGTTACAGCTATTGAGGGGTGTTTGGCGGAAAACTTCGACAACATCAATCCGATCTCAATCGAGATGCCTTCGGCTAGCTCCGCAATCGAAAAAAATAAGAAAACTCTGTCTTTTAAGGGAATTGTGCATCGCAATGGAGAAATTATAATTGTCGAACTAGAACCGTGTCAGTTTGAGGAAGCGAGAGATTTTTTCGATTTCTATAAGCTAGTTAAAAGTCCCATTGATAAGTTACAGAACACCGATACTTTAGACCAATTATGCAACGCGATCGTGGACGAGGTGAAGAGGATAACGGAATTCGATCGCGTGATGGTCTATCGTTTTGATCCTGAAGGTGCGGGAACTGTAATAGCCGAAGCTGCCAATGAGGAATTAAAACCATATTTAGGCTTACGTTATCCTGCGACGGATATTCCCAAACAGGCAAAACATCTCTTTACTTTAAAATCACTGCGCTTAATTCCCGATGTGGCATACGAACCGGTGGGAATCACGCCTGAATTAAACCCTTTAACCAACGAGCGTTTGGAAATGAGTCTGACTGTTCTACGCAGTGTCTCTCCCTTTCATATCGAGTACCTAAATAATATGGGTGTGGGAGCTACTTTAGTCGTATCCTTAACGGGACTTAGACATTTTCGGGGGTAAAAAAAGCCTCAAACCTTGACACACCAATAGTTTTACCTCGATTTACTTGTTTTCTTGATATATCTGGGTTACAGTGATTTTTTAGTGTTTGACGTATATCCCTTTCCCTAAGTGGGTTTGAGGCTTTTTTCTCATTATTTTTTGTCTAAGTCCCGTTAATCAAAAACAAACAGCTTTGGGGATTAATCTCCTGCCATCACAATACACCCAAAAAAATACCTTATGAAATTCGCACTGTTTGTGAGTTTATCGGACAGATAGCTTCT
>JAAUYG010044802.1_pt1 | contig 14713 bp, 14 predicted proteins | sample 7278091 | NCBI WGS metagenome assembly JAAUYG01 (sample SAMN14350201, study PRJNA611818) | marine sediment metagenome | isolation source: surface marine sediment (0.6m) | place: French Polynesia: Moorea | collected 2018-08 | reverse complement strand
TTGGCTGACCTTGAAGGGTCAATTCAAGGGTTCTGATAAGGATGTAGTATCTTATTGCCAACCGGGATGCCCCCCTCGCGTTGCACAGCAACCGACTGTCTAGTTTAAAATTTTATTTTATATTTGAATTTTCTTTTTTTTTTCTAGCAATGGTATATGGCCCCACCAAGGTGCCCCCCAGAGTCTCTCTGTGGTGACGACGGTGTGGGGGGTTACTTCCACCACCCAGTCTGCCCCCTTCAACCAGAACCACGGCATGCCGGGTTACACCAGTACCACCATGTCGACAACACCCATCCAGCAGACACAGGGGTTCCCCGGCAGCCAGCTCCAGAAGGGGCCACCCTACAACCCCCAGGGGAACCTGGCGCCCTCATTTGGGCGACAACCCACCTACAACAGAAAGTGCGTCCCTTACAATTCTCAAAAAAATATATAAACCTAGAAGAGATCTAGCTTGGTACAATGGTATATTTGTTTGTTAACCATCATCTTTTCCCTTCTAAGATAAGATTTTGGCTTAAAACATTTTTGGTTCTCCTCTGCGAAAGTTTACTTTCATGAAAACGTTGCGGTAATCAAGTTTTGATAACTTTGTCTTTGACTTCACCCAATATATAGAGCAACCCCAGCTTTTGACATTTGTGTTATCTAAAAATCAACATGGAAATTTTGTATTTTTTGTTTCCAGTGGTTACCCTCCCACCCCGACAACCCCAGGGTCCAACCAGGCGAATGGTGGTGGAGGTCCGCCACCCGAGGCCCTGTCTGCCGCCGCCATGGTCGCGGCAGCAGCGACAGCGACCGCCACGGCCACTGCCACAGCGGTGATGGGAATGACTGGCGAGCAGCCACCCCGCGGTCCTGAGATGAATGTTAATATGAACATGAACATGCATAACAACCAGTATGGGAATCAGGTACGGCAGTGGGAGTAGCCTACGTGGGTGGGATTAACAATAATCCTAATGTAATCTGGATTATACAGCTACATTTTCTCATATAATGTCAGCGAATTTAATTGTGAAAAAAAAATCTGGAATTAATTGTCATTGCCCAAAAGGAAAATAAATAAATTTCCAATAAATAAAATTTCTTTGAATCTGAAAATTTATTTAACATGCTTCTTGGTAGTCTTTAAAGTAAATACAATATTTAAATTAAGCATATTTTCTGAAAAAAATAAATCTTGCTTACTTAACGTATTCTTAAAAAAATTCTTTTTGGTGTTTCCATAGCAATTTTAACAAATAGTGGCAATAGATTTGGACTTGATCTGCCTTAATTAAGCCTTTTTCTCAAACTTCAATATGACATCAATAGCAATATCCCTTTGGGTCAGAGACGAGCACACAACACAGCCAATATACAAACCAAGAAATGGAAGTGAAGGAGGGGAGAGAGGGTTTGTGTGTGTCACAGGGAGATAAACCCGCCATCGCAGTAATAGCTGATTTGCAAGATTGGGTCAGGCTGGCCGACATGGGATTTAGCTGTGGGATTAAAGGGGGGAGTTCTGCTACCAATTACCGTCGTCTGATGACGTTAGAGACAGGAACGAGCCTCGGATGAACTGCGTAGCGGCGCCGTGCGAGCAAAGACTTGCCGGTCCGAATTGAGAGCATATAACACCGCCATGAACGAACGGCACATGGGGAGGGGTGGAGGGAAGGAGAGATGGAAAGGGGGGGAGAGAGTCTCTCGGTTAGCAGTGGCGTGATGCGAGGAATGATGACGCTATTAATAATTGAGGAGATAGCTTGGATGGGTAGAGGTGACCTTTGAGAAAGATCGCTAGCCTGCGGCTTGCCGGCCGCTTTCTGTCTGTCTGTGTGGAGATAGACAGGAACTGAGACGGGCTGAAAATTATAACCCAATCGCACTTACAGCCCCAGTGGTATAAGATGCAGGCAGGCTCTTTGGAAGCAATGATTTCACGGAGGCCAATTATGGGGTGCGATAAACCGCCATTATTGGCTGGGTTTTCCCCTTTAACCAGCTTGCTAGCAACACTGATCAAATTAGATGGCTACTTTGTAACTAACAGAGTTGTTGAGCTGTATATAAGGAATTCTATTTGGCGCGTTTGTGTATTCCATAAGGATCCATGTCAATATTAATGGATTGTAATGTGAGATTGGCTCTTTCTTTGTCACAGCGTGTTATTGCGTTGGTTTTACCCTTTCGTCATGTGCGCTGCTGTGGTGATCATCCTTGTAACGTGGGTCTTTCCAGAGCTACTGCGTTCTGTCTTTATTGGTCGTATCTCGCGTCTGCATATATCTCTTGACCGCCATCTCGTAGCCGGCAGCTCCTGTATAGCATTTTGACCTTTAACTGAGCTATCCAAGCAGAATGGACGACAGTAGGCTCTGTAATGAGACAGACTGTCTTAGCAATTTATGGACACTTTGCTTGCTGGCATCCTCCCTATCCCAGAGAGTGAAGAGAAGGGTTTGGAAAGGGGGAGGGGGGGGGGGATAGTGTTGAGGGGGGTAGTATTGTCGCCGCCGACCAGCAGGGACAGAGGCAGGGTTTTGTGGGTAGCGATTTGTCGAGTACAGGTCCTTCAGTAACGGCACAAGACAAATTGCTGTAATGTGGGATAGGCGGCAGTCTTCCCTATTTCGGGCGGCTCCCGAGGGGGCGAGGCAAATATGGCCGAGGCAAGGACCGACGGATGAAATATTGATAATTCCCGGGGACCAGTTTTGAGGGTCCCGATCCCGGGTCCCCGTCGTGGGGCCCTGGCAGAGATAGCAAGGAGACAGTGATCTCCGCGGCCTTGTTTATAGCTCCATAAAGTGGTGGGGCGAACCGGAGAAAGGGAACGAGTGGGGGGGGGAGGGGAAGTCGAAATGGAAGGCCAGGAAGCGTCCATAGCTCACCATGTACATTAAATACCTTCTGCTAATTTGGCGTGGCTCTCTCTTCAGTAAAGGCCAAAGGGTGACAGGCTTAGGCCAAATACTATGGCTTTGGGAGGGAGGAAGCGCGGAAGGGGGACGGAATGGATAGTCTGTACCCTAATAGCTTCTGTGACTGGGGCCAGTAATTCACTTGTGTGCCTCTCCACCAGCTTGCGCGTAATGTCACTCGTCACCCAATGATATAAGACCGCCCGGCGTCCTAGACGTGGGCAGAGGCTACAGGGGCGAAATTAAGAGGCTGCACCTAGAGAATCATGGGAAATTTCCGCGAAACTGGGAGAATATCTGATGACGTTCGGGGCCGCGGTGCTTGCTGATTAGTGGGCAGAGTTGTTTCATTGTAGGCCGTACACTCAACTAACCACATGGCAGGGTCATTCTGTGACGTGGGGTAACTGTTCAGGGAACGTGATGGTAAAAGGCCTGCGTAATACAATTAAGGGATAAATCTGGTTGACTCCTCTCAAATTGTGCTAAACCCATCCTTAATAACACCTATAGTACGATAATACTACTACGATTCGTGAAATTATGCTTCTGTTAAACTCCCACAAAAATTTGATATGGTCTTAGAAAGTACAAAAATGGTTAAAACAGAGAACTATAATAGATTCTTAAACTGTGGAAACAAAGTTGTCAGAGCTGTTGTCATTTGTTGGAAATCGTTATATTTTGATGAACTTGCTGAAGACTCCCCATTGCTGTGTTCCCAACCTTCCAGATGCCCCCAGGGCAGCAACCCCCACCCCAGTACGCCCACCCCCAGTACGGCAACAACCAGTACGGGGGTCCGGGACACCCGCAACAGCGACCACAGATGGGGGGACCGGGCGGTCCCCCTGGCATGGCGATGAACATGACGATGAACATGAACCAGATCCCCCCTGCCAGCATGCCGCAGGGCCCCCACCCGGGCATGCAGGTCCCGCCCGGTAACCAGCAGGCTATGACCGGGCCCATGCCGGGGAAACCGGGGATGTACGGTCCACCACGGAGGCATTCGCCTTATCCAACATCGCAACAGTATATGGCAAATAAACGCGGTGCTGGTTTCATGAACAACCAGCAAGCGGTAAGCATCATACTTCGTAAAAGTGGTAACGATGTTGATATTTTTGGGGGGAGAGGGGGGAATGAAAATAATCCAGAATTTATGACATGAAAAAGAACAATACCGTGTATATATATGGTGGCTGAGGCACGTATCTTATTCTTAGACTTACTTGAAATAATACGGTACCACATACCTCAAGCCAAATATTGTATAATGTGAGAAAAAATTTACGATGTATTACAATCCAATACCTGTATACAATGACAGTCTTATCATTAATCCCAGTTAAATATTGAAGTTAGGATTGGAATTTGATTGGGATTTGAACTTGTGAAATGCAATGTCCACTCTGACTTTTACTGTTTGTGTTGTTACAGCAACCGGGTCCCGGTCCCTACGGTCCAGGCTACAACCCCCAACAACCCGCCTACCCCCAGGGTAAACCCGGCTACCCACCCAGCCAGCAACCCTTACCCTCCCCAACATACGTACCTGGCCCACCACAACGCCCCAATGTTCCCCCGTACAGCAATGGCCAGACAACACACCCCAATCACCCAAATCACCCCAATCACCCAAATCACCCCTACATGCAACCTGGAATGTACAACAATCGGCAACCCATGCCGGGACCGGGCTACAACCCGCACTTCAACCCGCAGAACCAACCCAACTACCGACGGTCCGGGTCGGAGATGATGGAGAAAGGAGGCCTGGTTCAGGTAAGAGTCCACACACTGGCTCAAACTTCCAACACCAGGAAAATCAATAAGTATAGCGCTTCTGGAAAAAAAATCTATCTAATTTAAAGATCCCGTTTTCTTTTGTTCTTTTCTGTTGCATTTAGGAATTCACCGAGTCCTCCGGCTACTTTCAGACGCCAAACATGTACTCGCAGCACTCCCCGATCGCCGGCAACCCCACCCCTCCCATCACCCCGGGCAGCACCGGGTTGCCATACATGTCGCCGCCTGGGTCTGGTGGCAGCGGCGCGGGTGGCGGCGGCGGTGGTGACATGAAACCGAACATGGACATAAAGCCAGCGATGGGGATGAAGAAAGATACGGAGGAACTGCGGTTGACGTTTCCAGTCCGGGACGGAGTCGTGTTGCCGCCATTCCGACTGGAACACAATCTGGCTGTCAGCAATCACGTCTTCCACCTGAGGGACTCGGTCTACTCAACTCTCATGTGGAGGTAAGGGGAGAATCGGGTTGACGCAAAGTTTCGAGTTTTAAGAGTTCCCTATGCTGTTATTAATAGTCCCTAATTGAAGCACAAACATTTATATGTATATCCATGCTTTGTAACAATGTATGCAATTGGTTAAAGGTAGTTAACTGTTAGCTGATTGGTTGAGTGTATTCTGTAACGTATGCAATTGGCCCTGCAATGGTTGGCCCAGATGTCACGTTCAGATATTGGTCGTTAGTTAAAAGAAAGGAAGGAAGATAGAGGGGAGTGTTCTGTTGACGTATCTTTCATTGGTTGGGCATTGTGACTTGAGTTGTGAAATTATGAGAATAGCAGAATAATCTATACACATTCGTAGAAACCAGCAAAAAAAAAATAAAAAGATAAAAAAAAACAAGTGCCCTAACTTGAGTGTGCTTTTTCAGATCGGATCTGGAACTACAATTGAAGTGTTTCCACCACGAGGATCGTCAGATGAGCACCAACTGGCCGCAGTCGGTCACTGTCAGCGTCAACGCCAACCCTCTAGCGATAGAACGCGGGGAGAATAAGACCTCGCACAAACCTCTGTACCTCAAAAATGTGTGCCAGGTTGGCCGAAACACCATACAGATCACAGTCACAGCATGTTGTTGTGTAAGTAGCCGACAGGAGAGTGAGTCATGCGTGTAAGACATCCTAATGATCGTTAGTGGTGCCGGTCAATGACATGTCACAAAAGTTCTCGGCTTTTAAAAGCCCATGCCTGCTATTACTTTAGTTAAAGCCTGTGGCTGTTCTATGCACAAACTTGAGGAGGAACTTTGAGTAGGAAAGTTTTTGTGGACGACCTTTATTAACTACATGGTGAAGTAAAATTGCGGGTCAAAGATAAGTTGTGGGATATGCTAGTTCTTATAGTTTAGTTGATTATTACTTAAATAATATATACAGCAAATGATCCACCTAAAAATAGGAAGCAACATGTCTAATGACTTGTTCTATGTTTTTCTCTTGTTTCAGTCTCATTTGTTTGTGTTACAATTAGTTCATCGTCCCAGCGTAAGATCTGTATTACAGGGCCTGCTACGCAAACGCCTACTGCCTGCAGAACATTGTATAACCAAGAGTAAGTCCTCGCATGCCTTCAAGTGGAAGAAAATGCATGAATATATATAAAATAAAGATATATAAATATCAGCAATAAACAGTTTAATGAGCACAAAATTAGAATGGAGTTGAATTAAATGTGGTGGAGAATCTTTTGGAACGACTATTTGATGTAAGGAATTTTCTGTAGGATGACCCCCATTGAAAACTGCCATTAGCAATCTTGGTGTCTTAATTTGCAAGCCTGAAATCGCTAACATTGGAACTGGTGTACTGCAAACAATACTTTCGCAATGAATACGAGGCGTAAGGAAAACTGGAATTAGTGTAGTAGTAGAAGTGTTTCCTTTGTTGTTTGCAGTCAAACGAAGCTTTACCCATACCGGCATGCAGGCCAATCCATTGAATGGAGAGGACGGGGTGGAACAAACGGCAATCAAAGTCCCTCTCAAATGTCCGATTACATATCGACGGATAACGTTGCCGGCGCGAGGGCACGACTGTAAACACATACAGGTACAGCGAGCAATCTCACAGTCCAGCTTCTGTACAGTGTTCAATTGGTCATATATATTGATAGGGGAATCCCGATGGTGTGGTGGTGGCATGCTGGACATGGAACTCAAACTCGTAGAGTATCATGGGACAATGTTGACCTTAACATGCATATATTGAAAACTTTCAGAAAAAACGAATATTGTTTTCTGACATTTAGTAATATAATTATATAAAAATAAAATGTAATTATAAACTAAATGATGTGTATTTGTGTATTTGCAGTGTTTTGACCTGGAGTCGTATCTGCAGCTGAACTGTGAGCGAGGGACATGGCGATGTCCTGTGTGCAAGTACGTGCTGGTTACCATGGCATTTAAATAAAAACATCTTCGTAAATTTTGAAACACATACCTGGCATTTGTCCCTGATATATATTTCTCATGAAGCAGTATGAACAATACCAAACTGTAATTGTTTGACATTTTGAAAAAAAAGTTTCAACATTTTCGAAACATTTGTGAGTTGTGTTCTGTAGGTCCTATTATCCTGATTGTCACTACATTATAACAATATAAGGATTCGTGCGAGTTGTGAAAGTTTCTTCTCTTTAGCACAGACTTGTATGGTAGTACTGGGTCATGTGACTGGGCAACGTTGAAGAGATTCTCGAGTTATATTTTGAATGTGCTTTCTGTACCTTCAGTAAAACTGCATTACTGGAAGGACTGGAAATCGACCAGTATATCTGGGGGATACTTCATGCACTCGTCAACACGGAGTTTGAGGAGGTAACCATAGATACAACGGCCAGCTGGAAACCAATCCCCATCAAAGCCATCAAGGAGGAAGATCCTGGTAAGTGGTGCCATGGAAACGTAAAGTCTGCTGCAGGGAATGGTATCATAAAAACAACAACCAAGCTTGGGCTTGGAAAAAGCATACTTTGTCACATTTGTCATTACATATATTAGCTCTTCAGATTGTGGCCAAGCTTGAGATATTTACCAAAACAAAAGCACTCTTGTTATAGCATGCAAAACTTATTTTCTGTTGGTTTGGGGTACAGAAGGTCTTAGAATAAAAGCTGCGTGACGAGGATATGATTTGAGGGTATGTTGAGTGGGTATATTTCTTTGTGTAAAATCCAGACAAGCAGTAAATATTCTTCTTATCTATATAGGTTTATGGGATTCTAACATAAATGTATTCCTGTCTCCATTCCAGCGGCATGTGGTAATCGGTGGACCAAGGCAATGTCCCCGACCAGTATGATGATGCCAACAATGTCAACCTGGCAGGATAACTTTACCTTCCCAGGTATGGGGACTCAGGGCCAACCCGGACGCCCCAACTCACAAGGTAACTACGGAATAATCAAACACAACATATACAGGGCTCTCTAGTTCGGGGGTTACTGCAGAAGCTAAGGAACAAGTTTGTTCCATTTCCTACATGTGAATTTCTTAGCCAGGAACTTAATAAAACACTTTCCTGTATTTCTTTGCGTTATATCCAAGATGGCCATTTCCGCAGATCTTGCCACTAATGCCATGACTAACCATACAGCATAGTTCGCTTTGATAGTCCAGTCTTTCCTAGCCGGCTAATAGAAAGTAAATGACCTGTTCGGTCTAGGCTATGTAGCTGCAGTAAGAAGGGACCTTGTGTTTGTTTTTTTATGGCTAGGATTCATCTGAAGTGATCGATTCCTCTGTTCTACACACTCCTTCCTTAAAAAAAATAATAATTTTAATTTCAAACCACCCCAGTAGTTACTGAACATTTGCGGAGATTTCCACTTCTAAAAATATTTACCTGACAACATTAATAAACCCAATACTGAGTTTACATACCGAAAACAGGCTACAATCAGCAAATGATTGTAGGACATCTTTTCTTGTAAGGGTCGCTGTGTACAGCTAGATTTCGAGCAGCCGCCATTTTCCATCTTGTTTCAGGGGCGCCAGCCTATAACAGTCCCGGTAGCATGAACTACCCCGGGCCAGACGCTAACCAGGGACCCAACCCCAGCTTCCCCCCCAGCAGCACGCCAGACTTCCTCAGTTCTCTGTCTGCCATGGGCGAAAATCTCGGCAACGACATGGGAGTGAACAAGCACATCCACGCTAGCAGCCCGCTCTCGCAGCCTCTTTCTCATCCACGCACGCCGCTAGATGGACAAGTCAGCCAGCCGCTACGGCACCCAGCGACCCCCGGCACGCCAGGAACGCCATGTGCAACATCTGCGGCATCGGCATCCCAAGGAAGCACGCCCCATACTCCTTCCAGTACTAGCAATGGCAACAACAGCAACAATGCTGGCAGTAATAACATGAACAGTGGGAATAGCACTACGCCGGGCAGCGGTAGCAGCAGTGGGAACGGCAGTGGTGCGGGCAGCAACACGTCGACGACTGGCCAAACCCCAACAACAAGTACGTCAACGGCATCCGCCTCAGCGACGTGTACAACCCCACAGACTAGTAACCCCGGTAGTGGGGCAAGTGGCGCTGATAACACTAACAACAGTCCAGGACAGGTGGCGCCCCCTGTCAACAACAGTCTAGATATGAACAACGTTCTCAACTTTGACCCCGCGGCGATCATTGACGGCGATGGGCCAGTGCAGGACGGACTCCCAGATGTAAGTCTTGGGGAAGAGCTCGGCACAGATCCTTCACTTCTGCCCAGGACTCATTACAGATTCTTTGTCTCATCATGAAATATTGGTTGTACTAATACTAGATTGAAAATTAAGCAGCCTGTGATTGCAATAATCCACATAGAACAGCGTGGTATTGAAAGCCTAGATAGCGAGTCTTTCTAGGATAACATGGTTAACACCGTCAAACCAGAATTGTTAGCCTGAATATTGAACCTAGTTTTACCCGCAGCTTACTGGCTTCTCTTGCTTACTTCACCTTCACAAGATATATAATCAAGAAATTGTTCCCAATGCAATTTCCATACTTACAGAAAAGGAATACTGCAGACATGTTCGTAACTAACAGGCCAGTCTTAATCAGCCTTTAATAGTGCTCAATATTTTTAAGGAGAGCCTTAGACATATATTGACTGTTTGGTATGTACCAACAGCTTGCTATTGTACAGTTATGTGTGATGCCCCAGTATTTAAAGGTTTTCTCTCTAACCAAGGTATGTTTCTTTTCTTTTCAGCTCTTGCCTGAAAATATTGGTGACCCTCTGGAGTTGTTAACGTACCTGGGTCCCCAAGAAAGTGGCAGCGGTGGCGGAACCAACTCTAACAGTAACGATGACTTGTTCAATCTCTCATTGTTCGACTCGTAGTACTGTATGTGATCTCATTGACTGTTCAAACCTGCGCCAAAATCACTTGCTATGCCAACGTTATTGTGTGCCATAGTTCGGATACTTGCGTGCCGAGTAAAGCAAACTTGAGGCCGCATCTTCGGATGGTCGCCCTTGACAACCTGCCGCAGACTGCCAGTTACCATGGTAATGTTATGAGGGGTGCAGATCCAAAAAGTGGTTCCCATGTCAAAACGGCACCGGGGTCTTCCTGGATTTGGGGGTCACTTGGTACGACCGGGCTTCACAAAGAGTTTCTGTACAAAGCCATGCCCACCGTCGTCATGACAACTCGAACTAGGAGAGAAAAGAAACATTGTCCTGACTACCTCGCTTATTGTGTGGATGTGTATTGTGCAAAATTGCTATGGCGGAATTGGAGGACCCGAGATGCTGGTACCGCAACCGGGGGACGTTACCAAACCTGGATGGCAGAAGCATGAACTAATACAGGGCCTCGATCACACCTTTCCTAGACAACGAAACGCTAGAAGGTTCATATGTGATGGTCCTCTTTACCAAACCTTGTCCTAGCAACAAGTGACTCCGAGGGACAGCAAGCTTTGTCAACCAGTTTGGTGTGTCGCTATGATAGGCATGTACCAATAACTGTCGGGTTAACACGTTGTTACAACGGTAGCCAGCACGTGAACCGCCAACCATGGTCCTACATACATAAACCCACACTCAATCTCGACTGCAAGGGGACATTTGTGATTAGCCGCCTGCCTGAAACGTACGCAACTGTTGGTGACACGTTTTGCTCGGTGACAATTGTGACACAGAGAGTGTGGTGACACTGGCTATTTGTGACAGTGATAACAGACCTCTCCGCGTTATTGTTCTTGTTGATTTATTCCTTTGTTCCGTGTACATGTTTAGATAGTGTACCTATATCATTGGTACCCACTTGGTGAGAAGGAGGTCTTCTCACGGCCCGTCGGTTTGTGCATTTGACAGAAATGTTTCTCCTGTGTTTAGACAAATCGCAGAACAATTTGCATGTCATTATCTTGCATAGCGTGTTATTTACTTGCAAAGTCGTTGTCATGGTTATGACGGCTTGTCAATCATTGTCACATGTTACAGGCAGCATTTGATTATCGGTGTAACGTAATATTTAAGAAAACAAAAGAAACTTTTATTAGTTAATGGTTGGCATATCTTATATATAGCGTCACTGTCATATCTACGCTGATTGTGCTATTTTTAACAAGGCGTATTTTAAAATATACCGATAGTAGTTTGTGAGCAGTAATTGTTAACACGGTGTTTGATTTCAACTAGACCTTACTGGTTGTATGTAATACACACAAATCATTAACTGGCAACGGGAGAGGGGGGGGGGGATCAACAAGGTAAAAAAGCTTTTAGCAAAATAATTTGAATCTTTTGAACGAATGTGGAACCAAGTATTTGCAAATATTAAACACTTGGCTACCTGAACATAGCAAACCTTTAAAATAACACCAGCAGAAAGTGCAGCATTGGTAAATGTGAACTGTCCAGAAGCTATTTCAAATGAAAGACAAAACGAGTTCTGGTGTTGTTGTGTCTGCACCAAAATAATCTTAAGATAAGACTGTAGAGCCACTTACGCAATGTATGAGTCTTGTTCATTTTACTGGAACTGGGACTGAAGAAATGGCCCTTTCTTTTACAACTGGACATTATAGTATTGACTGTTGTAACAAAGCTCAGACTAGAGTGTACATACAGACCTTGCTCTGTTAGACCTGGCATTAGTATGTGCTGGCACAAGGTCCGGCTTGCAAACCACGCACCCAGAACAAAGTATTTTCCTAATCCATAGAGTATTTTCTGTTCAGCATTTAATGACTTGTACATTGCCCCAGCTTTTACCCATTTGGTTATCGTAGCGATTAAATTGGAGGCCTGTATAGTCGTGTATGCAACGTCCTTCTGTTTGGCCTTTGTACAGTTGTTCCCCAAATTTTCCGGATTTATGGTATGATCGCCCTACCAGAATTATCGCAAGAACTCCACTATCAAATGGCTTTCCTGTTAAGTCCATCATCAGGCATTTTCCGCAATTTAATTTGCATTGATGCCCTGTTAACTTTAAAAGAAAAATATTTGCAACTTTACGAATGCAATCCATGGCACTTAATTGCTCTAAAAATATCGAAGTAATATGTCCTATACAAATTGCAAGTTGGTAATGGTAAGAAACCATAAATGCCAAGATTTGCCAATTATAGAATGCTTTAAAACCAGGGGTTTTCCAGAACTTGGTCAAATCTGGCAGAAAATAAAAGCTCAAATGCAATATAAGCTCAACTGGAAAAAAATTAACTGGATTTTATTAGGGGTGGTGTAGGCTGTAGCAAGGGAGAGCTGTAATAGCCAGAGGAATAAACTGTAATAGGAACAAAAATACCCACCAAATGGAACAATTTTGTGCAATTTGTATAATTTTGATCCCATGCAATGTATGTTTGAACTTTTATCCGACATTGTACATATCTTTCTCCCATTATCCAATGACGTCGCCTTGCTTACCTATGCTAGTTACCATGGTAACCACGGCTGTTTTCTACTGCCTGCTACGCCGTATTGTTCGAAATGCCAAGTTTCTGCATATTACTTCACCTTGCGACATGTGGTGAAGCTTTAACTTGAAAACCAAGCAAAGTAGGCCGATACTTAAAATCAACCTTCTTTTTATAGAGTTGGACAAAGGATTGATATATTCTGTAACATAATGTATATACTGACTTTGTAAAGTGGATGTAAATTGTTATTTATGCGAGTAGTTCAGTACTGTGACAAAGTCTTTTTAAAAATAGTATTGTAATACCTATAGATGCATATAGATCTATATATATATATATATATATATATATGGAGATTTTTTCTTGAAGCATTCTGTTGGTGACTTTTACTACCCAAGTAGCGACTGTAAGACTTTGTGTTGTCGTCGAAGCATCCCATGTTGCCTGAAAAAAAAGGAAATCTGTAGTCTGAATGAAGTCTGCTGTCCACCCTTGATTTACTACGCTAAATGTTAATGGTCTGAGAACACCATATATGCGCTGTGCAACTAAATATTTCAGGGAAAAAAATATCGATTTTAAGTAGCCAAACTCCTGTTTTTCGGGGTTTTGTTAGTGCGTTTTAGTTACGACGCCAGTTTTAATTCATGTTAATATTTATTTTATTTCTGTGTAGTCCTTGGAGCAATGGCTGTTTTAGCCCATTCTTCGGTTAGCGTTTCTGACTACATATACGCAGCACTGTATTGTACAGTTAGCAATGGTACTCGCGCTCTCTCTCTCTCTCTCAAGTTGAGATGTAGGATCACGACAAGCTGCCATGTTTTGTTGAACAGAAAGCCTCTGACACCCATCCGAAGTATTGTAAACTGTCTCAAATCGCCAACTATGCTATATGTACTTGATATTACAGCTTGACATTGTGGACAGTTCAGGCTCAACCACTTAACGAATGTGTAGTCGTTATCTTTAATATAGACTATACTTTGTATTAGGTACATTTGCAGCTGTTCAAGCCATCTGTATAGTAAAATTACGAAACCCAGTCAGGTAACTTGACATTCTCTTGTGGGATTGCGTAGGGAAGCTGTGGCGGCGGGCGAGAAATATTGCAATTAAGGCGAACAACAGGCAGCTTTCACAGATTGTACTCATAACGACCTTACTTAGCTTTCAACTGCAACATCCAAGTCACATGGTTTGTGTAACCTTAGCAACTAGAAATGTTTTCTACCCTCTCTCTGTTCAGAGCTTAGATTAGTTAGTAGAACGCCAGAGTTGCAGGACAGATCTCTCAAGACAACAATCTCGCCATGTTGTTGGTTGTTGTCGGACATGTATTGGTTTTTCGCTGATGTAATTGACATTCGTCTTTTGGTGAATCACTCAAAGAAAAGAGCACAATCGTCTATGGCATCGGTGTACATACGAAATATTTCTCTGTTTATATGCAGCAGTAAAGCAATCATTCGTGATGACAAGTAAGCGCATTTGCTTCCGATCTAGAAGTTTGCTGCGGCGAGACTTAAAAGCCCAATGTGACCCTAAACAAAACTGTATAGATTGTCAGTTTTGACGTTAGTATTATTTTAGCGTAGTGTTGTTCGATGTACCCTACCCCTCTGTGATTAACAACATAGAGCATCGGCTAAGAGTTAAAAAGAAGTTCTGGTTTCCACTCGTGCATCCAAGGAAAATGTTGCGGAGCACGGGGGGTCTGACCAGAGTAGCTGTACAGTACGCAGCTCTATGTACAGCATACAGTAGGGTCGATATTATTATTATTATTAATGATAATATATTACAATTAATGATAATATATCATGTGATCATTTATTATTTATCTAATAAAATGCATTATTGAAAAAAGTTTCCTAAGAATGTGGAAGTTGTTGTTTCTTGCATGGTTTGTGTCTGTTGTCCATATAGTGCTGTACATGGCAACCAAACACACCTCCACAGAAATCTTTCACTCCACAAGAAACTTCCACATTAGAGAGTTTTAGATTCCCACGTTCAACCTTAAACCTTCGGGTTTTCCATTGTATAACATCACAGAATTTGTTGTTACGTCCTAACAGTGGAGGGATTTTCTCTCGCTG
>JAAUYG010095759.1_pt1 | contig 14720 bp, 12 predicted proteins | sample 7278091 | NCBI WGS metagenome assembly JAAUYG01 (sample SAMN14350201, study PRJNA611818) | marine sediment metagenome | isolation source: surface marine sediment (0.6m) | place: French Polynesia: Moorea | collected 2018-08 | reverse complement strand
GAACCGGAGGAATACACGGGTATTTCGAGGATTCAATTCGAGCGCCCAACGCCGCGCTGGGGCCAAAAGACCGTTTTTGTGATGACTTCTAGTCTTTTTGCTCGTAGAGCAGCGTGATCGTCACCGTGCGGTTCAAGGCCCGGTTTTCGGGCAAGTCGTTGCTGAAGAGCGGATCGAAGGGCCCCACGCCGGCGTATTTGAATGCCTCGGCGGAAGCCTCGCCGCGCACGGCGGCAATCTGGTTGAAGACCGCCCGGGCGCGCCGCTCGGACAGATCGAGGTTGTAAGCCTCCTTGCCGATGTTGTCCGTATGCCCCACGATGTTGACGCTGACATCCGCGAGGCTGTCGATGCGGGCCACGATCTGCCGCACGATGACCTCGTTGCGCGCCTTGATGGCGTCGCTGTTGAAATCAAACAGAATCAGGGCATATTTTTCCTGGACCTTGTACCCCAGGTTGCGCGCCCGCCGCTCTTCGCGCTTCAGGAAATTGACCGCAATCGGATCACTGGCGACGGTATAGACCTGCCCTTCCATGTCCTCGACTTCCATTTCGGCCCGGATCTGCTTGTAAGGTGCGATCGCCAGGGGGGCGAGTTTGTCCGGCGGCAGGTTCAGGTTCTCCTCCAGGCGGCCCGATCCGGTCATGCTGTGAAGCGGCGTGTCATCGCCCAGGATGGTCAGTTTCCAGCTGTAGATGCCGTGCTCGGCGACAATCAAGGGCTGCAGTTGGAGGGCTTCGGCATCCATGCGGGCCTCAGCATAGGTGCTGGTGACCACGTCGAGGATCTCGTCGCGGTCGGCATGGATCTCCACCCGCTGATTCTCCTGGCGGCCCTCGGGGGTTCCGCGGGAGCTGGGCACTTCCGGCAGGTTGCGGGCTTCCACGGCCAAGCGGGACGGTTCCACCCCCCAGATATACTGCAGGTAAGCCTTGACGGCCTCCGCCCGGGCGCGTGAGAGATCGATGCGGCCCTTCTCCTCGCCCATGTCGGTGTTGCAGCCAACGATGCGGATGGCGGCATCCGGAAATTCGGCCAGGCGCTTGCCCACGATGTTGAGCACGTTCAAATACTTCTCCAGCGTAGCGCGCAGATTGGCAGGGTCGAATGCGTCGGCCTGGTCCTGGCTGCGGAAGCGGACATATCGCTCCGGGATGGCGCTCTGGCCGGTATCGAAATAGATGTAGTTGAGCAGGGGGGCGCTGTCGATGGTGGTGATCTCCTCGACATTAACGACCGCGGGAACCAGGGCCAGCGTTCCGGTGGGCGGGTAGAGAAAACGGTAGGCGACCACGTAGCGGTAAAGCAGTTTGGACATGACGGCCTGGAAGATGGGAACCAGATCCTCGGCAGCGCTGGCTTTCCAGATGCGCCCCCCGTGGCTGGCACTGAAATCGCTCAGGAACGGATTGGTGCCGCTGGCGGGCATGTAGTCGATGGCATAGGCTTCGAAATTGGCAATGCCCTCGGCCGCCTTTTCCACCACCGGGCCCCGGAAGGCACTGTTGATATCCTCGCCGTCGGTGAAGACCACCATGAATTTGTTGGCCTCTTCCGGGAGATTGTGCAACACGGACAGCCCCGCCAGCATGCCTTCGTAGACAACCGTCTTGTTGGTCAGATTCTCTTCGAAGCTCTCGCGGATAAAGGCGCGCAGCTCCTCGATCTGATTGGACTGTTTCATGCGCACGTGCAGGTTGTAGTCGCCGAAGGGAATGGTTTCATCGTCACTGAAGACGATCACGGTGATGTTGTCGATCGGTCGGATGATGGCGTAGAGGTTCTCCATGGCCCGGATGATCGGATCCACGGCCCGGCGCCGCCGCATGGAGGCGGAATTGTCCACCACCATGACGATGTTCAGACTAACGTCCTTGCTGGTCTCGAGCGGTTCCGCCGAAAGAATCTGGGCCTGCTTGCCCGCGCGCTTCACGATGAAGTCTTCGATGGTCAGGTTGCGCATCGGATTGCCTTCACCGTCGGCCGCGGAGATAAGCAGTTTATTCGTTTCGAGGTGCTGATAGCTGAATTCGACCGCTCCGGCCGGAGCGACGACTTCAAGAGCTTCCTGGGCACGGGCCGGCAGGGCGATCAGCCATAGGGCGAACAACAATAACGGCAATCCGGTGCGTGTCCTCATGCCTCCTCCTTGGACCTCAATGGTCTTTGCGGCTTAGCAGGGTTCTTAAAAAAAATCGCATGGTGGGCATCCTCAACTGTCGGGCCGACGGTCCCCGGCACAACAGCCCGGGGGATATCAGCCGAATCGGAGATTTATATTGCAGCCGGAATGGATAATCAAGCCCGGAGCCGACGGCGTAATGGGACACCCGGGATGCGGGGTTGCACCGTGCGGCCGCGCGACACGCCGGCAACAGCAACCGAAGCACCGGCCGAAGCGCCAGATTTTGATTGAAAACTGTCGTCGCCACGTTTAATCTACCGGGAATTTCCTGGCGAAACGCCCGATGCGCGCCGTGGAGCTTTTTTGGTAGGATAAGGCCACTCATCCGGCCGAGGCCTGCGTCGCGGCGGCTCTATATTCAAACGCAATCTGGAGGAATGACAGATGCCCAAAACGATATTCAGTTTCCGGCCTATGGGCGCCGCGGTATTGCTCGGTGTTTTGACCCTGCTGGCGGGAAGCGCGCTGGCCCAATCCCCCCCGTTGAAAACCACGGGTCAGACCCTTTACGTCCCGGTGTATTCCCACATCTACAGCGGTGATCGTGAACGGCCCGTCTACCTGGCGACCACCTGCAGTATCCGCAACACGGATCCGTCCCATGCCATTCGGCTCTTGCGGGTGGACTACATCAACGGCGAGGGCAAACTGGTGCGCCGATATCTCGAGGCGCCCGTCGAGTTGGGCCCCATGGCCTCGACGCGCTTCATCATCGGCGAATCGGACAAGGCCGGCGGGTCCGGCGCCAACTTCATCGTGCGCTGGGAGGCGGCTTCGCCGGTGAGCCCCCCGATCGCCGAGGGAATCATGATCAGCACGGCCTCCCAACTGGGCATCTCGTTCACCTCCCGCGCCCGGGTCATACCGGATTAAGGCTGCTTCAAGGAGCATCGGTATGGACCCTTTATGGATCAGCACCGCGTTCTTGCTTGGGTTCGCCGTCCGACAGATCGGCCTGCCGCCCCTCATCGGATTCCTCCTGGCCGGCTTCGCCCTGAATGCCCTGGGGGTCGAAGGGGGGCCGTTTCTCCAGGATGTCTCCGATCTGGGGGTGACCCTGCTGCTGTTCACCATCGGTCTCAAATTCAAGGTCAAGAGCCTGCTACAGCCTGAAATCTGGGCCGGCACCACCCTGCACATGGCGATCACCGTCCTCCTGTTCGGTGGCGCCCTCGCCATGCTGTCCGGAACCGGCATCGCGCTCTTCGCCCCCCTGGATTTCAAACTGGCGCTGCTGATCGCCTTTGCCCTGAGCTTTTCCAGCACGGTGTTCGCCGTCAAGGTGCTGGAAGACAAAGCCGAGTTGGCCTCGTTTCACGGTCGGGTGGCGATCGGCATCCTGATCATGCAGGACGTTCTGGCGGTGATCTTCCTGACCGCCTCCACCGGCAAGCTCCCTTCCCTCTGGGCCCTGGCCCTGTTACCGCTCTTCTTCATCCTGCGCCCGGTGATGATGCGTCTGATGGAGAAAAGCGGCCATGGCGAGCTGATGATTCTCTTCGGGCTGTTTCTCGCGCTCGTCGTCGGCGCGGGCGGCTGCGAACTGGTTGGGCTCAAAAGGGACCTGGGGGCGCTGATCATCGGCATCATGGTGGCCGACCACCCCAAGGCCGGCGAGCTGGCCAACCACCTGATGGGTTTCAAGGACCTGTTCCTGGTGGGTTTCTTCCTGAGTATCGGTCTTTCCGCCGAGCCCACCTGGGAGGCCCTGGGCGTGGGTGCGCTGCTGGCCGCGGTCATGCCCCTGAAGGTCGTTCTCTTCTTCCTCTTTCTTACGCGCTTCAAGCTGCGGGCCCGCACGGCCACCCTGGCCGCCTTCAGCCTGGCCAACTACAGCGAATTCGGCCTGATCGTGGCGGCCCTGGCCGCGGGCAACGGCTGGATCGACAATGGCTGGCTGGTCACGATCGCCATCGCCCTCTCCATGACTTTCATTCTGGCCGCCCCTCTGAATACGCAGGCCCAGGCCATCTACAACCGCAACGCGGCGTTTCTGAAACGCTTTGAAACCCGCAAACGCCACATCGAGGACACGCCCATCGACCCGGGCGATGCGGAGATCGCGATCTTCGGCATGGGTCGCATCGGCACAAGCGCCTACGACACCATGGTGGCACACCATGGCGACGTGGTCATCGGGGTTGATTTCTGCCAGGAAACCGTCGAGCGGCAGCAGGCGGTGGGACGCAATGTCATCCTGGGGGACCCCACCGACCCGGATTTCTGGGAACGGGCCACTCCCGAAGAGGACGGCCAGGACCGTGTCAAGATGGTGATCCTGGCCATGCCCAAACACGCTGCCAATCTGGCGGCGGCCAAATTCTTGCGCCAACTGGAATATGAAAACGTGATCGTCACCACGGCCAACTACGAGGACCAGGTGGCCGAATTGCAGGAGACGGGCGTCAACGGAGCCTTCGATTTCCGCACCGAAGCCGGTATCGGTCTGGCCGAAGAGGCCCATCAACTGCTGGAGGAACATCTGCTGCGCCAGCAGCGCACGGGCTGACCCCACCTTCGATCGCCGCTATTTTAATGGGTAAGCGAAGCGTCGCTTCCGGCTGCATCGATTTGATTGAAATGCTGTGGTCAGAGGTGCTGGAAGCGGGAGGTGATGGCAAAGCGCTGAGACGGTTCAGGGACGGGTTCGGGACGCGCCCCGGCAAGCGTGCGATGAGCACCTGTCGGCGAATGGATCAGCTTTCGGTCTTGTCGAACCATCTCCAGAAGGCGTCCGATCCGAAAGGTTCGGGTGGAACATCGATGGCATCGTCGCCTTCGATCTCGTCTTCCGCCACGCAGGACTGGAAGAGTTCTACCGGAAACGATGCCGTGGTTTCCTCAGGGTCCGCGTCGCCGGGCCTGATGGGCGTGATCTTCCAGGCCACGTCCCCGTAGCCTGCATCGCGAAAGGCGTTGGCGACGCGCAGGATGGCCGCCTCGTTCAGTTCCTCGGAATCGATGACCCGCGTGTATTTGACCTGAAGGCGCTGGTCTTCCTCGGCGCAGGCGTCGACCGGGTATTTCTGACGGTACTCCCGGTCGCTGTCCGGACCCAGATGCTCGTGGATAAACGGCTGGATGTCGCTGTAGGCCACTTTTTCGGCCAGCAGCGCCATTATGGAAACACGTACCCTGCCCTCCATCGGCTCAATGGCTCCTTTTGCGGTCGGCGCCGCGTTTGACGGAATGTCTTTCGCCCAAGGCGGCGGCCACCTTTCAGGCCTTCTTTACTTCTCCACAAAGCAGCCGGGGATGTCAAGGCTAGGTCCCTAATTTTATAATTTTTATTTACATTTTCCTACACACTCTCCTAAACAAATTTAATGGTGGCCGAATAATCGTCTACGCCGTTTACAGCTAATAAATTATTTTTAGTCCCTGCAGGATGGTTGCGCATGACTGTGGCGGGCGGGACGCGCCGGGATCCTTGGTCCGGGCGGGATCGATCACCGGTCAAGCGGATGTTTTGAAGATTTCCCGATGGACGATCAATTCGCGCCGAACCGCAGGGAGCGCCCCACCGCATTTGATGCGGCAGTATTCGCAGGGCGGCGCCTGTTCGAATACGCTGCGGAAATAATCACCCTGCAGGATATCCGCCAGGGGACGTGTCTTGAAATTGATGGCCGCCAGGTGCTTTTCCACCAGGGGGACGATGAAGCCGAAGCGCCGGTTGTGCTCGGTTATGTACATGATGTGGGCCTGGCAGCATGGATGGACGGTGCCGTCGGCGGCGATGAAGATCGATCCTTTGTGGAGTGGCTTGCATCGGGCTGTCGTCTGATCGGCGCTGAGGGCTGCGAACAGATCCCGCTTGACCGCCACATTGAAGGCGTCCGGGGCCTCGAGCCGGTCATCGTAGTCGCGGGAAACCACGGCGGAGAACCCGAAGAAGCCGATCTCGCGGGCCATTCGGCAGGCCGCCTCGACCTGGTCCTGGTTATGCCGGAAAACGATGAATTTCCAGAAAGCCGCACCACCGGCGGCAATGAAGGCCGCGGCGTTGCGCAGGATGGTGCGGAAGTCGGTCCCCACCCGGTGACGGGCGTGGGTGTCGGCCAGGCCGTCGATACAAAACCCCATCAGACCCCGACCCCAGGCGCGTCCCAGGGTGGCCCACCAGTCTTCGGACTGCACACCCCCGTTGGTGTCACCGCCCATGACGACTTCGGCATTGAGCGCGTGCATGTGGGCAACGATTGACGGAAAATCCGGGTTGGTGCACAAATCCCCGAAATTGCCCCCGTAGTTGATCCACTTGAGTCGGCGGAGCATCGACGCTGGCAGCCGCCTGAATTCATCCAGGGTGATGAGATGGCGACCGTACACACGCACCTTCTGCATGCGGCTGCAAAATGGGCAGCGGGCATTGCACCGGGATGAGGGTTCGATGTGCAGTCCTTTGATGTCTTCGGGTGATAGCATGAGTCGCCCTTTGCGTAGGCGTTAAGGGTTGCGGGCGATCAGACCTGAATATTGCATGATAATTTTCGGCACACTAAATTTTGTAATAATATATCAATAATATAAGCGCTATTCGAGGTATGATTTGCCGGTGACGGTATCTAACCGGCTTCGATTTCCGGTAACGCCGAAAAATTTAAATCTGAAAGCATATTTAATATTTTTTTAATCAAATTTTTTAATTAGTTATAGCATTAAATCTAATGCGTAGCATTAGACTTTTTGACAATGAACATCTTGATCGCCTGAACAATCCGGGCTTAGCAGCCGATTACGACCTCCGGGAAGTGCGGGAGGCATCGGCGCCAGTGGCCCGAGTTGACCGCCGCCGGCGGTCGGGCGGTCAGCGCCACGGGGTTTGACGTCCGCGCCACCCTGATCTATAGCGATGGTATCTGACCTGGTCGGCGCGAGTGTCGCCGCAACCACCGCCCGGGCCGATCGTCGACCCGGAAATGCCCGTTGAGCCGCCATGACCCAGAAAATTATTCTCGATATCGACAATGCCTTCACGATGCCCGCTCAGGACACCGACGACGCCCTGGCGCTGGCGCTCGCCCTGGTCTCCCCCGAATTGGAACTGGTGGGTCTTACCACCTGCGCCGGCAACTGCCGGACAGAGGCGTCCACTCGCAACACGCTACGCCTTCTCCAGGCCGCCGGCGCCGAAGGGGTGCCGGTGGCCGAAGGCCGGGCCAAACCGCTCAAACGCGACCGCGAGGCTCACTTTCGCTATCTTGCGCATAAAAGCGCCGGACCGCAAGCGCGTTTCTGGCACGATCTCCCGGCGCCACCGGCGGTGGATTTTAAACCGCTGGCGATGCCGGCGCACGCGTTCACCGCCCGGTTGCTGGCCCGGTTTCCGAATGAACTGGTCTACGTCGCTCTCGGTTCGCTGACCAACCTCGCCCTGGCGCTGGAAACGTCTCCCGAACTGGCGCAGACGATCAAACGAGTGGTCCACATGGGCGGCAGCTTCGCGCCCCGTTCGGGCCCGCCCTTTGTCTGGTCGACCCCCGATATCCCCGACGACGTCTGGCGGACCACGCTGCGGTTCAACACCGCTTTCGACCCCGAGGCGTCGGCGGCGGTGTTCCGCTCGGGCGTCCCGCTGACCTTCATCACGGCCAACGTGACCAGCCGGGTTTTCCAGCGCCCGGCCCACCTTGAGCGCCTGCAGGCGGCGCAAACGCCGTTTCACCGCTTCCTGTACACCTACGCCCGTCCGTGGGTGGAGTGGTCGGTCGCCGAACGCCGGCTGCCGGGCGCTCACATGCACGACCCCCTGACCGTCGCCGCCGTCATCGACCCCGCCTTCTGCCGTCTGGAAACCCTTTACCTGGACACCGAAAGCTATCTGGGGGGGCAGACCCCGTGGCTCGTGCACGAACCCGCGGGACGGCCGGTCGAGGTGGCCACCGATGTCGACACCGCCCGCTTCGAAGCCTTCCTGGCCGAACGGCTCACCTGGACGGTGCTGCCGATCTATCGACCACGCGCTTAAAGCTTCTGCTTCCGGAAAAATGCGCCGCAACCGCCAGGTCATGCGGATGTCGGCGGATGCGCCGCGGCGCGTTCAGCCCCGGGCGCCGCAGGCATCGGCGTAATGGGCGATCACACCGCCGATCTGATGACGGATGATGGCCTCTGGTTCGGGGGCGAGACGCCCATCGGCCACACGCGGATAGATCGCCGGCAGATGTTCTGCGAACAACGGCGCCGGCGGCGGGTATCGGCGCAGGTTGGCCACCAGCCGTTTGAAGGCCGCCTGCGGGCCGGGATAATGCCAGTAATAGCGGATGCGGTCCGAATAGCTATGAATGCGCAGCCATCGGGTTTCCTCCGCAGCCCCCTGGTAATGCTGCTGCCAGTGCCGCGGATCCGCGAGCATGGCGGCTTCCATGGTTTCAATCAGCCGCGAGCGTCGCACCCCGCGGCGTGTGCCCAGGCTCAGCCGTTCGATCCGTGCCAGCGCGAACGCCGTCTCCCTGAAGGCGTAGGTCAGCCATGGGCCGACTTTGAGAATGGCCATCCGGCTGGCGATCATTTGCCCCAGCGCTCCGGGGGTCTGGTAATCGGTCGCGTGCGCCTCGTAGACCACACCGGGCAGGGCGTCGATCAAAGCGATCAGGGCGGATGCCCGCCCGGCATCGAAGGGCTGAACGTTGCGGCATGAAAAATCGGCGCCGGTGCGCACCACGACGGCCACGACCCGCGGCCAGGCGATTGCCAGCCCGCTCTTGGTCATGGCCTTACGGACGGCGCCGACGAACGCCGCGATCTCCTCCGGTGGGCTGACCCGCTCCCGGTCCGCGGCCGCGGTTGCCCCGCCCGGCAGGGGCACATCGGAGCCCAGCACGTAGATTGGGGGCTGTTTGCCCGCCCGGCGGACGGTGTTTTCCGCCACGCGCATCAAATCGACGGTGCGCTGGACGATCAGATCCATGCACAGGCTGCCGTTCGGCCCGCGGGGGTCATCCTCGCAGGGGGTGGTGGTGTCGAGGTGCAGTTTGTCGAATCCGCTGCCCACCAGCTCCCGTACGAGCGCCCGCGCCTTGGCCATGGCCCCGATCGCCGCCCCTGCGGACCAGGGATGGGGGCCGACATGATCCCCGCCGAGGATGACCCGGCCCCTGGCCATGCCGAGGGCCGCCGCCTCACGCCGGACCATGACCGCGAAATCGGCGGGCGTCAGGCCGGAATAGCCGCCCTCGGGGTTGACCTGCTGGGCGGTGGCCTCGATCAGCACCGGCCACCGGTCGCGCCGGGCCTGCCGGAGAGCCGCCTGGATGGCGAGGCGGTTGACCGTACAGGCGGCATAGACGCCCTTATGCTTGCCCCGCCGGTTGGCCTGGAGGATGTCCGTCAGCATCGCGGTTCCGCCGATGCTGCCCTTCCCCGGCCGTTTGGGATTTGATTCAATGATTTCAATCACAACGGGCTAAAACGGCCCCAAGCGCTGCTTGACACCAGTGCCGTTTTTTTAATAGTTTGGAATATTTACTTCCAGCATTTCACACTTGACCTGCGGGAGCGCAATGTCAAATTCAACGGAAGGCCCCCGGGCGCCCAAAAAGCATCATTTTTCGGCCCGGATTGCCACCATCCTCGTGTTCAGCCGGCCTTTGCTCGTTTTCGCCGGTATGCTCTGCGCCATCGCGGTCATGTGGAAACAGGACCCGGTGATCTACACGATCGGGGTCTGCCTGCTCCTGCTCTCCACGACGTTCGACCTTGTGGACGGGTGGTTCGCCGCCCGCTTCGTGCCCCATGCGCCGCTCGCCCCGCTGGCCGACCGGCTCATGGACAAACTGGTCTATTCGATCATCTTCCCGGTCATTGCCGTGGGGATGATGTGGCGCCTGATCGTGATCACGCCCGATCCCACCCGCGCCGAACTGCTGCACGCCGTGTTTGTGCTCCTGCTCTGCGTCACCGTGCTGATTCGTGACAATTTTGCGGCGTTCATGCGGGGTTTCGCCATCCGGCAGGGCGCCGAGCCCGCGATGAGCGAATACAACCGCATGCGAACCATCGTGGCCGCCCCGGTCAGCGCCTTGCTCTACGCCTACGCCTTCCACGTGCCCGAAGGCCCGCCCTCGTGGGTCTATTTCAAGATTTCCTGGCTGGCCAACTTTCCGCTGCGGGGGCTGTTCTTCATCGAAATCCTTTTCCTGGTCATCAACTTCGGTTCCATTGCCGGGTACTGCCGCAAATACGGCCAGGCCTGCCTGGACGAGCTTTGCATGGGCAACGAAGTGCTGCGCCGACGCATTCTGGCCTTTTTCCCCAACGCCCTGACGGTGATGAACGCCATGATGGGGCTGATTGCCGTTTTCTTCGCTTACCAGGGACGCGTGCGCGAATCCTACCTCATGCTCCTGGGGGCGGCCACCTTTGACAAACTCGACGGCATGGTGGCGCGCCGCCTGGGACTGACCGAGCCCCTGCCCGAAGAGGCGGCCAAGCGCAAGATCAATCTGGGCAATCTCATGGACGACTTTGCCGACGCCGTGAGTTTCTGTATCGTGCCCGCCTGGATATTCCACGTGATCATGACCGACTACGGCAGTGGTCGGATGGCCTCGCTGCCGATCGGGCTGGTGGCCCTGGGCTACGCCGCCATGGGGATTGTCCGCCTCGTCTATTTCACCATCGACAAGGCGCCGATCCCGGGCTTTTTCAAGGGCCTGCCCACACCGGCCGCTGCCCTCCTGGTGGTTCCCCCGCTGATCATGCTGACGCAGGCTCAGGCCCAGGGGTCGACCTGGGCCATGTTCTGGGAGTATTTCGCTTTCGGTCTCACGCTGTTCACGGCCCTGCTGATGAACTGCTATTTCATTCGCTACCTGCACATGGGACGCTACATGAGCCGCAACCCCTGGATTACACGCCTGGGGCTGGCGGTCCTGCTGAGCGTGGTCACGCCCTATTTCGGCGTCGTTTGCCTGGTATTCGTGATTCTTTATGTCCTCTCTCCGCTGGTGACCTGGCGCATCGACCCCGAGGAGGCCGCCCGGGAGGGACGCGTCGAAACCATCCGGTCCGGTTGACGCCGCCCGTCCATCTTGACACGACTGCGGCCAGACTCTATACGCCCTCTATTTCACGCATCACCACCAACAGACGACCCAGGAGGTCCCCATGGAACCATGTCCCTGCGGCAGCGCGCGCGATTACGGCGAATGCTGCCAACCGCTGATCGAAGGCCGGCTCGAAGCGGAAACCGCCGAAGCGCTGATGCGCGCCCGCTACAGCGCCTACGTCAAGGCGGCGGTGGATTTCATCATCGCGAGCACCCACACCTCCCGGCGCGGCAACTACACGGCCGAGGGCATCCGCAAATGGTCCCGCAACAGCGAATGGCGCGGTCTGACCGTGGTCCGCACCGAAGGGGGCGGTTCCGAAGATAAAGACGGGGTGGTCGAATTCATCGCCCGCTACATCGCCAAGGGCCGCTCGCACAGCCATCACGAGATCGCCCAGTTCCGTCGCGAAAACGGCACCTGGTATTTCTACGACGGCGAAGCTCCCAAGCCCCAGACCGTCAAAAGAGCGTCACCCAAGGTCGGCCGGAATGCGCCCTGCCCCTGCGGCAGCGGCAAGAAACGGAAAAAATGCTGCGGGGCCTGACGGCGATAGCGACCGCACGCACCCCGCTGCAATATTCACGAGACTCAGGAGGTCCCATGTTTACCGAACTCATACGCCGCCGGCGCAGCATCAGGCAGTTTCGGCCCCAGCCGGTCGAACCGGAAAAAGTGGATGCCCTGGTCGAGGCGGCCCTGCGAGCCCCCTCTTCCCGCAGCCTCAACCCGTGGGAATTCATCCTGGTGGACGACCCCGGGCAACTCCGTGAGCTGTCCAACGCCAAACCCCACGGTGCATCCTTTCTGGCCGAAGCCCCACTGGGCATCGTGGTCTGCGCCGATCCCCAGCGTTGCGACGTCTGGGTTGAAGACTGCTCCATCGCCGTCATCTTCATGCAATTGATGGCCACATCCCTGGGGCTCGGAAGCTGCTGGATCCAGATCCGCAAGCGCCATCACGCCAGCGGCCGGCCGGCGCGGGACCATATCGCCGATCGCCTGCAGATCCCCGCGCACCTCGAAGTGGCAGCCATGCTCGCCGTCGGCTACCCGGTCCGCGAAAAGTCCCCCCACCCCGCGGAGGGCCTCCCATTCGACAAGGTCCACCGCACGGCCTACGGCCGACCCTACAAAAAGAATTAAAGTCATCCGGGGGCAGGGCGATAACACAGGTAAGGGCACCGTCGGGCACTCTGTTTGATCAATATGCTCAGCGGGGTGCCCGACCGAATCTTCATTACCTTCCTTTGTCCCACCGGGGCGGCTTCGGCTGCCCCGGTGTTCTTTTGGCTTTTCCGACCGACACCACCCCATCTTCCCCTAAAGTCTTTCGGAGCAAATGCCCATAAGGTATCAAGGAAACCCTCCGGGGCGTTCGACCGATTTCGGCGGCGCACGGGCAGGTAACCGTCTATCGGAACCATCCTCCGTGACCGCCACCAACGTGGACGAGGAAAGGGCATCATGGAAACTGCCGTAGATTTCGAAGCGGTACTCAACAAAAGCCAGAAACTGCCGACCTTGCCCGGTATTGCGATCCGTATTCTGGAAGCCGTCCAGAAAGAGCGTCCGGATCTGCAGGAAATCGCCGAGGTGCTCGCCACCGATCCGCCGCTCAGCGCCGAGATCCTCAAAATGATCAACTCGCCCTTTTTCGGGCTGACCCGCAAGGTCACCTCCGTCTTTCATGCCGTGAGCATGCTCGGTATGAACGTGGTCAAGAACTTGGCCCTGAGCTTCGCCCTGGTCAAAAACTTCTCCAGCAGCGGGCAGTCGGATTTCGACTACCCCCGCTTCTGGAAGTATTCCCTGACCACCGCCATCGCCGCGCGCATGATCGCCGAAAAAATCGCCACCGAAAGCGCCGAGGACGCGTTTTTCCTCGGATTGCTCCACGACATGGGACTTCTGGCCCTGGTGCGCTGCCTGCCCGATCAATATCGCCTCGTGGCGCAGGAATCCACGAACGGCAACTGTGCCGGCCACCAGGCCGAAAACCAGATCCTGGGTTTCGATCACATGGCGGTCGGCCGGCACCTGGTGCACAGCTGGGGGCTTCCGGCCAGATTCTGGCAGTCGATCGGATGCCACCACTGTCCGGAACGGCTGGCGGCGGACGAAGACGAAACCCGAAGCCTGTCCCAGGTGCTGCACCTGGCGACCCTGTATGCCGATATGTTCCAGGCCGAAAACGCCGCCCCCTGCCTGGCCGTCATCGACCACTATACCGAGGCCTACGGCTACACCGGGGCTTTGGCCGTGGACCCGCTGGCGGTGGCCATAACCGAGGAGGCCCAGCGCTTTTTCCCCTTTTTCGAAATCGATTTCGAAGACGATGCCAGCTATCTCGAAACGATCGAGGCGGCCCGCGCCGAGCTGATCAACGTTTCCACCGACTTCATCGATCAGCTCGTGGCCCAGCAGCGCCAGATCGACACCCTGCGGCGCCAGGCCACCCACGACGGCATGACCCAGTTGATGAACTACCAGTATTTCCAGGAAACGCTGAACCGCGAAATCGCCCGCTCGCGCCGCAGCCATTCCCCGCTAACGGTGGTCATGGCCGATATCGACCGCTTCAAGGCCGTCAACGACACCTATGGACACATCGCCGGCGACCACGCCATCAAGATGGTGGCCACCTGTCTGCTGGCCAACCTGCGGGAGACCGATCACATCGCCCGCTACGGGGGCGAGGAGTTCGCTCTCATCCTCTACAACATACCACCCGAAGAAGCCCTTAGGGTCACCGAGCGGGTGCGGCAGAGCATCAGCGAACTGCCCATGCGCTTTGACGAGCGGACGTTCAAGATCACGATGAGCTTCGGCATCGCGTCCCTGGGAAAAGAGATCCCCGATCGCGAAACCCTTCTGGATCGAGCCGACAAGGCCCTTTACGAGGCCAAATCCGCGGGGCGCAACTGCTGCCGGATCTATCGTCCGCGGCTCAAATGCACGGCCGTCGATCCGGCCGCCAAGTCTTGACCGCCTCTCCACAGGCCGCCGCCTGATCGGCGCCAATCCCGCGGGTGTCGAATCGGTGACGACAACGGCCGACACCGCAGGGGCGGCAGGGGCATCGGTGCCCCAAACCAGCGGAGCCAGCCCGTCCCAGGCAGCGGATCGATTCGTTATATGGGTTGTGAAGGCCGATGGCCGGTCTGTGATCGAGGCCTGCTGGGAAATGCGGCATCGATGAGGGTGTTCTCCGAAGGAAAGGGGCTCAGGCGGTGCCTTCGACCATCCGGCGGTAAGCCGCCCGCCCTTCCTCGGAGATGGTGACGGTGTCGGCGTGCACGATGGGCATACCGTTAGGGGCGGCTGCGGCCGGGACAGCGTAGGCCTGGCGAACGGCCGTGCGGTAGGCTTCCGCCAACGGCCGCGGCAGCAGGGGATTGGAAACGACGATGGGAAATTCAACGGTCATCAATGCCATTTCACCAGAAAAGGATTGTCCGTGTCAAGCCGCGAATTAG
>JAAUYG010293530.1_pt1 | contig 14721 bp, 12 predicted proteins | sample 7278091 | NCBI WGS metagenome assembly JAAUYG01 (sample SAMN14350201, study PRJNA611818) | marine sediment metagenome | isolation source: surface marine sediment (0.6m) | place: French Polynesia: Moorea | collected 2018-08 | reverse complement strand
CCCTGCTGTGAGCACCTTTCCACTTCTCAGATTAGACTGTCTTTGTGTGGGATGTAATCACAATTGAGTCGCCCTTCACAACCGCGCGTCTGACAGATTTGTTCATCGGAGCACTCAATTTAGGAAGAAGATTGGTTTGCCATGGAAAATCAATACCTTCCGAATTTTCCAAGCAAACCGAAACAAGAACCAAAAATTCCAACCAGCTGAAATTGTTTCAAGGCGTCCTGGGCGTGACAAACTACCTTGTGTTTGTACAGTTCTGCCATTTCGGTGGAGCTGATCACAAATCAAGTTCCAGAAACCAGGGGACAAACAAAAACAAGAAGACCATTTGAGGTCCAGCTCAAACAGGACAGAAGCAATGAACAGTTGTGCAGGATGGTGGTAGCTGATAACGGGTGTCCCAGATAGTCTTCGGGTGAACCTCAACTCGCTCGAACGATCGTTTGGGTTGTGGAGAAACAGATCAAAACCGAGAACAACACAAAAACGACAAATTTCGGGAAAGAACGTGTGCGAGATCATAATTTGCGCAAGAGAGGGCCGTGATCGTTTTTTGCTTTATCCAGATTGAGATGACTCGGCGATCACAAAAACAGACTGTGTTTTGTGCATTCAGAGACTGCCCCAGTGAGAGCAACGCCGCAGTGCTGAATCACTGCATGCGAGACTCATCATTTGCTTCATTAACCCTCATCACTGATCGCGATCTGGCAATCTGCTTCACACTAACATGTCCGCGTCTCAACATCTTGTCCCCGCCACCCCTCCTCTGTTTCCGCAGCATTGCACCACCGTGGGACCAAGTTTTTCAAAAGAAACACAACCTTTCTAATGATAGAACAACAGGATCTACCAATAATTATCTGCGTGTGGGTCTGTCGGGCTTGCATTGAAGGCTGACGACATCAGGGCAATTTATTGTTTGCTGAGACGCTTCTCAGCAATTACCCACGCTCCTGCAACTTCTGGGCAATCGAACACAATCAGTGTGATCAGTGTTATCAATCCTTATGGCGCTTAATCCATTAATCCCAGTCTCTATTGTTGTTGGCACTAATTAAGTAAAATCAACCACTCCCGGGGTCCATTCCTCTTCACTGAGAGTCACTGAAGAGGCAACTCTCTTTGTCACCCCTTCCAGTCTCGTCAATAAAGGTACTCTCCTCTTGCAGCGAAACCCGACAACCACGAGAAGCTACCTTTGTGTTTGATGGGTGCAAAATGTCTCCCTGAGATGCGCACACGTTTGTTTTGTGACACACCGAGATTTTGAATACCTAACCATTTCTCAAAAAAATGAAAGAGCTTCATAAACAAGAAACCAAAATCCCCATTCTCAGTAGAATCCAAAACCAGTGACGACCACAGCATCAATACAGCTGTTCATCCAGAAAGGTGAAAAGTGGTGCCCGACTTAAGCCAGAGAAAGGAAAAGAAAAAGAAAAACTGAAATAAGAAACTAAGAGTTTGAAGCTTCTGCATGAGAAAAGGTTATCTTTCAAACTAGGTCAAGGCTCGGGCAAATTTTCGCCCCGTGGCTCTCAGTCAGTGACAGCCGACAAAACAGAAAGACTTGCCTTTGCCAACTTAGGAAAGAAAATCTTTTCGGCCACTAATTGGGAAATCATACTGAGCCATAGAGTCAGGCAGATTAAAAGAACATCTAGTGCTCTCCTCGCCTGATTTCTCCCTTTACCAGTCTTGTGCTTCTTTGGGCACTTTTCGAGGTCAGCGTAGCGTGTGATGCCGCCTCGGGGTGGCGGCTGTTATGAGCGCAGTGCAAGCGTGATCTCATCTATAGAAATGCTCACACTTACACCCCGAGCTTTTATCCCTGCCTTTAGTCCACAGAAGCAAAGGGATAACAAAGCCCTTTGCGATTTCTCTGCCACTGCCAGGTCCTTGATGAGACTCACTGCTGCCGAACTGAGCTGTTTATTTGTTCGTAAAGTTCAATTATGGATTCTTCCTCAATAACGCCGGATCAGAGCACCGCACTTCTGTCATCCCTTGCAAGTTTTCTTCAACGATAGCTCATTTGTTCAGGTGCATAGGACATTTTCCCAACGAAGGTATATCAAACTGAAGTGCAGACGTTGTTGTTTCTTACATGTTTCCATGAATTGCTCTCACGATCGTCACAAGGATCACCTCTCTTTGTTGAATCTGGTCTCGGAAAATTCTTCGTGTACCTTCTTCAAAGTTTTTGGTGCTGGCTGCATGTATTTGTCAATGCGCAAATCGTTTTCTGCACGCAAATTTTTTCAAATGTCTCTCAAATGAAAAGACACGTTTGTTTTCTTGTTCTGGAAAAGTCAGGTTGTTGAGTTGCTGGTCTTTCAAACACTTGACGAAAGACAAGCAGAACGCTTTAACATGTGTTGTGTTTAATTCGAAAAGCTTTGAAAGCGGCGAAATCCTAAAGGAGCAAACTGGAAGCAAGTGTGTCTAAGTGGTGGGTGAGTCTTCTGCACGAGTAGAGATTCTGAAAAGAGCCAAAATTCCCAGAAAATGTGAGCAGAGATGGAAACCATTTGCTTCCACTGATTGCCTCCTTTTCACAAAAGCTGTGATTTATCTTTATATATCTTTTGTTAGGTAGAACCCTGTTCAGTGTGGAATCATCGGAGAAGTCTTCCTCCAACCAATCTCGTCTTGACTGAAGCAAATGATACAACACCTTACGCGGTTGGATTGTTGGTTTGAGGCCTTTTTTATTTTCCCACCTCCCTTGTTTTTTTGCCCAGCTGCTGTGGGTTTGCCACTTACATACATCCTCATGCAGAAGGTTTTTTGGCTGTGGATCGCTGGTGGAGACAATAATCTGTTGTAACAGCAAGAAAAAAGAACCTAAACTTCCAAATTCTATTCGTAAAGATTAAATCAGTCTGATTTCTTGACGGTTTTTTATTTTTCTGTGCAAGTCTAATTTTTGCGTAATTGTGCACCAAAAGTTAGCCCTATTCTTTTTCAGGCCCAAGAAGCAGGTGGCAATTTTTTTCTGCAGAAATCTAAGACTCTCACGAAGTGGCATCAAATCTGGTGCAAACTGTTTACGTGGAACATTTGAAATATCAGTGTTGAGAATTTAAGGTGTTTCTTTTCACTGAATGTTAAACCAAGTGTCACAAAAATAATTGTTGAAGATATGGGCCAAAATCGGACAATCCTATAAAGCTCAGTCTGATGCCAACAAACTTTCTTCAGTCTGGATTGGTTGAATGACTTCGGTGGCATTTGTCCATTTAATTCAAATTTTGATTTCGTTCTTGACGGCGTTTTGCACAAAGCATGAAATCTACAAATTTATGAAAATAAAATAGATCATATTCAGCAAATCCTACACCCGAGACTGTTGCAGCAACTTGAGCAACAAGGGTGTGATCGGAACCAACCTGCATGATTCCGTATGCGTGCAGGCAGTCACTTAGATCTGTCACAAGAAGACCACCTTTCATCCCTGCCTGCTGATTGCCCTGAATGAATTTCTCAAATTGAATGATTGGGCGTTTGTTCTTTCTTCACTTCTAATTGGTTAATTCCCCAGGACGCAGATAATTTGTGGGTATCACCGCAAATTAGAGCCTTGGAAGCCGCAGGTGTCATTTTGGGTTGGATCTCAGCTTTCACAAGTAAAGCCCCATTTTGTTTCTGTCATGCAAAGTTTGCATCTCACAATTCAATAGCTAAATGGCTGAACGGTGTTTTTCCTTTGTTCCAATTGTCCTTGTCTTTCCTCACGAAAGAACAGAACGACACTGAATAAGTCACAAAAACCAATTTGTCATGGTCCTAAATCACCAAATGCAGTCTTTTCCCTTAATTTTCAGGATTGTGAATGTCAATGTGAATTCTGGATTCATGGCGCTCATGCACTTCAACAAAAACAGACGAAGAAGCTGCAAATGAACCTGTAGAAGATTGCGTGCGCTGCATGAACAACCAGCGGTGAATCTCAATCTGAAATCAAAAGGCACACAGCTCTTCTGTGGAACAAGAGACACAACCATCACGCAACGTTCGTCCAAACCGCTGTCCATGCACTTGGAAATGTATTCAGCTTTCAATTTAGGCCTTTCCTGTTTGCATGCCTGCTGTAACTCCAACTTGGTCCCAAGACAACAGTGGTGGAGAAATTTTGCCCAGGAGTGAAGACATACACCAATCTGATCCATCAGTCTACGCCGCAATAACTCCAGCGCGTTCCCAGCAGCTAAATACGTCTTTGTAGCTCAGCTCTAAATAAAACATAAAGCGATTGCCATCAAAGAGATGTTTCCCGGCAGGGAGTTAACACTGATGGGGCTTTCCGGCTTTAATAAATGGCAGCCATATCAGCAGAGACCTTTACCATTTCACTAACAAAGCAGGGAATTGGTTCTCAGAAAATGAGTCTCTTTTAGTGTTTTCCAAGGCGGTGGAATCTGCACTGGAGTTTCTCTAACCCTTTGTGTGCACCCTTTTGGAGGCGTCTGTGGCTGACAATCCCCAAGAAAACAGTCATCTTGAAGTTTCTGGATTTATTTGTCTGAATGACCTTCGAGGAATTCGAAAGCTGCATTCTGAAACCACTGTAGAAGAGTCTCTAGTGTCAAGTGAAAATTGACAAAAAATGTGCTGAATTAAGTCAACCGCGTGATCACTGGGAGGTGGCTTCTTGTGTCTCCGAGAAACAAAGGGTTACAGGTTTAGACCGGAGGACAAGAGACTTGCTCTGTGAATCTCGATGGATTCTTCTTTCTCTTTTTTCAGCTGATCTCCTTGAAAGCAAGCTGCAAGACAAGAGCGCCATCGTGTACAGTTGCAGTCTGAAAAAAGCGCCAAAACGCCCACACCCAAAATCACCAAGGGCGTTAACATCAATGGATGAAAAATATCAGCAAATTGAGCCAGCATGAACAAGACAGTATTCAAGTAGAACAAACCAAAACGAGAAATGCTTGCAAAACATGGAACAAGTTATGACTTAGTGCTGGCTTAATTTGCCAGCTTACCACTGGAACAAACAGCAAAAGAAAAAAATTAAAATAAAAAAAAACAAAAACAAAAAAAAACACAATTGCATCATTAAAAGCACCAACATTTTGCTATTTTTCCGATATTTTTGCAAATTTTTTGCTATTGTTACTGATTTTCTAGAATTTTTTTTGGTGATAAGCCATTTCTATTGTCCATCAATAAGTAGGTGGCACTATCAAAATAATGGTTTCACAGTGAGGAGGACTCAGCTACTTGCTAAAGCAAAGCTTTGCACAACTAGCAATGAACACACACATCTCAAACAACTGTTGTGGTTCACGAGTTACTTCAGCAGAACGGGACCTATAGTTTCTTGGAACTCGAACGTTTTCGTCACCAACTTGAGAAGTTGCAAATCCTCTGACCCCGCTGTGAAACAATGCAAAGATGTTGTCCGAACGAATTTTTTGCACAGAAAACAGCTGTACGACTTTTTGCCCACTTCGCAACATTGGACCAGTGAAAACACCGGAAATTAACAGACATCAAATCTCCAGCATTGTGGGAACATTTTTCAAGGAGAGCCCCTTACTCCTGCCACAAAGAGAAAGAAAACTGACCAAGAACCAAACACCCAAAAAGTTGGGAGAAAGAAGAAGGCTGAGGACACTAGATAACAACTGCTCAATGTCTCGAAGGAAGGTCGCCACTGGACTGCAATTTTGCAGTGAACATTGGTGGCCTGAAATTAAGTTACCTGAAAACTAAGAACGCATCACACGAGCAAGGGTTTCATACAAATACACCAGGAAGGTTTTCCAGGTAAAAGATAAATGAACAAACAACACAGGGAGCAGCATATTGAACAATTTGTGTCTAGGACTACAAAGGAAACAATCTGGAGTCTAATCTGAGAAGTGGAAAGGTGCTCACAGCAGGGAAACCAATAAAGTGACACCTTCAACTGGTTTTGTCTCTAACCTTGCTTCCAGTTCACTTGGCATTGAGAGCTCTGCGGCTGGCGCACACCTCTCCATTGACTCTGTTCTGATCAAACTGAGGAGCAAATGCAGCAGAAGAGGGAATGAGTTGTTTCCCTTTGTGCTTCCAAACAAAATTGAAGGCAACGTTCCATTTGTGATGTCACAATAACACCCTGTTACGTCACAACAACACTGAATTCCGCTTGGAGCCTCTGATTGATGATGGTCTGTGTGGATTCTTTTTGGTTTGGACACAAGAAAAAAATCTCTGTGTATTTGTAGGCCTTGTGTAGGAGTTGCAGTTGTTGCGATGTGTAAATATGGTTCAACAGAAAGTTGCTTGACCTTCGTTGGTGCGAGATGTTTTGAAGGAACAGGACAGAGTTGCCCCCTGCCGAGCAAACCAGCAGGCACAAATGCTTGCAAGAAAATTCCGAGATTCTGCTCAATCGTTCTCTTGCTCTTTTTCCACGTGCAGCTGAATCCTGGCGCGAAAACAGGATTCTTTCTCTGTTATTATTTGTTCATTTTTTTTTTGTTTCTTCTCTATTTTTTGCGCATGCTCTTCTCAAGGTCAGTCCTGTTTTGGTGCTTTAATTTGGGCGCTTTGTGCCATGAGGCACCAGGAAAACAGAAACAACCTGTTCGAGATTTGTCATTTAGCCCAAAAGACAACTTTTCCTCGGTGAGATCAATGATCTCTCCATCCGATTGGGGTTCTTCACCTTCTTTCGGGGACCTGAACACAAAAGTCCTTCACTGTTTTGCTAAGACATATCAGAAAACAAATTAAATCTCTTGCTGTTTTCGGACTTGGGCTCTAAATTATTTCCTTTGCATCAGTTGACGCACAATGGCAAATGCACCCCTTGTTGTTGAATGAATGCAAACAGAAGAAGAACCAAATTAAAATTTACAGATTGCAGATTTGGTGCATCGCAAGAAGAACTCTCATTTATGGCAGTGTCCCTCTGATGAAGCTCTGCGGACTTGACGCTGACTTGGTACGACTCAGCAGGAGATGGTTTACACGAGATGACAAATTTGAATTGGATGTTAATTTGGCAACTTGCCTCCAGGTCAAATTGTTAGCAACCTCGACAAAGCTTTTTCAACAAGGCAAAAAGCCCCCATCATGGACAAAAAATGTGGTGGATTCATTGAACAAAAAAGGACAACTTTTCCCCCATTCTTGGCCTCTGATAAATGATCAGCAGCCTTGAAATGTCTCAGAGCAGCTTGTGTGGAATTCACAAAAGGCCAATCGAACTGTGTGGTTGAATTCTAGAAGGTAAGGCCTTATCGTTGCCACATCAAGCCAAATCTTGGGAGCCTGCCCATGCAAGCAAATGAAATTATGTACCTTCGGAAATTTGGAGGGTCCCAAAAACTGGGCTTGGTGTCCTTTGAGCACAAACAGAGATTGGGATGTCAGGCGGGATCAAGGCTGATCATCTCACGCTTCCCGTCAGACACCAATGTTCATTGTTGGACATTTAACCAGACTGAAGCACACAATGGTGACAGGTTGCCCCTTCTGGCGCAACCTCAAAAACAATATGATGCACTTCCGAGAGCAGCAGATTTAAACTACAAGGGTGTGATATTTCGTAATTACCCTGTCAACAAGTCTAGGGTTACTGTCACTTCCATTTGATATGGTTTCCAATCGGCTGACTGACAGGCATTGCGGCTGAAATGATTCAACAGATACATGCCAAATCATTAGTTGTCAAGCTTGGTTATTTTGACGAGACACCTGGAAAGTGTGAAATGCGAAACTCTTGAACCCCAAATATGTGCGCTGCCATTCTCGAGTCAAAATGCATGCAGAAGAGAGCCAATTGACGCAGACAGTGTGCCACGAAATGGATGTCTGTACTTTTTGACGCTCAAACATGCAGTCTCCCACTTGGGGGGGGGGCGGAAATCAACCACGGAATCGTTTCTTTCCAAGTGTGAGATCGGGAAACGTTAAAACGTTGAAAATCCCATAATGTTCTTGGGAACACATTCTCAGGACACACCGATCGGGTCTGGGTCCACCAATTTTCTCCCGGGTCTGTGCCTGAAGTCCTCGACTTCAAGAAAAGGGCGGATGCATGTGATTGTTGTTTTCACCGGGAAGTGTTGCTGGCCACAGAATTGCGCCATAGACATGTGGTCTGACAAACAAAAGCTTCTTTTGTTCTTCCAGGGTGAGTTCAAGTCACCTTTTGGAGACTCATTTCAGACTTGTAACGCACAAAATCACTTGTGCAGTGTCCACACATTGCATTTTTGAGCACACGCCGTTGACAGATTGGTCCTTCTCAACAGCCTGTGCAATCATCGTTTTTCTTTTCGCGGCAAAATTTCACCCTGATTTGGCCCTGAAAGGTGCTGAGTTTGACCACCAGCAGGGTTAAGTGCGGGTGGGAGAGACATCGCAGAGGCGCGTAGCCCCAGGGCAACGACCAGTCACATCTAATTATGATTCCGCGGCAAATTGCTACTGATACCACAAAGCAATTAATTTCAATTTGTCAACGCAGAATGAAGAAGAAAGCAAGATATGTGCCTCCACTTTTCGAAACAATTTATCTGAAGGAAGAAGCGAGAAGCAAAGGTTGTTGTGTTCTTGTTTGTGTGAAAAAGTTTTGTCGTCGGTCTGGTTTCTGCGAATCGCACAAAGCTGTAAAATTGTTCGCTAAGCCTCGGTGTCCAGCCAGCTCGCTTGACAGAGGGCAGAAAATCTAGTACAATCTTTTCTCCTGTCATGCCCCCAGCCCTATTGAATAAGATAAATTGTTAAAATGTAGTCGCTTTCTGTGAAAACATCTGTTCGATTAATAGTTTCATCATAAAAGTGGTCATGTGCCCCAGGATACCTTTTCTTCCTCTCCTCTGAATTTCCAGTTCCGAACTCAAAAGCAGACCTTGATAGCAAGTTTAGTTTGTGCTGCACCCCCTTTCCCTCTGCAATGGGGTGATGCCACTTGGAATCTGCTCAGGTCATTCAAGAAAATCACCAAGAAGCTTACATAAGACTGTTTCGCGATGAACCAAGGTCCACTGTCAGACAGGTTGCCTATTCATTGGTGCATAACTTTGGAGAATCTTTTGTTCCCCTTGTCTTTTTTGTCACAAGGTGCAAGAAGAATGAACTTAAAAAGGAAAAGGGGAGTGAAATTACTCAGTTTGGGTGTTGATCAACGGCACAAAGACTGAGAGAATGTTTGAGAATGAAAGACATCTGCAGCTTTCAGGCATCCCAGACAAACAGGGAGAGGGGGTGAATGAGTACCCCACTACGTTTCGAAAATGAGAATTTGCAATGGACAAGGACTCCATGTGAACCGGGAATGATCCCGTTTGGTTTCGATCTTTCATCTGGCTCCCACCCCCTTTCCTAACCCAAAGGACCAGATATTGGCCGAGACAGACTCATTGCCCAATCCACACTATCGAGGCACACCATTTGACATGACAGCGCAAACCTTTTTTCACCTCCATCAACAACCAGAAGAAACTCGATACCTGGTGATTTTAACTGTTAGTTCCTTGGTGTTCTCTGATAAAAAGGGCCGAAAAGTTTTCTCCCGTCGATTTACCAGGCGAATTGGTGGGATGGAAACTCAATTCCTCTTCCTGAGACGGGAGATTTGTTTCCGTCAGTTGAAGCAGGGAATGGGAAGTATTCGTTTTGAAGTCAACGGGCGGTGTCAAGTTGAAACCACTTCAAACTTTCAGGTCGAAGTTTGCCACAAATAGGGAAATGCCGCCTTTTTACTGTGCGTGGGATGTTTGGGCGTCAGGTTGTCTGTCAGTCGTTCAATCCAATTGCGACGATTCCGTATATACCTGGAGAAAGATGGATTCCTTTTGTGCCTAAAATTCACATCTCACACAGCCAGGGCAGAACAACGGGTGGTACAGAAAATCTTGCTGCAAAGGGACCCACCACAAAAGTTCTTTCCGTGTTCAATTATCCTTTTGCAAGGAACACAACGAAGAAAAGGAGAACGATTCTGTCTGCAATGTAAATGAGACCCAATGATAAGTTTGTCATCGAAAAAACAGTTCAGAACAATAAATCTTTGCTTCGTTTGGATTCCTGCCGCGTGTTTTTCTTCCTTCCTCTTTGCACTTGTACACGGGAACAAACAGACATTTAGACTGCGTGTTGAAGTGCATGGCGTAAAGGAGGAAGAACTTGGGCAGGGATGGTCCAAATCCAGCTTTTTCCAGGCCGAAAGTGTTGAACTGCTTGGTCGTTGAGAAGGGTAAGCGAGCGAACCAGACCACAAAACCAGAGCCCAGCATCATCTCCTCAGACTCCACTGAAACTTTCCAGTCCACGAACAACACGAAGGGTGCACATGTGTCCGCTCAGATGCATTTGTCTCATTGCACGTTTATACGTTTACCTTATGCATTTTTTATGGACAAATTTTGGGAATTCAAAATGGCGATAACTCATCTTTATTTAACACGCCCAATTCACCGCTTCGCATAATAAAGCAATTACCAAATTGGTGCTTTGTCAACATCGCTTTTCTGGGCGGGTTGATTTTTCTGGTGCCAATTACTCGCTTCTGCTGAAAATTTACACCTCCTGATCACTTCGGCGCATAATGCTCAATTATTCCAATGACAACTACTGTTTGTGATGCCTTGTAGTCAGTGGATGTTGATACCAATTGTCACTGCTTTCTGTTGAAAGAGGGACAACTTCTGCAGCAGAACAGAGCTGCCCGTGTAAATGTTAGTGTTTGTTTGAGCTGTCTTCAGGGAAAACCAAGCTGTTGTCATTTTGCTGTGCAAACTTGTGTTGCCAAACACTCATCCAACAAATGCGAATCTGTGTTTGAGGTATCAGAGCAAAGCGCACAAATCGTCTCGAATCAAGACCATTTTGAGGTCCACAATTCAGATTCCTGCAGGGTCGCTCAGCAGGAAAAAGAGACCAATCTGACAAAGAGTATTCTTGACTGGAAAAAGAGCAACATGTGCACATGGCTTCATGAGGTCTCTCCCATTCGTTTGTTCTTTTGTTTGGTGCATGAATCGATCAAGAACATCCTCAAGTTCAGAACCTGAGCGCAAATCCGATGAATCAGTTTCAGTCCATGCAGTTGGCAGCGAAAGAGCAACTGCTTTCTGTGCAAAGCTGAAACAGGCTGGGATTTCCGATGTACAGCAATGTTACATGACCCCTCTTGTCGTTGACCGGAGGTGATCTCAGACAATGGATGAATTTGCAACCTGCAGCCATATGATACGATCCCGTTACCTGCTACCAACAGACGTGTTCCCATACATGTATATATTGTTCTCCTCCGATCGAATGTGGACCAGGAATTGGGAACATACATGTACGTACGCTTAATCTAAAATACCGGCCCAAGACCGCTGGGGGATGATTCACAATGCTGCTTGAGAAGTGGCCTCATGGTCCTGTGGCCGAGAGGGACAATGGACAAGTGCAGGCGTCCACAGTTTCACTTTGTGTTGTCGGCTCCATCCATTGCATCTCTCTTTTCATGGGCAAATGTCGTCATCCCCTTTCAGATAGAGAAAAATGGACTTCTGCACTAAATGCGGACATCAATTGAGAGCCAGGAAACATTTCTGAGAGATTGCCACCAACAAAAGCACACAAATTGCTAGATTAGTGGTTGCCATTGCTACATTGCTGTTACCTGTGTCGTCTCTTTGACCCAAAGCATTGTGGGATTGCATGACAGGAGCCAATAACATGACATGAAGTGTAGTTTCTCTTGTTTGGCCTATTGTTCTGTTGTGCAGTGTCTCTTAGGTCTCTGGTCCGCAAATGACAGTTTCTTTGAATGCGAAAGTAAAATGACATTGTCTAGTTTCATGACTTGCCCCCAGATCCGTCGTGTATGACTCTGCGCACGCCATTGGACAAGATTCTCTTCTTTTCAGGATCACCCATTTTGTCTGTTGCAGTTTTTATGGCTGTTTTTGCAATTCTGTAGGGTTTGGCGCTGCGTAACTCTGTGTTAATTCTGTCTGGAAGAATGAACGAGATTCAACGACAACTTCTGGAATGAAGTTCTGGAATAGCCCGGTTTTGCAACAATTCCAAAGGTTCGGATTCATCCAGATGTCTCCCCATCCTGGGTTTTGCGGCAACGGTTCAAAATAGGTTACTGGATAAAGCTGTATGTGTCTTCCTCTGCCAACCCACTGACTTTAGGCCTACAGAAGCGGGTGTTGAGTCGAGTCCTTTTGAGAAGGGATGCGAGAAAGACAACTCCTGCTCTGAAAGATGTGGGGTGCATGCCGAAATGTCTGAGTTTGGTCAGCATTGGGCGTCTCTCCGGGTTGAACAAGAACGGACATTTAAGTTTTTTAAGACGCCTGGGGTGAAAATAAAATAGAAATGTTTCAACATTGGTGGATATTTTTGAAATTTCGATTGTCAACCCGTGAAAGGTGACAGCTGTCACTGAAGTTGAATTTCTGGACGGGTCTTTCAGCACTGAAGCTTGTTCAGTTTTGTCTCTTGGCTGTTTCTGAGATGCACATCCAAGATACAAGACGTGGGTTATGATTGACATGTGATGGATATTTTCCTTGTGGTGGATTCCTTTTTTGACTCTTTCTGTTTGTCTGAGCGTGTGTATTCATCTTGCAATTGTTTTCTTTTCTCAAGGTGTTTGTTTCCGCTGCTCTGTGGCGTGATGCTCCGATGTGGCCGCTCCTTCTTTTCATTTAGAATGAGCCGGGTGGACACTGCTGATTTCTCTGACCTTAGTTGCACTGATGTCCGCTGGTGATGTTGACTGCTTAAAGGTATCCATAAGGCGGGAAGCAATTTGGTGCGGATTGACATTTTAACATCTTGTCCACCATTTAGCCGCTTTCCTATTCAGGATATTGAGTTGAATTCCATAGGCGCCCATATCCTGTATCTGGCCATGCAATAAAGGCGCGTGTCAGTCAGCCACATCCCGAAGCTGCCCACGAAAGACTGGAAAGATATCGCACAGCATATGGCCTCAGCTTTAATGAAGATTACATCCAGTTTGACATTTAACTCCTCGTCATCAGATGGTCAAACAATTAAGTCACTGAGAGGAGGCAAACCTCATAATCCGGACGGGTCTTGGCATCACTCAAATGAGTTTGTTTTCCCACCTTATTTTCAGCCCGATGCAATGTGTTGAGCTTTGTCCACCACAAAAGCCAGTTTCAGTGCATGTGGCGTTGCGGATCTTTTGGAGGACACTGCTTTGGCGAACAAATGATCTGAACATTTTTTTCCTAAAAAAACATGCAAATGTTGGTGAATACCAAATGTTTATGACTGCTAGGATCTGACTATATCCTTGCAAGAATGACAAATCTCAACAGCCTGAAACAGCAAACAGGGTTTATGTGACCCCACAGGGTTTTGATTGGGTTCAGCTACACCGACGCCCAGCCCAAACCAAGTCTCAGTTTGGAAAGTCGCTTTCAGCTCAGCTCAGACAAGATTCCTTGCAAACGTGCCATGAGGGAAGAGTCATTGCTGGGTTACCTGCGTTCAAAGACACAGTGACACACGTCGAGCGTGATGGTGTGAAGCTCTGGGCCGGCATCCTGATCGCGGGAAGACCTGGAAGATGACCAACAAGCCTCAAGTGAACTGACTCTCATTAAAAGCAATAAGGCTGTTCCATCGCCATCACAGCATGTCCCACAGCAACCAGAAGTAGGTGCCTCTCCAAGCAACTGGGCAATGTAATGTAATTAATTAATCTCTGGCTGCTTCTGTTGACGGGACATGGGAGCGGGAGCAGCGGCCAGCCAGCACGTCTTGTAAGAAGAATCCACATCATTAATCTTCAACAATTTGTTTCTTGGGCAGAGAACAAAGCACGACGAGAATAACCCACACAAGCCATCGGACTCATTTTGGTTAAAAAAAAAAAACAAAAAAACAAAACAAAACAAAAACAAAAAGAAACTCGGTTGGCCGAACAAAGAGCCCGAGATGTCAGAGAATGCATGATTCTATTGATGCATTGGGATGGGACAAAGGCCCAGTAGATTCTGCACAACAATGAGTGATAACAGAGCAACATGTGCCAAGTGAGCATGCATCTCATCAGCCTTTACCAACATATGCTGTAAAGTGTGCAAGGACCATTACAATAACTAAGACAAACAAATGCTCCTGCAACACAGGGCTCTGGGTGTTTTCTATTCATTAGGCTAATGGGAGATGTATGGCAGATGTGGAAGAGATTTTCCGTTGTTTTAGTTGCTCATTCATCAAAGTCAAGTTGAGCAAATGTTGATTGTTGGTTTTGATGTGTCACAAAATGAGCTCATCAAAGTGAGAGGCCTTATTCTTGTCAGATCTTCTCCATTGAGGCTGACACAGAGGTGAGACTCACCTCCCACCCACAGCCTGGTGACCTTGGGGTGTCAGATGTCACCGAAGTCCAACGTGTTGAAAGAGGGGTCTTTCTGTCACAAACCACTCCCTTTCTCTGTCCGCTTGGCTGCTACAAACCGAAGAATCGAAATGAAGGCACGGTGTGATGAAAGTCGTTCTTGTTGTCGACATTGCTCACCTTTTGAACGTCTTTAACAACTTAGTCACTGAACAGAACAATGTGGGGAGATGAGATGGTTTCCTTCCAAAACTTCTTGGTGATGTGTGGCATGTTGAAGATAGACCCCAAACAGCACGTCCACCTGCAGAAGTTTTGGTGGCCACAACCGTGCAGGGATTCCCAAAGGGTTTGGCCCGCTGGTGCTGGTTCCAAAGGGG
>JAAUYG010011875.1_pt1 | contig 14724 bp, 13 predicted proteins | sample 7278091 | NCBI WGS metagenome assembly JAAUYG01 (sample SAMN14350201, study PRJNA611818) | marine sediment metagenome | isolation source: surface marine sediment (0.6m) | place: French Polynesia: Moorea | collected 2018-08 | reverse complement strand
TTTAATTCACAATTTAAGTTTTTGTTATAAAATGATTGCATATTCTGAAATAACCTCCTCCCCCCACCAAATTTTTCCTTGCTATCACAAGTATTTTTAAACACCCCCCCCCCCCCCCCCCCCCCTTCACACACACACATCTCCAAGTGGTCCTGTGTCAAGAACTAGTCCCCATTGGGGCCCTAGGAATATTGTACACACACACACCTCACTCACTGGAATCAGGATGTCTGATCACCAACACTCACAAACCCAGGTCTTGACACTTCAGACTGGCCAACTGGCTGTCTTGAGAACATCCTTGGTTCAAAGTTGGCTTGTGAAGGAAGTATGGAAAGAAACAAACAAAATGTTTAAAAACTAACAAAGCCATATACTTTACTATCTGCCTCTAGCTTTGTTGGTTCATGAACGCCAAGCTCATGAGGTGCTGACAAACCACTGCAGTAGATTACTCTAACCCTTTCCCTGAGGGAGGGAGACAGTGATAAGCTGCAGTGCCCTGTGTTATCATACAGACAACCTCATTACTAAAGGAAGAAGATCTTACCCACTCATTATTGTTCCTTCCCACCATGGCATCCCTGCCCCTCCCTCCCTGGGACATATAGCCATCAGACCTCAGTGGGTCAACTGGACGCAGTGCCCAGGCCAGGTCCTTCCCCAATCAAAGATTATAAAGAAATAAACAAAAAGATTCCCTACAGGGGCCGGGATCATCAGTACAGTGGGAGGGTAGGCCTGCAGCAGGAGCAGAGGGTGCCTTGTCAAAACATTATGGCTAGCCCTAATGACAGGGGGCAACTGTTGTGCAATGGGATCTAGGCCATCTGGATAAGCTAGCAAGTAACACCAACCCAGCAGGATACAGATTATCAAAAAGATATGGCCATGGCATTCCTAGAAGAAAAGAAGAAGCTCCCCCCTCAAAAAAAAAAAAAAAAAAAAAAAAAAGTAAAAAAGACCAATACTGAAGAGCAACTGGGTAAGAGAAATGTCCATAGTGCTATTTCTAGGCTAATGGAAAAATGTTGCCTAGACAAAACACGTGTTGCATATTACTACGTACACCCATAAGTAGCTGAAGATTTGAACTAAGCCACCTACGTGCATATACTGCAGTATCTTTGCACAATAAAGAGGGCATGGATATACTGGGAAATACCCAGCTTATACCTTGTTCACCTAAAGTCCAGTTCCAATCCAGCTTCAAATCAACTGGCTTGAAGTTCAAACCAGCTCCAAGCTGTGGTGGTTTGGCTGTTCACATCACATTTTTGGGCCAGGCCAGCTTCTGTGTGACTGTGATATCGAGTGTCATGTCTGATGTGAGCCAAAGTCAGGTGTGAGTCCCTGAAGCTTGGATCTGATTATGGCTCTGTTCACATTTGTGGCAGGTGTTTCTGTTTCGTTTAGTGGGTTTGGACCCACGGTGAAACCTGGGGGAAGAGGTGGTTTTTAAACTGGCTTGAGAATTTGCCAGTATGAACGCTTTAAGCCGGCTTGAAGTTGGCTTGAGCTCCAATGTGAACTGAGTATTCATGTGATCATGCCTTGAAAGTGACCCAAGTTTTCAGCATGGGTCATGCCAAAGGTTACACCAAACTTTCATCATCTACCCATCTACTTGTGCTACAGGGCTACAGATGTATCAGAGTATAGAGCGGTCTCCTTGTTCCATGTATGGCATATCATTCCATGTGTACCAGGTACCGTGTTGAGTAGAGTACAGTCCACAGATCAGCTGTGACGAACTAGGTCTCCCATGAGGATTTTTTTGATAAGGGCAGGACTCAGAAAGACTAGGGGAAATCCAGACAGATATATGGAGACAGCAAACCAACAGCAGCCAGACCCAGATCCAGGGAAGAAGATGCCACATACATCCCCAGAAAAGGTTATTTGTGTCATCGAGGTAAAAAATCCTGCAGAAAGGGCCAACACCTATGGCGCTGATCCAGGTACATGAGCCAGGTCCATCTCAAATGGGCGCAAGTCTTTTGAATGAAACGTGTATTTCACTAGGAAATGAGAAAGCCAGGGGATGACAGTGTTTGTCACATTTAAATACACAAATAAATTCGAATATTTTTGGATAAAAGTGCAAAATTATTAATAGAAACTATTAATTAAGCTAGGTTTAAACTAGGTGCACAGTAGCAAAAACCTCTCTTGCCAAAACGGCAAGTACTACTATAACCAGGCTCCAAAATGTAATTATGAATTTATTCATGTATTAAAACTGAATGGGGGTGCTTGAAAAGTTAGTTTGATTTACCAATAAGGATACAAACTATAGGGGATTAAAGTTTGTACTGAATTTTAGCATAACCAGTCACAAAAGAATCAAAATGAATTCTACAAAGGAACCAAGGTCAACAACCAATTATATATTCTAATTTTATCAGACCTGAAAATAAGGCCGTGTAAAATAATATTTCACTATTTATTTTGGATATGTCACAGCATTCAAACCAAGAAAATTTTATGACAAAGAAACCGAAAATCCGTGTCACACACGCCTTGTCAATGTCTGTTTACTCCTCTTGGTTAGGGATATGACCGGAGGCTGATAATGTCAAGGTTACTGCATATGTAGATTAATTATTGTTGGTATCAGAAGTGGCTGATTCCTAATATTTTATGTCCGACATGGTTTATTACACCCGAAACTCACCTTCGCTCGCTCTAGTTTCTTCTGTTGTTCTGCAAATGCTGGAGGGGTCTTCAATGCTGCAAAACAGAAATCAAAAGCATTACTGGAGCAGGTTCTTGTCATGCCCCGAAATAAAAGTTTATCTGTGCCTGCTAGTAACAGGTTTCTAGCGATGTCTAAATGTCGGCCATTACAGAGATTTTGTAAAGATGCATTAGAAGGTAGAAAATCAAGTCATTAACTGCAGTAGATGCATCATGCATCATCATATAGATACAGGTAGATAATCAGAAATTGGACACTTGCTGAGATCACAGAATCCAAGCATGATCCTGGTGCACCTTTTACAACCAATGGTTGGTTGCAGTAATTTCATGTGCACCGGTTTATGGCCTCAAACTATTTTTTGTGACGAACTGATCGTGGCTGGCGAGATTGTAATGCATGGAAAAAATGTTAATTGTACACGACACGTTTTATCAGCTACAAAAGTACTGAAAAGAACTATGTCAAATATCCGAAGTAACACAGCAAGGAGGCTCTTACAGTGGCGCAAATTAGTCTTTTCAGTTTCCACACAGAAAAAGACTACTGGTAATAGCAATAATAATATTCCATTCTATGTGTAAACATTTCTTTATTTGCATCAGTGAAATCAAAGCATTTCACATCTTGCTTTCCCCAACAGACCTATAAACTCAAACTCTGTTCTTCCCTCTCTAGAACATACACCTGGATTATTAAAATGCAATACCAGGATGTCAAAATGTACCATGGATAGACAAAGCAAATGGCTACAATCATCTATTGTGAGGTACTATTTTATGTTGCTGAGTGCACTAAGGTACTAGCAGTATAATATCCTGTTGCCTGTCTGGGACGATGTTGATCGAATAGCCAAAACTTCGGGTGTGACGTTGTGATTCTAATGCCAAAATAAAGGAATCTCTTGTCTCAATTAAAAGTTTCTTTAGCCAGATGAAAGTGGAGATGGTCATCATTATTTCACTGGATCAAGGTGACCTTGTCAGTCTTCCAATCCGCTTACAACTAGATCTGCTTTTGGGATTCCCATAACTGTGTGCGTTGTACCACACAGGCTTGCAAAAGTCAAGAGTTTGTTATAACTTTTGTAGGTAGCACTATGCCCTTCTCCTAGAATGTAGTGTGGAAACTACCTCTCAAACTCTTGGCAGGTGAAGGTGTATGGCTTAGGATAAGGCTGAGATGGAGAGCAAAATTCTGTCGCTAAACAAATGTGATCAATCCAGATGGCCTCTCCAGATTCCACAGTGAATCCCTGGATACAATAGCAAGGACCAGACTGCAGACAATGTTTATGGGAAGACACCTTTATTTCATGGAAAAAATCGGCTTCCTAGAAATTCCAGATCGGCTAAACCCCTCCCTGTGCCAGGGACCAATGCTGACACTGTTACCAGGGGAAATAGAGGTGGGGGGGTTGGGAGAATTACGTTGCCACCCAAACAGCATGCATCTAAAGAGATCAAGTCAGTCCACCAGGCTGCAGGTCAGGTTCCACAATCAATCTACTTGTATTGTGTAAATGAGTACCCAACTGGAACCTAGCCCATTTGGTAAAATTACGATGCAATATTGGCATTCAGGTATTGACTGCTTGGGCAGTTCTTGCTGCTTCACATTGTTACTTCCACTAGACATATGAGATATGTTATCCATATGGCATCTGCAGCATAGTTGTCTCATCAGCAAATTTTAACACTTCTGAAAAGTTGAAACATTAGTTAGCAGTATGCGTGGTCAATCGCATTGTAGCGACAGCTGTATGTAGCTTTTGTCACACATTCAAAATAACTCATTTGGTAGTTCTTTAACTGGTGGGAAATGTATGATCTGCTCGAACTTGTTTAGTCCCATCTACCTGCAGTTGTGCTGTAAATTCAGTTATGGTCATGGGAATTAATGTTTGCATTTTAGAGACAAAACCATGTTCACAGGGATTAATATTCATGGTCAGCTGGGGAGTTGTTAATTTTCTAGGTACAGGAATACTGTTCGCTGGTATTCGTTTTTGCTCTTTAAAGACTGTCGCAAAGTTCACCAATTAAATCCCTTGCAAACATTAACCTTTTCACAGCCTTAGCCCGCTCTAGCGGTTTCTAGCGGTTTCATACCATTCACCACCTCTACCCGCGCCAGCGGGTCAATACTGGTCACCACCTTGGCCCGCGGTAGTGGGTATCGGGTAGCACGTGGCTTTGTTTGTGTATACATGGTACTCTCGCACCCATGGCAGCATGACGTAATCCCAGAATTCCCTCAACATACGGGTGATTAGAAACATCGCCATCTTTGATATTTTTTGTAAGTTTTAGTGCCGAAGAAAACAATTTAGTTCACATTTTCACGAGTTTAACGCACAATTTTGAAAAATGGCAGAACGTGAACGTTTTGACGAGGATCCCGAAAATGAAGCCAGTGACATTGGGGGTGTAAGCGAGGCAGAAAACCTAACACAAATGTTGGATAATGAGGAAATTGACACAGATGATGACGATTTGGAAGGTGGCTTTCTAAATATGCCTGTGAATGATGCGCTAAGGGCAATTTTTGAGGGAGACGATCACAATGAGGATGAATTTTTTTATGGATTTGACGATGCATTCCCACAGGTGCCAGATCCGAACTGGAGTGATGTTGAAAACGTCTTTCCTATATACCCATATGATAAAGACCCAGGTCGCACTATGGACAATGCACCTGGTGACACTGCACTTAGTTACTTTGAGTTGTTCTTTGACAATGATTTTGTGAGAAGGATAATGAACTGGACAAATTAAATGTGTATTTGTGCGTGAAAAAGGGGGCAACATGCTTCCAAGACTATCATACCAAGGTTCAATATTGGAGATAAACTAATATTTAAGAATTGTCTGTGATAATGGCACAGTGACTCCATTGACTTGTGGAAATTAAAATGTTTTTGAAAAAAAAAATAGAATTTTTTTCAAAAAAAAAATGTTGAAACTTATTTTTGAATTTCAGAATACCCCCAGGTATAAACCCAATTGAATCAATTGAATGTATTTTCAGAAAGGACAGAATGTAAGCTTTCTATTGATGTATAATATGTTAAAATTGGTTAAATAAAAATGAAAATACGAACGGAATTGTCAAAGTGTTTTGTATGTTCGTGCAGCACCAGGGAATAGGGTGTATTGGGCCTTTTTCACGAGGCATTTTGGTGCATCGCCGCGCCGTCACGCAGGCAAAAGGGGGTGAAAAGGTTAATGAATTTACAGTACCATAAAAGTTTCTATTGAAGCCACAGGTACTATTAGAATCTAATTTTTAATATTCATGCAAATAATTCAAAAGTTTCTGTGCAGACCATAATAGAGCAATATCAAGACTTTTAAACTGGTAGGTCCACACGTCGACTTCCCAACGGTACAAGTTACCAGCTGATCATTTCAGATAAAATATTAATTGAATGTTTTATGTGATGTTCTCTGGTAGAGAAACTGATGCACTGCTAATAATAAATGATTTCCTGACTTCTTATGTTACTGGCACAAAGTGCCAAAATGTAAATCAAGCTGATTACAAGATCCGTATATGTTCTTAGGGCACTGACACATGAACTCGTGTACATGTCAATATTTTGCAACAGGGGGTGCAGATTCAATTAGATACTTGTCTTCGTTGGACTTTTAAGGGTTATCGCACAAGTTCAACGATTTATTTTTGTATGGACCAACAGCTGCATTTATTTCAACCAACTTGTGAGTCAAAATGCAGCTGTTGGTCCATACAAAATTAAATCGTTGAACAAGTGCAATAACGCTATTATTATATACCTGCTACTTCACTTTTAGAACACTTACTATACATGATATTAAGTCACGCAAAATTTTACACGCAAAAAGCCCATTTGGGCACGGCATTCTTTTCATGCCTGCAGGCCATATATAGCAATGGTCCGGGACCTTGGTAACCCAGCCGAAACAAAGAATGGAATTTTGTAAACATAAAGCACACGCACCTTTGCTATTGGCTGAGAAGCTGAGTAGGGGTCAGAGAGCAATATACAAAGGTCAATGTTCAATATAGAAACTTATTGCACGATCGATTCAGTGGTAAAGTATAGGGAGATTTTTCAGTTCCACTAAACTATGACCTTCTTAGCCTACTGCAGCTTCAATTAGAAGTGCAGCTTCAAATATAGAACTTGGATGGTAGATAGAATTCAGAATTCTCACAGTCCAGTAGCCAATCTTTTTGAGCACTTTTCGTGACTGGTTATAGACCTTTTTTAAGGACCCACAAACTGCATATATATATACTGCACTCCTGGGGCAAATTTACAGGACTAGAACCATGATACAAAGGGAGCCCCGACATGATGTCGTCCAAAAGTAGTTTCTTCATCACAAAATCTTGTATCCTGGTATTGCATAGACCAGAAAGCAAAGGAGGCAAACTAAATGTAAATTCATGACTTTTAATGACCAGTCCCATAATGTAAGGACTTTTAATTGAAGTAATTTTTGCAATTACAAAATGAAGCACATTCCTTGTGGGAAAACCTGTAGACGGTCATGAGACAAGACAAAGAATATTCTACTTTGCTTGCTTTGTGGAAAATCAGCCATCTACCCGGGATTACCAATGTTAATTCTTCTCTTTCTTTTCACCGAGTCCCTCTCCCTGGCTTTGAACTAATCGTTTATCTTTTCTGTAGCTTGGATACTGAAAACATCTGGTGGTATTAAGACAGTTCAGGTGTTGTAGCATAAACTGATTACAAACCTCACCAAGGTTATGGCAACACTTTGGAATATCAAAGATCTGGGCCTCCCAGCTTAAGAGCAAAGGAGGAACATCTTCAGAAGGGCCTTTACAAACCTGGGTCAAACTACGGAAGTTGGGAATCTTCAACCTGTACAGCATTTATGTTTGGCCTTTTCAAAGGGACTCAGGTATATAAATATGTCAGAACAAATGAAGAACTGAGCCAAACCTTGGAGACTGAGGGCGCCAGCAGGAGGAAAGAACACTGCAAGTGTACATGGCATACAGCCGAGGTACACTTTAAAATATGTCAGATTTCTTGGAAATATATTTGGTAATCATCAATAGTTGAGAGGGAAGAGGTACATGTAAATAAGCACTGTTGTAGTGGCCAAATAAAGTGATGTGACAGTTATTGGTAGTGGTCCTGAAGGCTGTAGGTGTCTCATGCAGTCATTTCTTGCTGTAACTATACTTCAGGGTAGTAAAGACCTTATACACTGTAGTGGGTCAGAGAATAGTCAAGTTGAAAACAGTCTTTCCATTCCATTGCATGATTTAGTTGTCTTTTTTTTTTGGGGGGGGGGGGGAGATGTTAATTTTGGTAAAATACCATCAAAGTTCCATTTGGAGCCGAATTTCCAATTTAAGCCCACTTCCAATTGAAGCCGCAGTAGGCCTAGAAGGACATAGTCTAGTGGAGTGTGTATGTATTAAAATCCAACCTAAGTATCTAATAAGTTTGCAACCCCTGCTGCAAAATGTTGACTGCTACACGATTTGACTGTATGCAAGTTTTTGATGGAAGCGCTGTTGATCTTCAAACACGTCTCCCAAGAGCATATGTGACTCACGTAATCTGCTTGTTAATATTTTGGCCCTTTGTAGTTTGTACCAACAACTTAAGAAGTCAGGAAATCATTAATTATTAGCAGGGCATCAGAAAACATTATCACATAAAATATCCAATTAATGTTTTATCCACAATGATCAGCTGGGAACTTGTACCGTTGGTTCGGAGGTCAAAGTGTGGGCCTTCCAGTGCTCTATTATAGTTTGCACATTTTGGATGATTTTAAAAATATCAAAAATTATGTTCTAACTGTGCCCATGACTTCAACTGGAACTTTTATGTTTTATGGTACAATGTACTTACAGTAATGTAATCTGGGTTCTGAACCAAGGATTAGGAAATTAGGTCATCAGGCTTTTTTTACTTGCATCCTCTGGACAACTAATGAATTTGGCAGTTTGGCATTCCCCAATGATAAAACAAAGGGCCCACCACTACAGTATACAAAGATCAAAGCTGCCTACCTAGATGATCCCAGGATTGGAATGAGTTGTTTCTGAGAAGTTTCATCATGCAACATAAGATGTGTGACATTCGAGTGTCCCTAAAACTATTTTTAATTTATACTCACCTCAAGAATTGCACAACATGCCAAGATCATAAGAATACAAACTATTCCCCCCTGTCAAAATAAAATCTTGCTTTTGCCCCAGATATATGTCAGCAGATCCTTCTTCTACACTGTCAGCTTTTCTGGTCTTTTTTTTTTCTTGTTGGGGGTTTCTCCCAAATTGTATCACCTGCAGAGTTTAAACCAGACAAAGTGAAGACAAATGAAGCCCAACCAAGTAAGACCAACAGGGAGACGCACTCCATCTTTCCTTGACAGGCCCCAAGACAGATATTCCTGGGGTAAAAAAAATTGTCAAAATTCTTGGGTGATTCCCTCCTTGGCAGACGGTTCCGCTCAGCCCCCCCACCCCCCCAACCCCACTCCTGGGCCCCCCTCTGTTTGCTAGTGGACTAATAGGTAATACAATGCCCCACCCCCCTGACCCCAGGAGGCTGGTGTCCACAGTGGAGAGAGAGGTAAGTTGCTTACGTGGATAGATGCCTTGATCCACCAGTTCAATCACAGACCGCCTCAGCATGAGCTTCCTCTTCAGAGCTGAAAGGCAAAAAAATCCAGGTTGTAAATTACGTTTACGTGGGCATTTTGATTTTTTTTTCTCTACCATGCATCTCTCCCCAGACCTATGTTCTGCACACTGTCTACAGGAATATCTTCAAGGAGTTTGATTTATACCTTATAGACTGTAACCCTGGTGGGCATATAAAAGGTTTGCACAAAATTTTACTTTGAGTCTATGTCAATAATATATAACGGAACAGATATCTTGGTAACATATATTTAAAAAAGACTTTTATTACAACAACACACTAGACAGTCGGTTTCTGTGCAATGTGAGGGGGCATCCTGGTTGGAAAAAAATACCTATGTCAACAAAGTGTGGAAAATTTAACAACATGAAGTATTACCGTAGTTGAGACTGTAGATGGGAGTTCTTCTGAGCTTTCGAAGCTGGCCTTCTTCAAGGGTGGACGTGCGTGCCAACACACCTTGGGGGTGTTGCTGTTACCACCCCTGAAGGTGGCCAGTGATGGCCGAAAGCTTGGAAAGAGCTCCAATATGCAGTCTCAGCTACGGTAAAATTTCATGTTATTTAACATGACTGATGCCAAAAACAACATCTATGGGGATTTGTGGGAATTTGTTTATTAGAATTTCTTTCAACATTTAGCATAGACTGTGAATATGATTAGATAAATTTACATATACGTGTTATACAATATATGGGAAATGGGATATAAATATCTCCCTGACGGAGTACGAGGAAACACCATATACCTATTCTCATGTTTCGCATGTTTCTGTAAGATATTAGGCCAATCCAATCTTTCAGCATGTTTGCTCTTACGAAAATATTTTTGAGTACAATTTTACTCAAATAACTCAATGAAAACTTGTCCCACAGAAAACATTTATTAACTGTCCCTGTAGACTACATCCATAAGCATGTTTCTGTAAAATATCAGCCCAATCCCATGTTTCCTTCACCATCTTTGCTGTTACGGAAAATATTTTTGAGTAATTTTTACTCAAAATATGGCCGTAACTCAATGAAATATGGCTGCATATAAAATATTTTACAACAGCAGCTGAAGAGTGTCAATATGCATGTTTCTGCAAAATCCCAACTAAATTCGATGTTTCCTTCCCTCTCTGCATGGGCCACTGAAAGACCAGAAAATATGGCAGAAAAAAACTGGGAAAAAAAGTCAGTAACCCAATAAGGGGATCACTTCTGAGGACGGGATGCCCCAATAATTCCATACATTATCATACCATGAATCAAAACTGTTTTCTTGGTTGGGTTTCAGTTGACTTTGGAAGAGCATCTCCCAACTAAACAAATTTCAAGTACCAGTAATACCTGTTCAACTGAAATAAGTTTCAGCATGATGATGTGTAAACGAGATGTGATGTTGAGAGGAAGACTTAAATTGCTAGAGAAACAGAAATTATTTGATGAAAAGTTTGGACAAAGAGGCAAAAAATATTGTGTAAGATTCTGATGTATATATATATAAGTGGTCCCTTTTGGCCACTCTCAAGACTCTCTCAGCCCTCCCTAATGGCCAAAATTTATGGTGACCTTATTAGAGTGGACTACTGTACAGATGATAATCTCCTATTTAATGCACAACATTGTTTAGGAAGAAAGAATATCCAATACTTAAATGCTGTGTTAAATGTTGGTTCATAGATGTTTTATTGGCAGAAGAGGTGGTCTTTTAAGGCAGGTGCCACTGTATGGAGATTGGCTGACTCACACTCCTTGTTTTTGTCCATGGTTTGCTGTAAAGACTGGTCCTCCACAGACTGAGGATGGGTGGGGCTGGGGCTGCCATCCTTCCCCATAGCTCCCTCCGAGCTGGATGTGTCCCCCAGGGCTCCGCTCTGGTCCCCTTGTTGTTGCTGTTGTTGCTGCTGACGCTGCAGCTTCTGCTCCTCCTCCATTCTCTGGCACTCTCGACAGTGGATACGATGAATGAATGTGATGGCGTCAGGGTCAAGCTTCGACCCACTGCCAAAGATTGGTGGCCACGCTGATGGGTTGATAGATTCTGGAATTGCATAAAGTGAACGAGTATGAAACACTGAAACTTTATTATATGTTTTTTTGGGGGGGTTGGGGGTGGGGGTTGGGGAAAAATGCAGAAATTTAGGACGAAATTTTCAGATCAAAAAGAGTGCTGGAGTGCTGGAACTAATAGAAAAGAACTTCATTAGTAGGTAACTGTATTGTGAGAACATGAAATTTGATGGATGACTGTGCATGTGTTAAGTTCTCTGCACATGAAACTCCATGTGTTGAGTTCTTTGGTTTAAGGTCCTCTTTTGAATACACAGTGGCTCAATAAACTGGGCCAAATAGCTGATGCACAATGAGGTAGCAGATGAAACTTACTACCACCACTATCCCCATTCTGGATGCAAACTCTCCACCAATAGATCTTCAGCCAAAAGCCACCTACTGGGCATGTTACCCAGGTAATGGAACAAATTAATTTAGTGTTGCCTGGCGCCCAGCAACTTCTGAACAGTATGGTATATACCTGCAACAGGTCCATGCTTCTGCCCCCTCATCTCCAATTTCTTCTAGGAAGCTCACAATGTCACAACATATCAGCAAAAAATACTAAGTATGATGTCAGTGATACAACAGATAGCCAAAACAATAGTCTAGGTAGGTATGGTGTTTGCCTTACACAGACAACAAAATGGGTCACTTGTTAATTAACACCCCCACCTGTTTCCACCTACTGGGAGGCTTATAATTATCATTATCTCTGACAGGACCTTCTGTCATTACATAAGACTTAACAGGTGAGTTTACGATTGATATCCAGTTGATATATATATAGCAGGTTAAAAAAACAAACATGACAACCTTACCACAAACATGGGATAAAAACAATGACTCCCCACAGACTCAAGACAAGAGATGCTGATTTTGGTTCCAATATTTTCCAAGAGCCAGTGACTTTGCTTGGTCTGCTACTAAGGCATACCATCATCGATCACTGGCCCTGGCCACGGTCCAATTGGGCCAGTACTTGCCTTAGCCTACATTCACCAGTTCGGCATAGTGTTTAGCATAGTGGCACCGCTTAGATCGCAAAAGCCAATAGCCTAAGCCAGAAGAACAGTACACTGGTCCCTGTGAAATAAGGCAAGCCATTTTAAGACTTCCCTCTTTAAGAACAACATGAGGCCCATGGGCCTTGATACTCTGCTTGAGAACCAACTTAGCCATTGGCCAAAGTTCCACTTTCAAATATACTAGTACTCTCATTCTGCCTCAGGGTGTCAAAAGTGAGCTTATTTTCACTCTACGGGCAACGGTTTCTGAGATAAGTGGTGAGTTTCAAAATTGCTATATTTGGGCATGAAACTTGGCCACTGATAAGAGATCCAGAAATTGCACATATTTACCCCCTTTCTACCTCAGGGGGTTGAAATTGACGTTATTTTCGCTCCATATGCAGCGCTTTTCAAGATACAGAATGATTTTTAAAATTACCATATTTGGGCATGAAACATGGCCATTGGCCAGAGTTCCGGAAGTTTCGCATATAGTGGTGCTCTCTTTCTACCTCAGGGGGTCAAAATTGAGCTTATTTTCACTCTATGGGCAACGGTTTCTGAGATATGTGGTGAGTTTAAATATGCCATATTTGGGCATGAAACTTGAAGATCCAGAAGTAGCACATATACTCTGTTTCTACACCGTTGGGGGGAGGGGGGGGGGGGGGGGGGTTAAATTGAGTTTATTTTTGCCCTACATCGGTTTCCAAGATACGGAATGATATTTGGGCATGAAACTTGGCCAGTGGCCAAAGTTCCAGAAGTTGCACATATAGGTTCTATCTACCCCAGGGGGTCGAAATTCAGCTTATTTTTGCTCTACGGGTAGCGGTTTCCGAGATACAGGCCGATTTTCAAAATTGCCATATTTGGGCATGAAATTTGGCCATTGGCCAAAGTGCCAGAAGTTGCACATATACTTCGTAAAGTACCCCCTGAGTCCCAAATTTCACTCCATTTGGCTCTACGGCTGGCCATTTCCAAAATACCCTATATGTCCTAATATAAGCCCTGTGCGCGAGTGCAAGGGCTTGGGTGCGCGTGTATTACATGTGTAATTTAACAATAAAGCCTGTCATCTGGTACATGTACCTACAATACAGCAGTCCCTCTATTTTACAACCCTCTATTTTAAGACCACCCTTGATTATAAGACCGCTTCATTTCGTGCCAAAGGGCAATTGTCTGTGTGAAATGACCTTTATTTTGAGACCACCTGCAATATAAGACCACATTTTCTTGGTCCCATTGGGTGGTCTTAAAACAGAGGGACCACTGTACGTACATATACGGTAAACAGGAAACGCATGGATCTTTGTTTACAGGGAAGTGGTGATTTGTGCATGTGCGGCAGCCAAACAGACCGGAATACTGCTCAAATTTAAGTGTTTTCGGACGATATTTTGATGTTTTATCAGGCATTTCGTGTGAATTTGATGTAATGTTTTTTTTTTGCTGCAGTGTGTCTATTAGGGCATGCACTTGTATAAGGACATTTGGTATGGGCAATTTTCCATTTTCCCATTGGTTTTAAAATTTCAAAATTCCTATAAGACTACTTTCAATTTAAGACCACATGTCCTCGATGAATGGGTGGTCTTAAAATACATGGGATCTCTGTATTATCTAAGATTGAGTGTCACTAGCAAGAAACAATAGAGGAATACTACCATAAGAACTAAGCTGCATGCATGAGCATATGCTGTTTATGATTACTACTTACTTTATGCACCAGGAACAGCGAAATGCCTTTATATATTTATTGTACATTTGGTATTAAATGTGTCATGCCGTAGACAAAAGTTGGTTCATCTGTGATCAGACAACTATTCTTCCATATGGTATTCCACAATTACTGGTAGGACCAGGGGGAAACAAGTAGTTTCCTAGCGTGTCTTACATCATAACCTTGGTGCAAAGTTCTTACAATATTTCTCTTCTCTTTAAATCCAACTGCTGTGGTGCTGAATGGTTCCCTATGTCAATCTGCAGGTAATAATTTCCCAGGGGAAAAATGACAGCCACTGGGAATTCTTCTCACTGCACATTTTTTATCAAAGAAATGAGGAGGGATATGTCCTACTTTGGGAAGCAATACAATGTATGCTACAGTACTAGTCTACTGTTATGATTTCATGCTGAAAGATAATCCTAGCATTCATTGTCACTCTACCAGTCAACTGTCAGTATCTACATGGCACATTCAGTGTGTGATAGTCTTGTGGCGACTGGATACTGGTGTAAAGTCAGTGTGACACAATAGCCGTTAATATTCCTTTATTTCCA
>JAAUYG010009497.1_pt1 | contig 14735 bp, 5 predicted proteins | sample 7278091 | NCBI WGS metagenome assembly JAAUYG01 (sample SAMN14350201, study PRJNA611818) | marine sediment metagenome | isolation source: surface marine sediment (0.6m) | place: French Polynesia: Moorea | collected 2018-08 | reverse complement strand
TGTCACATGACCCTTCTGGATCATGTGACACCAGAAGGGTCATGTGACACCAACGGCCACTAGTTACCATCCCCTGACGAAGGCAGAGAGATTCTGCCGAAAATTCGGGAACTTTTTCCAATACTACTGACTGTGTGTAGAATGTTTCGTCAGAAATTATGTTTCCAGAGTCCAAAAACATTCACTCCCAAACTTACGAAGTTGTTGTAGATAGTAAATTAAAGGGTATATTGTTACTTGCACCAGGTAATAGGTACATGTATATATATTTTACTGCTTTGTAAGATTTGTATCTAACAAATACCTGAACATGCTGAAACCGAAAACATAGTCCCTCTCTTAGTGGCCACTCGACAGATGCCACGCTCTCTAATAAGACCATAAATCTTTGTTGCTACTGTCAGTGCATTTACTTCTCACTCTCACCAAAGGCTACCTCTCTAATTTGGCCACAGTTTCTTGGCAAATAGGGAGGCCTTATTAGATAGGGACTACTGTATGTTACTCATGTTACTGGTAAGCCCATACCACTTCCAATTCTATTGTTTTGCTCAGACATGTATTTGTTTCTGCTTCCAGGAATCTGGCATCAATATCAGTCGGCCATCCATGGCAGGTAATCTTACACAGACCCCATTCTGGTCCTTACCTGGCCAGAGTGCAACACCTCTACACAGTCCACCAGTAACAGCAGGCTCTTCAGCAACTCCAATCACTGGCAAACAGTTTCGTTGCCCATCCTGTCCCAAAATGTTTCATTGTCGTAACTCTGTGACACGGCATCACCACCGTGCCCATGACGGGCGGTACACGCATACCTGTACCCAGTGCGGTAAAGGCTTTATGAACTGGCTGCATTATCGAGGACACATGGCAAAACATACCTCGCGTCGTGAATATCGTTGTTCGTGGTGTTCTGCAGAGTATGCGTACAAGTGGCATCTGAAGTCACACATAGCATCCCACCATCCAGAGCAGAGATGGTCTGATGATCCAGGACAGTCCCCAAGATCCAGGCAGGGTGGCAGTGGTAGCCCGGGTCTGCTGTACCCAGTACCTCCAGATAGAGCAGACTGTGTCCAGTTACAGCAATCATGATATTGTTAGTTATCTGTTCCTTGAGTCATAGCAATCACCATGGGCTAGTATTCATGGTATTGTTCTGTTAGGTTGTTCAAGTAGATACATTCTTATCATTGTTACATTGATATAGGAGACATCTATGTACTTGTGTAAATATACCATATATACATTGACTTTGTCCTTTAAAAATATTTTATGTGGCATCTGCTGATTATGTCATTTGACATATATCAGATATTAATATTGTTGAATGAGGAATGACACAAACGTAGCAATGCCAAAGATATCTTGGAATTTGCTGGTGTATTTGCATGTTACTGTTCACAATGCTTCACCATGTGGCGTATTACATTTTTAGTAGAAAGCAAAATGTACTGCTTCTAAGCACAAATAAAACATAAAATGGAACTATTCGCTATAGTATTGACTACATGTACATGTATAAGCTTGTATAATGTATGCTAATTTTTTGTATAATATCTTATGTTGACAAATGAAGACATTAAGTTTGAGAATGGTCAGTATGCCATTTGATGTTATGTGTTTTAAAGATAACAGCAGTTTTGTTATGAAAATTTGCTGGATACACTGCACAATCTCTTGGAGACTACCTGTCCCTTTAGACATCCCATTTTCCTTGTTCTCATAGTCTCAAAACACCAGTATCACTGAGTATCAGAAGCCCACGTAAATGCATTTTTATACCTGAATTATGAACATGTTGACTTTACAAGTAGTTCTATAAGTGGAAGGTTGCATGCACTGTTAGTCCAGCACTATCGCATCATTAGCCTGTATAGAAAGATTTGTGATGTAACCGATTGTTTCATGGTTTATACAGCTGATAGCCTGGGGCTGTTAGCCAGAAATACTAGTTTATGCCGTAAGTGTATAGGAAACGGCTCTGATATGTCCATGATGGGAGCTACCATGCTTGTGTTTTGAATAAATATGGCAGATATATAAGACTAAATGTAATAAACTCTACTAGTGCTATGTATATGAACTAGTGGACTGAAGAAGTTATTATTATTGTTATACATCCTGTTCTAGAACATCAAAATCAATAACAAATGCTCATAAGGTCCTGTGCAATAGACACAAAAGAGATAAATATGTCTGACAACCCTTACGGACTTAGGCTAGTAAACAGACTTGAACATTAGTATGCTACAGATATAAACACATTTTACATTTGTTTTACAGACAAGATTATACCACCGTGAGACAATTACGTGAGATACAAAATGTAGTAGTTGTTTATTTTCAAACCGCATACAAAAAACATGAACAAAAGATTCAAGTTGAATACACAGCAGGTATAAAGTTTGTGGCAATTGCCAGAGCCAGTGGCTGTGCACCCAATATGAAAAAAAATGGTAATGTTTGACACAAATATAGACACAGCTGACAAAAGCTGACAGGTGAGGATGTGTTACCAAAACTGTTACAGAGGGACGTTTTGAGTTCTTCGGTACAATATGCAAACACTTTCAGACCCTTGAGCACAATATCTCTATTAAATATCGCAGGTATGTGGTGATAAGTGCAGTTCTTTAAATAGGGGCGGGCATTAATTAGATCTGCATGCAAATGCAGATCTGTTGTTTTTGCTTTTCTTATTAAATCTGCATGCAGGTTTCATGCCCAAATGTGGTAATTTTCAAAATCGGCCCGTATCTCGGAAACCGCTGCCCGTAGAGCGAAAATAAGCTCAATTTCAACCCCCTGGGGTAGAAAGAGTGTTCATATGCAACTTCTGTAAATCTTTGCAAACAAAACCTCAGTTTCATACCCCAATATGGCATTTTGATAATCACGCTGTATCTTGGAAATGGCTCCCAATCTTAAGACTCTTAAGTGGTTCTTCCACTCTTTTACACCAAAAACTGGCATGCAGATCTTATATTTGCTTGCAAATTCTGTTTTCTAGTTCTATTGTTATTTCGGCTGCGTTACCAAGTTTCTGGGCCGCTGCTACATGCCCCATGGAGATAACCAAAAAGGGTGAGGCTGGAGTGGGGGAGGCTTTTAGGATACAGTATAATATAATTCAAATGTGGTAGAAAAACATGTTGCCTTCAAGATGTGGATGGTTCAGGACCGTACAGTATGCGGCGCCTTGTACGGGCCTGAAATCTTGCATATTTAATTTCACCAACACCCGCCAGCCCCACAACTCACAATCTCTCACTCGAGGCTTCCACCTCCCAATGCTCTCGAGTTCCCTTCAAAGACAATGAGCACTCTTTGATCCAGCGGCCCACTCAAACAAATGTCTCTATGCACGTTGTGAGCAGGTGTTCGTCAGTTTCTTCTGCTAATCGCCACACCGCCACAAGAACTGCTGCACAGCCACAGTGACATCACTAATTTTGCTAACTGTGGAGGACCCAGTGGGAGGGGGGATACATCTACCATCTCTGCGGTTCCCCCAAAAAGGGCACGAGAATCTCTTCTTCGCCACTCTAGCTTAATAGTCTGACTCCAGAATACAAGTCACAGATACGTGACTACTTATATAGATAAGTTTAACTGCCTGGTACAAAGATCTAAAATTGTCTGAATACTCACTAGAATGCACCACAGAGCATCGTAAAACTCAAACTTATCCCGGGGAGGATGCCCCTACCATAGCACACCCCTCTACACACAGACCTGGCTACGCCCCTGTGCCCTGAACGCATGAAAAGGAACATTTAGAGTAATGGGGGGTGATAATGGTCTCTTTTTGTCAACACAGGACTTAATGTGACTTAATGACATACGAAAATGTGTCTATAAAATGAAGTGGCAGGTGTAGCAGGTATTTAATAGTAGCGTTCTCGCACTCGCCCAACGATTAATTTTACTATGGACCAACAACTGCATTCTCACTCAAACGTTCGTCGGAATTAATGCAGTTATTCGCCCATAGAAAAATGAATCGTTGAACTAGTATGATAAAGCTTAACTACCCCTGCTGTTACTCCTGCTACTCCTCCTGCCCCCCCTTCCTCCTCCTCCTCCTCCTCCTCCTCCTACTACTACTACTACTGTTCCTGCTGCTCTACTACCACTACCACAACTACTCCTACCACTAGAATGAGAATATTTACAAGACAGTATACGTACTTTTATGAACTTGCTATATTTCAGAGAAACGAGGGCGCGGCAGCGTACGAGGCGGGTTATTTGCGTCCCCTTCCCAAGCCAGAGCCCCGTTACTGGCGTACCATGCGGTCGTACCGCGGTCGGCCGCAGGTTCCGGTTTCTAACCAGTGGGATACTTACGACGGTTACTATAGCAACCGACGGGACAACCGCTACATCGATACCCCGCTGGATCGCGGCTGGAGACGGCATCCGGAAGACTACCCGCCGGTCCGGACGGCCCGTCGGACGGCCAGACGGCGGCGTTCAGCGTGGGATACCGTGAGGAACTGGGCCCGGGGGACGTACCGCTCACTGCCGTACCGACTCAGGTCACGGGAACGCCGGCGGCCGTACCGGGATGGTTACCGCCGGGAGAGGCCGCGTTACAACAGGGACGACGTCTTGGAGCGGAGTATCTTCACCACACGGACATACGACCGATATCCCGAGCCCTACTGACAGTCAGCAGCCGGGAGATAACACAACCACCACTACCACGTCATGACAAGCTGATAACAGGACCCAGAGTAATCATAGTGCAATCGTCAAGGGAACGGATAACGTGCCTGTGTGTGCTAAAGCCATAATACTGACCTGCCATATGATTATCTGATACCAGCCTAACAAAGTTTAACACAAAGGACTTCAACATCGCACTGGGGTGTCATATACGCGTACGGAATTCTTTGCATCATGGCCATGATTTGTGTCCTATTGATATCAGTTGGATTATAATGGTTCTTTCCCGATAAGCGACATAGCTTTGCTGTCATGTCATAGCCTTTTGCTGTGTACTTTGATTAGGATATTTAAGTTGAAGATATATCGGCCAAACCAGCAGTGTAATATGTCGACGTTATTACAACTGGGTAGTTTCCTATGTTTCCGTGTAACCTTTCTTTGTGGTTTATATCACTCCCGGAGCCCAGTTGGAGGGAGCATGACCGCGGGGCATGATTCGAACACCAAGAAGGACACCGTGAAGGATAGGAAACTAACCATATCATAACGTCTACGTACCAAGGTGTGCATAGTTATCTATAATAACAAGATGTAACAGGGTATTATATCGGTAGCACTAATTAATTTTACTTAATGCGGACGTTTCTTAGCATAATACTAAATAACTGAGGGTTGTAGCGGATGTTACATGTAAGTGAATTAATTCTTGGAACAAAATTATATATTAAATCTCACAGTATGAAATGGTTTTAAATGTTCTGACGTGGATCAGCATCTTCAGCTTCAAACCAATTGGGGATTCTTCTCAAATGACGAATTTCTGATTTAAGAACCTCTAGCAATCGATAGTGCCAATCATTGAAGACCTCATCTGCCTTTGTAATTAATTTAATAAAAATAAAAACACAACAGTGAAAGATTCTGATCATTCTGAAAGCATTTCATCCAAACTAATTCCAACATCCTTTTAGCAAAAGACAATTCGCTTTGAAATGTGTATTTGAATAAATGTTTCACTTTTCGGTAAAGGGATTAACAGAAATGAGATCAAATACCATGGTCAAAATCACAACCGATGTCGACCGCTTCTGTGGCCTGACGTGTTTGCCTTCCGTATCTTATGCTAATGGTGATAGGAATATAAGAGAAAATGGCATTGGGTTCGATTCCCAACAGATTACTGTGCCACATTTAAAAGTGCACAAAGCTCTTTGTGACGTTAGCCGTGGGATGAAGTGTTTTCAGGCAGATTTCATGGCGTTTTTATAGCGCTGAAAACGATAAAATAACAATCTTGGATTTTGAAATTAGGTTTATGAGACCAAGGTTTGCCATACACTATACTATGTCGGCCACAATGGCTTAGGCCTACCCCCACGTTGACCCACCCGCCAGGTAGCAATGGATTTAACCGGACTTTGCTCTATAGACTTCTCGATGCTTATCAGATACAGTCAAGACATGCTGATTTCCCACAGACACTTCCTAGCCTAGCCTTTTGCGTCTTCGCCATGACACCCGTAACAAGAAATGTGAAAAGACGTAGAGGCACACATGGATGGAACTAACAGGGAAAGGACTACCGGTATCAGCAATCGGCATCAAAGTGAACATAGTTAAAAAGAGCTAATGGCCACATCCTTCATCTTAAAAATATGCTAAGATTCGCTAAAAAAAGATTTAAAGGCGTTTAGGCATGGACAAACCTGCACAGAGATGTGTGTAATTTCCTCCTAAGATATCTCCGTCCGTCCATATGCATTTCTAACCCAACGTCTCTGCCGCGAGTGGCGAAACACGCCATAACTCTTGCAATTGTGGAACGCGTGGTTACGTCATTTGGCAATGATAAGGAAGTTGCAAACTGTTTCTCCGAATTGCTGTTTTAAGGCCAGGAGTATCCCATAACTAGCAAGAGAAACACATGTCTAGAAAGGCTACTGTGCGGGGGTATGGGAGAAAGGGGGGGGGGGGGGTTGGCGTTGCGGTTATCTGCTAGCAAGGGCTAATGCCAACTGATAAATGAATTCATAAATCATGTAGGTACATGTACATACCCGATCTGGTTTCGCCTGATCACAGCCTTATGGCCGGCAGCTTTATTACAGGATGAGTTTACGTACCCCGCCCCAGACATTCCCGGACAGGTAATAATGGACTATCAGGGATTGTGAGGATTTTCAGGCAGTGAGGAGTTTGGACAGAGTGTGTAATACTGAATATGGGATTGGTACCGATAGATGTACCTAGTAAATATTAGTAAATATGGCTGAACAGGAAGCGACGGAAATGTAAAAAATATTGGCTAATTATGTGAGAACAATAAAAAACATTATAACTCATGGAGACGGTTGAGAAAGACAGGAGTTTAGGATACTGTGCCAAGCAGACAACATCCGAGGAAGTAATAAACCACACTGGGTGAGAATTATGATGCACGGAGTAACACTATTGGCATTGTGTCAAATCAAACTCTATAGCCCTCGACATTAGACTTGCCACCGGTAATCCGGGGTCGTAGTTGGTAACTCAAGCAAAGACAAAATACACAAATAGCTATCTGTCCTAAACATTTTAATGTTGACCCCACTTTGGACATAGTGGCGGTAAAGCAGCTGACCTGGTTTCCTACATTACAGTCTGGTGACATTTTCGACCTGGACATTGTGGGTGACAGTAGGACCAACATACGACAATATCCCACAATGGTCTGAATCCGCTGGCTGCATCTATTCCTGATCTATGCAGACCTATACTATCAGTTTTCACCAGGTTTTTAGGGTTTTACTCTCATCCAATGATTTTCTGCTGTTTCCAACCAAACACTGGGCTCCAGACGGGTAACTGGTTACCTGGTACCCAAAGACGGGCTTTAACGGTGACTTGGTGATCTGGCGCCTAATAACGGCGACCTGTATGGGGGCCTAATTGAATTGACCCACGCCCTTAACATTTGTGACCTAGTGACCTATAGGCATTTAAAAAGTAACCAAGCAACCTGGTGGGGGTAGAGGTGGGAGCATTTGAAGCCCTAATACTAGACAAGTAATATTGACTGACCCATTCCAACTATCTGAAGAAGCTTACGGCAGTCATGAGCAATCGCTTTGCTGTGTATTACTGAAAGTATCCATTAACAATAGTATAACAGATCATTACAAACCACACGAAGCCATATTCATCGCCTGGCCCTTGGTATCACAAATCAACCCACTATAAACCTGCCTATAACCGCAAACATGTGTTGCCAAGAAGTCTGCTCTGGCGCTGACGACGCCACTGCATGAGGTGAGAACAGGCAAATAACACAAGGCTTAGTAAGCTTTCTAAACGCGATTATGCGGACATGCGAGTTAGAAAAATATACTTTGTGTGTTTGTTTTAAGTTATCTTCGTGCTACGCCGTACCCTGAAATTCAATAAACAGGTATGGTAAAACACTAAACTGTTTAAATTCTTCCGGTGTATGCTCCGATTGCCATGGGTCGCCTTCCGAGCTTCCAAGTGAAAGCAGGAAGCCGCCCAGAGGTAAAATCTTCTGTTAGCGATTGCCGCTATAACACAACGGCAGCCATGGCAGGGAGGAGGAGCCAGTCTGGATCCACCCAGGGATCGCCATTACTTTGATTTCAGTTCTGCCATCGCAGCAGAAGCGCGTATTGCCGCCGTAAACAGTTGCTTCTGTGGAGTGCTTTGTAAGTTTGCTGGACGTAGCGCGTATAGGTGGTCTTCAATGTGGTGGTATTTTGGCACGGGGCGTTTGCATTTATTAGTGGAAAATTTGCTAGGACCCACTGGATAGTTTACAAATTATCAAAGCACAGTGCCTTGGAAAACAAAGTGGTCTTGGAATATTGGGGGTATAGGAAATAACCGATGAACTACGGGGTTTGCTACGGGAAAGATTTGCTAAATAAATTGATGTGCTGCAACTTTAAGCTATTCCTGGGGACAGGATTGACTGGATTACAGTCTCTATAAAATTGCACCAGCGATAACTGTCTAGGGTATTATAGCTGCCGATGGAGTACGGGTTAAGTCAATACAGAAATGGTACATGGCAAGAGGAACGACTGAAAGGTTAATGTTGAGGATTACGCGGGAAAGATTTCATTTAGCAACAGAGAACAGAAATAGGTATAGGATTTAAACTGAGCTCATTGAAGAGGGATAATGGCTGTCCCAGAGAGGCTGTCACAGTGCCTGTCGTCTGGTGACAGTGGGGAGTTCTTTGTCAAGGAAACCATCGAGGATATTCGACAGCACGCTATCAAGTCACGCGGTTACTATGACAACATCGTCAGGAACGACACAGTGTTCTTCCAGCTGGTGAGGGGAGGGAATGTGGGTCTCGTCACCCAGGTCCTGGAGTATATGAAGGAGAACCGACTGAGGGATGAGATGATCTGGGCCGTGGGTGAGAGCCGAGCTTCAGTCTACAGAAATTCTATAGCTCAGCGGAAGCTCATGTGGAGGCTGTGGAAACATGTGAGGCGGGCACTTCGTGTTCTGTTGTTCCTGGTTCTGTGGGGGGCTATGACCCTGTTGTCCCCAGTGTTTTATGCTTTGCACGCGTTCTCCTGTGTCACAATCAGCCGTCTGTGTGGACGGATCTCTAAGCGTCCGGACCTGCCGCTGCTGTTCGCCGTACTGTCCGAGAACGCCGACATGGTACGCCTGTTCCTGCAGTATGGGATTTCTCCGAGGTGCACAGACCGACACGGTAACACGGTGTACCACTACCTGGCGGATATCTCGGCAGAGGATCCGGACAAGTTCAAACGCTGTCACCAGCTGATGAAGGAAGTTCTGTGCGAGAAGAAGAACTCAGTGCTGTCCGACATTATCATTGACAAGGAGAATGACATGGGACTGAGTCCACTGGAGATGCTTGTCTTCAAGGGATCCATCGCCGTGGTTGTACACCTCACCCGGGAGGAATGCTTCCTAGGGAAGCTGTACATGGCTGTGTCCAGTAAGCAGGTCACTACCCAAAGTGTGGATGACAGGGACACGTACATCACATACACCAACCTGACAGAGCAGCACCAGGCCTTACGGCGGCACAAAAGTATCTCCTTCAAGCATGTCGGCGGCAAAACTCCGTTCCATGGACGCAACCCGATGTTCATGCCAAAGAAGACAGACCACAAGTTCAACCTGACCCGCTGGGAGTTTGACATCACCAAGTACGAGCAGAAGGACATCTACGGGAAGCAGTCTCTGTTGCTGAGCCTCCTGACAGCACGCAGTGTGCAGTCTATGAAGCACGAGGACGTCTCTGCCCTGATGACGTCACGTCTCCTGCGGGCCTGGATATCCCTTAAAAGCCGCGTCATGGTGTGCGGCCTGCTCCTGATACACGCCACCCATGTCATCATCACTGGCTGCCTACTGGGGACCATGGTAACCGAGGGAGGCGACATGAACCGATACCCTCTCTTCCCCAAGTGCCTAACTGAGCTACTGGAGCTACTACACAATGCCGAGGAAGGCGGAGACACCATGGTATCTCTTCGTCGTCCCTTCAGTAACGTGAGGAACATCTCGTGCTACAACTGGTACGGTTTCATCAAAGGGGTCAATCTCACTGGATGTATGTATGCGGCTCTGGAAGAGGTAAACATAAACTGTGAGCTGGACACAGAGAGCCTGGTACAGAGCACTGGACTCAACAGAGACCAGTTGGGATTCCAGGTGGGAAAACAATGCTACAACACATTGTATACCATCATGTGCCTCATCATACTGCACCTGGTCGTCGACTTTCTCCAGAAGACCATCTTCCTGGTGAGGCACTGGTTCGGCAGGAAGTCCATCCAGGCGGGGATCCTGTCTGTAATAGGGAGAAGAATGCCTGGCTCGTACACTGACAAAGTCCTCAACTTTGTCATGTATTCCCTGTTCCTGTACTACCTGAAGAAGTCTGCGGACTTTGATGAGATTAGGAAGAGCGTGGAGGAGGGGGAGTACCTGCTGTACACTGTCGTGCAGGACAGTAACATGTCTCACAGCGTCCTAAAAATGTGGCAGGAGTACGCCCAGGAAGGCAGCGCTATCGCTGAGATAGAGAGCAGGATACTGGTCGTCTGCCTGATAATACGCTTCATCCTCATCATGCACTCACTGAGACTGCTGCCACACGTCGGCTTCTTCATCATCACCTCCAAGAAGATGGGCATCCACTTGCTGGAGTTCGGCATCGTCTATGGTCTGGTGACGGCGATATTTTCAGCCATTTTTCACTTCATCATGAGGGACGGGGATTGTCCGGCCAAGAAGGTATTGGGGTTCGAATCCATTTGGTCCAGTCTGTTTGTGGTGTACACGTTGTCTCTGGGCGGGGACGCCGACAACATCTTCGTAGAGAGCGGCAACGCCAACGCCAAAATCGCGTTTGCTGTGTACACGCTCATCTCGGTTCTGCTGCTCCTCAACCTCATAATCGCCGTCATGACGACCACGGTTGACGAGTTAAACCGCCGACCGTGGAAGGAAGCTCTGTGTGTAATGGAACTATGGGATGAGATTCTGGGAGCCGAGGCTATTATACTGACCCTGGCCACGCCGGTAATAACAGCCATCCAGGTCGCCAAAACGTTATTACATCCTAAGGTCCACCCCAGGCTTGCAGAACAGAAAAAGCGTAGGGTTTTGATCCCGGTAACGTATACATTGGAATGATTTCAACTAGACCAACAGCTTTGTTTTATGTTACCAGCCCAGAAACCTCCGCAACTTTCCTATTATGCCTGGTTAGTGCGATCCATGCCAGGTGTTTATGGTTAGTTGTCGACATAAAAGTGTAATATTCGGCTGGAGAACATGCCTGCATACGTTGTGAATACAATGAAACCTGTCTTTAAGACCACATGAGAAATAGGGACAACCTGGGAATTAAGGGCAACTACTTCAGTCCCTAAGTCTATTTAGTACAGTGTACATAGAAATAGACCTGGGAAATAAGACCACCTCAGAATTCAGGACGGTTTCTGATAGTCCCTTGGGTGTCCCTAATTCCCAGGTTTCACTGTATGTAAATTTGAGGTTTTCCATATGACCGTACAACGCATGGACATATTCATTGGCATATTGTTTCATTTGGCAGCTAATCACATGATAGTACAATCAATTAAGTGAATGTCCGAATGACTGAAAGCATTATTCAATGATTGAAGGAAAGAAGAAAGGATGCTAGAAATTCTGCGGTCAAAAGCAAACTATAAGACCGCACAGCGTGACAGGTCTGTAAGTATAAACTGTAAGCTATTCTGTAAAGACTGTACAACTAGTCTGTAAGACTATACACTTTGTATGTAGACTGTACACCTTGTCTGTACAGAATGTACACCTAGTCTATAAGACCGTACACCTAGTTTGTACAGGATGCACACCTAATCTGTACAGACTGTATATCTAATATGTAAGACCGTACACCTAGTGTGTACACTGTACACCTAGTTTGTGAGACCGTACACAGTCTGTGCAGACTGCACATACTCTGTAAGATTATATACCTAGTCTGCACAGAATGTACACCTAGTCTGTAAGACCGCACACTAGTTTGTACACTGTACACCTAGTCTGTGAGACCGTACACATAGTCTGTACAGACTATTACATAATCTGTAATACTGTATAGCTAGTCTGTACAGAATGTACACCTAGTGTGCAAGACCGGACACCTAGTTTGTACACTATACACCTAATCTGTGAGACCGTACACATAGTGAGTACAGAATGTAACCTAGTCTATAAGACTGTACACCTAGTCTGTAAGAGTGTACCCTAGTCTGTACAGAATGTGCACATAGTCTATAAGACTGTATACCTGGTTTCTACAGACTGCCGGGCTTGCCTGTAAGGTCAGAAGTCACACCTTACCTGTACAGAATGTTCCGTTTGTCTGTCGTCGATTGTTCTGTGTGTAGCTTTCCATTTTTTTACTCACTGTCATCATCCTTTTTAAAAGCGAGATGAGAAAATAACTTGAAACGATCTTTAACTCGCTGTAAATAAACCACCCCGGATGTTCCTGGCTGAATCCAGTTTGTTGTAAATGTGTTTTTCAACTTATAAACAGTTCAAAGGCTATACACTCTATCGCTTGTGTGGGTTTGATTTATAATAACTGGGTAAATGGCAACTTGACTCTGTTTAATAGCCATTATTACAAGTATCAGCTGAAGTCAACGAATGCACCCAGTGCCAGTGTTCATGTACAATGATGTATGTGGTGACGATCCATTCGGGAGTTTGAGTTCTGGAGAATCGACCATGTCTGAATTCCTATAGAAAGGTGGCCGGTTGGCGGGAAAGCTTTGCGGTAATCATAATGTGTTATAACTGCAGCTCTTCTGTTGTGTTACACAGAATCGCAAGGGGAATATACTGCGGGAATATATTGTACGTTTTCGACCAGCCTGTGAACATATACAGTAGCTTTCGAATAACATACATATATCATTACGGCAACTTGCCACGTCTTTTTTAGCATACAAATGTTTGTAAAAGATGAGGTAGGGGTCAATCGATGAGCCGAAATGTCAAATGTGTTGGGTTTTTTTGTTTTGTTTGTTTGGTTTCTGTTTCCAGACATGGTTTGCAGCAATGTCATAGCAGGCTATTTATCTCACGTTTTGGTGGCCTGTAGATGGTTTCATTATGACTGACGCTCCCATCAGTTCCCTAGAACGAACGGCGAGATCGGGTCTCTGTTAAGGTTAAATATTCAAGTGCTAAATAAATTTGCTTTGCATACTGTCTTTTGCAATATTATTAATATGGTTTACTAGAGCTTCAGTTGCATATTTCAATGAATGCTGTTCTTAGGACAAAATACGAATACGAATAGGGAAATTGTATACAGAGCTACATTTTTAGGTTACTTCAACGATCTTTGCAGCGCGAATGTATCGAGTACAGGACATGAGGCATGGATTCGTTATATTATCGATACATGTCTGTCACAGATCTACCTATCGCAGCAGTGGGGAAATCTGTCTGTAGGGCCAGCATCTAACCAAACATAAACAGGCAATTCAGAAGGTTGGGGAAACATACAGGAAGAAAGGCTTAAAGGGTCCTGTTATTACGTATGTCGCGTACTATTTAAGAAACTGTTTTAAAAAGTAAACTGATATGCAGTAGTACATGTGAGTGCTGCATATCATTCTATCATTTACCAACACCCAGTGAATAGAAATGTAGCTATTGTTATACATAAGTCTCCTTAGGTCTAAAATGAACATTCTACTATATAATGTTCCAGGTTCACCTATTAGAAGCTCTTCAAATAGAAAAAATGAAATGGTTTTAGCTTATAAAGGGTTTGTCTCCAAATTGATTAATACCAGTGAACAACAAGAGATCCAGGAACCTTGACGATCTCCTTGGTCACTTTATGCCTAAGAGCAATGTAGATGAGGTGACTAATCCTAATTTTGACAGTTGAAGGCCAAAATTACCCTGGTAAATAGTACCTTGGTACATCGAGATACATGGTTACCGGAAATTCTGCAATGCACCCAATGATGCTGGAGTGACCTTAACGGTCACAAGTTCCCTGTAGACTTATTCCGAGGCCCAAAGTTTGCTCTGTCACGCTCCACGACCAGCGTTTTTCAAGATATCGCACCTATCACACATTTTGTAATTCTCAATTCACTCCCATTGTAAACGTTCAAAACCGTACAAAAATAACAAGCCGTCTAAATATGAAATTTCACAATTCTTTTAACAACCTCGGTGGAGCCCCCCCCCCCCCTCTGGAGTGTACAGGAATGTGTGGTAGACAATGTGCGTATATTAGAGGAGATGATGTCTAAAAATCTCTCCCATATGGCTCTATGTCAACACAAAATCGTAAGATATAAATTTTATAAATTTAAAATTTTGAAACAAAAACAAATATATAAACAAGTAGAACCCGATGCAAGGAATGCATCAGTGGGTAATGGCGATCGCATAAAGAAATATGGGCAAGTACTATAGTTACTGTGTTTGTTGTAATTCAAAATTGGTGTGCAAAATACTCTTCAATAAAAATGATTTTG
>JAAUYG010112290.1_pt1 | contig 14736 bp, 12 predicted proteins | sample 7278091 | NCBI WGS metagenome assembly JAAUYG01 (sample SAMN14350201, study PRJNA611818) | marine sediment metagenome | isolation source: surface marine sediment (0.6m) | place: French Polynesia: Moorea | collected 2018-08 | reverse complement strand
ATATCTCAAGAAATGCAATAATTTTAATTACTAATGTTTGATTATTTATGCTTTTATAGCGCTCGCTTTTTCTGGTTCTTCTACAGAGGGCAAAATTGCAATCGGCGTAGAAGCAAATAATTCAATTCCCTTTTGTTCCATCTTCAATTCGCCCAGGGGAAATGCCTGTAGATAATTTTAGAGTTAATCCACAGGCTAAATCAATGTAAAACTGATTAATTAGAGTGATAAATTAAGCATCATCAAGAGCAACAATACCAGGTAGAGTTTTACCTTCAAGTAGTTCTAAACTTGCACCACCACCAGTAGAAATATGGCTCATTTTTTCAGCTACACCAACTTTTTCTACCGCTGCAACAGAGTCACCACCACCAATGATAGTGACAGCATCAGATTTACCTGCTAGAGTATGGGCGATCGCTTCTGTACCAGCAGCAAATTTATCGAATTCAAACACTCCCATTGGGCCATTCCAAATTACTGCATTACAGTCTGCTAAAGCTTCTTGAAATACTTTAATCGAATCAGGACCAATATCTAATCCCATCCAGCCATCGGGAATATTATCAATGCTAACAGTCTGAGAGTTGGCATCGGGAGCAAAATTATCAGCCACTACAACATCAGTAGGTAATAGTAATTCAACCCCTTGTTCTTTAGCTTTAGCTTCCAAAGATTTAGCTAGTTCCAGTTTATCTTCTTCGACCAAAGATTTACCGACGCTTAAACCACGCGCTTTATAGAAGGTGAAAATCATACCGCCACCGATAAGTAGCTTGTCGCACTTGTCTAATAAGGTTTCGATTACACCAATTTTACTAGAAACTTTTGAACCACCAATAATCGCCGCTAAAGGACGTTTTGGGTTATCAACTGCATCTTGTAGGTAATCTAATTCTTTTTCGATTAAGTAACCAGCAACACTGGGACTTAGGTAGTGAGTTACACCCTCAGTAGAAGCGTGAGCGCGGTGAGCAGTACCAAATGCTTCGTTGACATATAAATCAGCGTTAGCAGCTAACTGTTTAGCAAATTCAGGATCATTGCTAGTTTCTTCGCTATGGAAACGGAGGTTTTCTAGTAAAACAACATCACCATTGCTCATGCCACCAATAGTAGAAGCTACGGCATCGCCAACACAGTCATCACATTTAGTAACGTCTTGTTCTAATAATTCAGAAAGTCTTTTAGCAACAGGAGTTAAACGTAATTTTTCTTTAACTTCTCCCTTAGGACGACCCATGTGGCTACATAAAATTACTTTACCACCTTTGCCAACTAAGTCTTTGATTGTTGGTAAAGCAGCTTTGATGCGAGTATCATCTGTAATGTTGCCATCTTCATCTAACGGAACATTAAAATCAGCTCTTACTAAAACTTTTTTTCCAGAGAGATCGGTCTCTGTTAAACTCGCTACAGTTTTCTTTGCCACTACTACTTTCCTCCTAGCTGCTTGTTAAATAGATTAATAAAAATTACCCAAGTCTAAAGATAAATTTAAATTTTGGGGCTAGGATTAATCTACCAGAGGTGTTGCACTAAGGAAAGCACTTTAAGCACTAATTAGTTTGTATTTTTTAGCTCTAATAACCCACAATGCTAGAGCCACCTAGGAATAACAACCTAATTGCCCTGAAATATTTTTCCAGAGAACTTTACAGACGATTAAGTGTTACAAAAGTCAAGACATTAAAAATTTAGGCGTTGGTAGCTTTTAGCTTTTAGCTTTCAATTGGCTGCTTCTATTTGATCTAAGCGTAACCAGATATTAGGAGTAGGAACATAAAATTGAACCAAGGCATATTCATCATTGAGTTCTACAATCTCTCCCTTACTGTCAAATAGGTAAGAGGGAAGACGAACATCACTAGCTTTAGCTTCGAGACTTCCTTCTAGTTTTTCTTTGACTACACGCACTAGTGTTCCTTTTTTGATTTTTGCCATAATTATTAACTGTGATTGTATTTATAATTTCAATTTAGATTATAAGCGTTGCTGAATCAGTGATGAAAAGCAAATTGACTAACTTTATATTTATCAAGCTAAAAGTAAGTAGAGAGTTGGATTTGATATCCTTTTAGATATTTATAGATAGTTAGTTTGCTTATGCTGGTTGTACAATCAACAAAAGTTAAAGTAGTATTTTGCTACTTGCTACTTGCTACTTGCTACTTGCTACTTGCTACTTCCTACTTCCTACTCAAGCGTAGCGATACTAGCCAGTCTAACAAAAGAGAATTAAACTGATCTGGATATTCATCGTGGGGACAATGCCCCGCATTTTCTAATTCTATTAGCTTCAAAAGAGGATTAAGCTCAGCGATCGCCCTAGCTTGTTTAGGAGGTATCATTTTATCTTGTAGTCCCCAAATTAGAAGCATAGGTATAGTCACGTTCGGCAGTAAGTCCCTAACTGATTTGGCAAAACTGGCTTTTCGGACACTACGGGATAAACAAACCAAAGTTTGTTCTGATCCTTCGTCATAAGCAGGACTCGATAAAATTTCTACCAATTCATCGGTGACAGCCTCTTTATTGGGATAAGCTACTCCCGCCCAACGACGAATAAAGTTTGGTCTTCTAACTATTTTGAGGATATTTTTAATCAACAAAGGAGATGCTACTAAATTCTCAATTGTCGTAACTAAAGGACGAACTAGGGGAGGTAACATATCTTCTCGCACCGATACATCAGGTAAACTAAGCATTACTAAACCTTTGACCATCTCTGGATAGGTAGCAGTAGCATTTAAGCAAACTAATGAACCAATGGAGTTGCCTACTAAAATTACAGGCGTACCAATAAAAGTCTGCCAAAAGTCATGGACTTGTTCTGTCCACAAGGCTGCGCTGTATTCAACATCTGCTTTCCTCGATGCCCCAAAACCCAGTAAATCCAAGGCATAAACGGTGTGGTTTTGAGCGATCGCAGGTATATTATTACGCCAATGTTCGATACTCGCACCAAAGCCATGAATAAAAATTATAGGAGGATGTTCTTTGTTATGATAATTTCTTATAGTTCTCAAATAGCTGTAACGAGTTTGCCACCCCCGCCAAACCCAGTCTCTTTGGTTGCCAATACGCTCTTGCCAAGATTGGTTTGTAATCAAATTTTTTACTTAAAAAATATTTACATATTCTATTCTTATTATCCAAAGTATATCTATTGCTAGATTAATGCTTTCATTAGAAATAAGTTAAATTAAAAGATAAAGTTAACTTAATATTTTATTAATAGCAAGATCGGTAAAATAGTAGATGGTATAACAACTTATCATCTTAACCTTAGTTCACATTATTAAACTATACAAAAGGAAAGAAAAAATACGCCTGTGAGAGATAGAAGACGCAGTAACAATAGTCGCGATCTAACCAAAACTAACGAAAGAATTCGTTTCCCCAATATTCGTGTTATAGACTCTGAAGGTGAGCAATTAGGGATTATTACTCCTAAAGAAGCTCTCGCCATAGCGCAAGAAAAAGGCTTAGATTTGGTCTTAGTTAGCGAAACCGCAGACCCCCCAGTCTGTAAAATTATGGACTATGGGAAATATAAATACGAGCAAGATAAAAAACAAAAAGAAGCGAAGAAAAAACAGCATAATGCTGACGTTAAAGAAGTGAAGATGCGCTATAAAATTGAAGAGCATGATTATAATGTGCGTGTCAAAAATGCTCAGCGTTTTCTCAAGTCTGGAGATAAAGTAAAAGCTACTATTAGCTTCCGAGGCAGAGAAATTCAACACTCTAGGTTAGCTGAAGACTTACTGCGTCGTATGGCTAAGGATTTAGAAGATTATGCAGAAGTTCAGCAGTCACCCAAACGGGAAGGTCGTAATATGATGATGATGCTATCTCCTAAAAAATAATTTGATTATTTAGTTATTTGGTTATTTTAGGCTGATAACAGCAGACTGTATTTTAAATCTTGGCTATTAGGTATTACAAGTTCTCAGGGCGTTTCCTAAAAAAAACGCCCTCAGCCAAATTAAATTTGTTGAATTTATCTCGAAGTTTTTATTGACCCTGATTGGCTTTGGTATCTTGTACTGCTGTCCAAAACAAAATTCCTGTGAGGGGAATACTAGCAGCCAAAATTAGACCTGTAACCATGTTACCCAATTCGGGATTACCAGAGGATAGTTCAAAGACCGAACCTACTCCTGCGATCGCTGTGATACAACACAGAACTAAACATACACCACTTTTCGGTGTCATTGAAATCATTTTATTTACTTTCCTCTAAATTTTTTAACTTGGTCGATCTAATAGATTTAATTTATTTTTTGACTGGTTTGACTGCACTAACAGCAAAACCTCTTTTCTTTAACTCTTCATTAAGAGCAATATTGTTTTCTACGCGATCTACAAACATTACACCATTTAAGTGATCCATTTCATGCTGAATAGCACGAGATAATAAACCATTAGCTTTTAGTTTACTAGGTTTACCCTGTTCATTTTTATAAGATACTTCTATTTCATCTGGACGAGTTACGTCTAAATAAACCCCAGGAATACTTAAGCAACCTTCTTCAGCATTGCAAAACTTGCTACCAGATTTAATAATCTTAGGGTTAATCAAAACTAAAGGTGGTTTATCTGGTTGATCTAATTCAATATCAATTACAATAAGCTGTTTGTGGATACCTACTTGGGGTGCTGCTAAACCAATACCATCAGCACTATACATAGTCTGCAACATTTCCCTGATGGTTTTGCGGATATTATCATCTACTTTAGCAATACGTTTAGCTGGCTGGCGCAATACGCGATCGCCTAAATAATGAATATCTAATGGTGGTTGTTCTAACTTTTTTTTCTCTACTGCAACAACAGTGGTCATAAATCTGATAGTGCTATTTATAAAGTTGTTTCTTAATCTATATTTTATCGCTAATTAATTTGATATTTTGTTGCTCATACATCTAATGTGAATTAAATAAGTTCAAAAGATCACTTTTAAAGCTAATAGTCATTAGCTATTAGCTATTAGCTATTAGCTGTTACTTATTATGAATGATTATTCTAGGTTCAGAGACATATCTCCTACTGCCTATGCAGATGCTTTAGATCGCCAACAGTTTATGGACATTGGTATTAAGGAAGTATGGAAACCAATACCGCGAATTGCAGGTAAAGCCTATACGGTTAAGTGTCACCCAGGGGATAACTTGATGCTTCATGCTGCCATCTATCGAGCAGAACCAGGAGCAATTATAGTAGTAGAAGCTGGCACTATCGACTATGCAGTATCTGGAGGCAATGTTTGCGCGATCGCTCAAAGACGGGGAATAGCAGGTTTTATTGTTGATGGAGTGATTCGAGATCTTGCCGAAGTGCGTCAAAGCAAGTTTCCTATCTTTGCCAGAGGAATTATGCCCAAACCAGGAGTTAAGCAAACCTTGGGAACACTAAATCAAAAGATAAACTGCGGAGGAGTAAAGGTGAACTCTGGGGATATTATTGTAGCTGATGAAGAAGGAATTGCTGTGATTCCTGCTGCCGAGGAATATACTGTATATAAGATAGCTCAAGCAAGAGCCATGAAAGATGCCTCCGTGACTCTTGAGGAATGGGAAGCTCAACACCAAGCTAAAATTGACAAAATTCTTCAGGAAAAAGGTTTTCTAGAATAATTAGCAGTTGTTAAATAAGTTACCCGATCGCTTGATAGTTATTTTTTTAGCAGAATCAAATTCTAGATCGAGACAGCTATGGCGAGGGCATAATTTATTGCCTATTTTATCAAACAATTGTTCGGAAAAAATTTAATCGGTAACGAACTAATCCTAGTATCAATTTAGGAGGCGCGATCTTAACTAGAGAATTAACAGGTTTAATTAACAATCAGAAAACATAAATAAAGGTAACATCATAATAGACAATGTAATCTAGATTACATTGTCTATTATGATGAATATAATTGAAAATTAAAATCAAGCCAAAGGACTAAACAAATAGATAAACAGTTTCGGGTACGTCACTGATTACATTGGAAAACTGGTTCTGTTTAGATTTTATTTTCTATATTTGAGTAGTATCCACAAGTTAATCACTTGAGCATATAGATGGCAAAGAAGATTTGGTTTTTAGCTATTACTCTTTTACTGAGCTTTTTAATTACAACTAACTGGCACAAGATACCATCAACAGCTTCTCGTAACTTAAATGTAGGGCAAAATATTGAGCCTCCAATAACAATTGGCTATAGCAATTGGGCTGGTTGGTGGCCATGGGCGATCGCTGAATCAGAGGGGCTATTTTCTAAACACAATATTAATGTTGAGCTATTGTGGTATGACAACTACTCCAAGTCGATGGAAGACTTGGCTTCTGGATATATAGATGGCAATTGTCAGACCTTGAATGACACTATTACCTTCTCTGTCGATGCTGTTAAAGGAGAAGTGGTGGTATTAGTGAATGATAACTCGGCAGGAAACGACAAAATTATTGCTGCGGAGGGAATTAACAATATTCAAGACCTCAAAAATAAGCAAGTTGCGATCGAGGCTGGTGTTGTTGATGACTTTTTGCTAACCTTAGCTCTTGAAGAAGCAGGAATGTCACGAAGCGATGTAGAAATTATTGATATCGAGACTGGTGCAGCCGCAGAAGCCTTTGCTGCGGGACAAGCTGACGCAGTGGGAGCTTTTCCTCCTTTTTGGTTAACCGCCCTAAAAAGGGAGGGGTCAAAAGAGATAATATCTTCCAAGGCTTTTCCTGGAGCAATTCCCGATCTCTTGGTAGTTACTGAGCAACTAGTTAATACTCATCCTGATAAGGTTCAGGCTTTAGTTAATACCTGGTTTGATATTCTTGATTTTATGGCGAATAATCCCACTAGGGCAGATGAAATTATGGCAAACAGGGCTGGGGTTAATCCTCAAGAATTACAGCTATTTAAAGCAGGAACTAAAATGTTCAATCTAGCAGATAATTTGGAGGCGTTTGCAGATGGCAACAATATGAAACATATGCCTTATGCAGCTCGTAAAATGACAAAATTTTTACAAAACAGCCTCAAATCTATTGATAAACAGCCAAACTTGAACAAAATATTTAATCAGCGTTTTATACAAGCTTATGTCATCGAGCAATAATCAACGAAAAACTCATTGTACTAATAATCAAACACAAATTTGTCCTAAATGTAGTTTTGATAACAAGGCTTCTGCTGATTACTGTGAAATCTGTTTTTGTCCTTTAGATCTAAATAGTTCTTCATCTATCAGCCAAAAGTCTGCTGCAGATCAATTAAATCAATCAAAATGGTCAAAAAAACGGCAAAATTTCGCGAATAATTTTAAGCAAGAACTCAAAAATCCTAATGTTTTAATTGGTTTAGTAATTTTAGGGTGTGGGATCGTTTTTTGGATTAATGACCTGATCATTATTACTCATCAACCAACTCCAACCTATATAACTTCTTCTCAAACAAGAGCCAAAGTTAATCTATATGAGTCCATGGGACAGGTAAAAAATGTTCCTCAGGGGTTATTTAGCTACGGAGGTGCATTGTATTTTGCTTCCCTAGTAGCTCATGGAATGAATGATGCCATACTGCAAAACCATCTTAACTTTGACCTTAGATATACCAAACCTCAAAATCAAGATCCAAGTTACAGTAACGGAATTAAAATGCTGCTCAATGGCGAACTTAGTTTTGCCTTTAATGGTCGCCCTTTAACAGATCAAGAATACACTAAAGCAAATTTACGGGGTATTAGCCTGCAACAAATCCCTATTGCCCTTGATGGTATTGTTTTTTTTGGTAATAATAATATTTCAGTTAAAGGTTTAACTCTAAATCAGGCTCAAAATATTTTCACAGGTAAAATTACCAATTGGCAACAATTGGGCGGAGAAAATTTACCGATAGTTCCTGTACTATTAACTCCTGAAAACATAAAGGAAATATTGGGATCCAATGATGTTTCCAATGTTTCTCGAACAACCGAGTATGTCACTAATTATACTCAGGCTCTGCGTAAAGTAATTGCTACACCAGGGGCAATTTCTTTTGCTTCTGCTTCTTTGGTGCAAAATCAAAAGTTGATTAAGATTTTTAGTTTAGCTGAAAGTAATTCCACTAATTATGTTGACCCTTTTATAGCAGAAAAACCTAATTTAGAACTATTTAAAAGAGGCACTTATCCTCTTACACGCCGCTTATTTCTGGTTTTTCGCCAAGATGGAACTCCCGATCAGTTAGCAGGAAAAGCCTATGCAGAGATGCTACTTTCTAACGAAGGGCAAAAGATAGTTGAGCAAGCAGGACTACTTCCTTTGTATGGAGAGAGATAAAGATCAATAAATACCTAGGTAAAATATTAACTACAGGCAGTTGCACTAAAAGATTCTGGATATGTAGCTAACATAGACTCAATGGCGGTGGGTGGCAAAGGCTTGGCAAATAGATACCCTTGACCAAACTCACACCCCAAAGCTTTTAGTTGACTTAATTGTTGAAGTGTTTCTACTCCTTCAGAGATAGCATCCATGCCTAAGGTTTTTGCTAGAGTAATAATCACTCGAACAATCTCAAAGTTTTCCGAATCAAAATTCATTTGCTTGATAAAAGAGCGATCTATTTTGAGATTATCAATGGGAAAACGGCGCAAATAACTTAGAGAGGAATAACCAGTCCCAAAATCATCAATACTTAGTTTAATATTTCTGTTTCGGATTTGTTTGAGGGTGTTTTGTACACTTCCCCCAGGTTCAATTAACACACTTTCGGTAATCTCTAACCTCAAGGAATTACCATTTAAACCAGTTTCCTGTAATATTTGGTCTAACATACTAATAAACTCTGGTTCTTGTAGCTGTTGACTAGCCAAATTAATACTCATCTTTAAGGAGGCTACTTGAGGAATAGAGGTAAATTGTTGCTGCCACTTTTGTAGTTGTTGACAAGCTTCTCTAAGCAACCATTTCCCAATATCTAAGATTAATCCTGTATCTTCGGCGATGGGAATAAATTCAACAGGAGAAATAAAACCTCTGGTAGGATGTTGCCAGCGAATTAAGGCTTCAAAACCAACCAGTTCATTATTATCTAGAGACATAATTGGTTGATAGTGAAGGACAAATTCGCCACGTTTAACTGCAAGGCGTAAATTATTTTCTAATTCAATTAGCTTCAGGGTTTCATGATACATGGCTTGATCGAAAATTTCGTAACGCGCCTTCCCTTTTCCCTTGGCACGATACATCGCAATGTCTGCATCGCGTAGTAACTCCGAAGCATTATTGTAACCAGTTGAGCTAAACACAATTCCAATACTGGCACTAGTAAAAATACTTTGACCTTCTAATTCAAATGGCGATCGCAATTTTTGCTGAATTCGATCTCCAATTAAGGTTGCATCGTGAGGCTCTTTAATGCCATCTAACAAAATGACAAATTCATCTCCTCCTAAGCGAGCCACAATATCGCTTTCTCTTAAGCATTCTTGGAGTAGATTAGAAACTGCCACTAGTAATTGATCGCCAATTAGGTGACCCAAACTATCATTGATAATTTTAAAGCGATCTAGGTCAATAAATAACAGTGCATATTGATAGCCATGGTTGCGCTTGGCGTGTCCAATAGTAAATTCGATCCTTTCCATCAATAGTGTTCGATTGGGCAACCCTGTTAAGCCATCGTGAAGTGCATCATACACTAACTGTTGTTGAACTCGCTGACGTTCAATAATTTCTCGACGTAGTTTTTGATTAGCAGTTTTTAGTTCAATGGTACGTTGATTAACTCTTGTTTCTAACTCTTGATTCAACTCAGATATTTTAGCGTTAGCTGATTGAAGTGCAATTTGGTTTTTAACCCGAGCCAAGACTTCTTTAACCTGAAATGGTTTACTAATATAGTCCACTCCCCCCACCTCAAATGCTTTGACTTTATCTAAAACATCATCTAAAGCACTCAAAAAAATCACAGGAATATGACGTGTTGCTTCGTTAGCTTTTAATTTTTGACAAACTTCATAACCATCAAGATCGGGCATTTTAATATCTAGTAAAATCAAATCTGGAAGAATTGTACTTGCTCCCAGCAGTGCTGTAGAACCATTTTTGGCACAGCGCACCTGATAACCTTGTTGGGACAAAGTAGTCGAAAGAATCTTTAAATTGTCAGCTACATCGTCTACCACTAAAATACTAATGTTCTTTGATGGAAAAGAGATCATCTTTTTTTTTCTGATTTTGGTGAGAATTAAACTACATTGATTGCTTATTTATTCTTACTCTGCCTGCTACTCTTGCTCTGTCTTGCCAAACTAAGAATTTTATCGAAATCAAAGTTGTCAACTTGATTTTGAAGTGCTTGGTGTAAACCAGAATGTTCTGCAGGAATCTCGTGTATTAATTGGGTGAGTAAATTCTGATCCAGCTTGGCGGCGGCTTCCTCTAACTTGGTCAACCACTGACTTGGCATAATTTTTAGAGCATCAGGCGTTAATTTAAACTGACTAGAAGTTGAGGGGGTTATTGATTCGTATATATACCGTACCCCTAAATGTTGAGTAATCTTGTCAAAAATGGTGCTTTCGGAAAAGGGTTTACCCACAAAATCATCACATCCTGCTGCTTTAAATAGCGATCGCTCCTCTTCCAAAGTTCCAGCAGTTATTGCCACAATTGGAGTGCTAGGATGTTGGCAATAAGATTTAATTTGTTCTGTAGCCTCATAACCATTCATTACAGGCATTCTAATATCCATCCAAATCATATGGGGATGCCAATGCAACCATCTTTCTACTGCTTCTTTGCCGTTGACTGCCTCTTGGACTTTGAAACCCACTGGCTCTAGTAGCTGAGTCATGATTTTACGATTGGTCTTGGAGTCGTCTACAATTAATATTCGATACTCAGACTGATCTGATTCTAACCCGATCACTTTTCTAGGAGTAGATTGAACCTGTAATTCTTGGCTAATCATGGCTTCGGTCTGAACATCTAACCTAAAGGTTATGCCCTGTTGCAAGTTATTATTACTGCTAACGGTAATGTCTCCACCCATCAATTTAGCTAATTGAAGACTAATTGGTAGACTTAGGGAACTGCTTTCAGGAGATTTCCGTTTTTCACGCGCTCTGACTACAGGATCAAACAGAGTGGATAGTTCTTCGGGGGGGATGGGAAAATCTGTATTTTCTACTTCAAAATAAATGTGGAACTTTTCCTCTGGTTTTTGTTTGCCAGATGAAATTGAGCCTGAAATTGAGCTTAGACAGGCAACTCTGAGGGTTACTTCGGCAGCTTGAGTATATCTGAGGGAATAATCAATCAAATTCCTCAGAATTTGGCGTAACCTACGCTCATCAATGCAAATATGTTTTGGTAAATTTCGATGTCTAATCAAAGAAAACTCTAAACCCTGATTATGAGCCTGAAACTTCAAGTTGGATTCTATGTTATCTAGCCAGAGATGAAAATCAAAGCTATTATGTTCTAAAATCAGACGGTTGCTTTCAATTTTAGATATATCTACTACATCATTAATTACCGACAACAAACGCTTCCCACTGCGATTAATGATTGCTAAATTTTCTCGCTGCGATCGCGTCATCGACGATTCTTGTTCCATAATCTGGGCAAACCCCAAAATAGCATTCAAAGGCGATCGCAATTCATGGCTCATATCCGCTAGTAAGGAATTTTGTTCATAGTTCCCAGAATTAACATTTACTGGTCGCTCTGTTTCTGTTTCTGGGCTCTTTTGTTTACTTGCTTGCAGTTGGTTAGCAATTTGCTGTAGAGATTGCTCCAGAAGTTTTAATTCGGTTACAGGAGGATCTTTGACTTGGAAGTTATGCTGATCTTTGGTGATCGCCAAAGCGATTTTACTTAGATGATTGATGATCCGAGTTATCCAGATATAGGTTATTACTCCCAGAAGAGTGGTTGGCAATAAATAAGCTAAATATTCTAGTCTTAACTTGTTTTTCTCTTGTGCTGGATTAATCTTGAACTCAGACTCAGGGAAAGTAACTATCACTAGCCAATTTAAACCAAGCTCATTATCTTGCCATGGGGTTATTTGACCCCAAATTCGTTGCTGTTGTTCCCCAAAGTTAAACTGTTGAATCTGCTTAATATCCGAGAAATTGTTATATCGCTTTTGAAGGTAGATCAGGGTTTCCTGACTAGTAGGAGACAACATGTTGCCCTGCTGTTGATTGTTACTAGCAATAATTGAACCGTTTTTCCCGACAATCATAGCTTTTATCGGGTATTGCACATCTATTTGTTGCAAAATATTAATAGCTGTTTGACTAAGGATTTGCTCATTTAGTTCATTAGAACTGGTTTTTACTGTTTCTAAGTAACTATCTAGATGTGAAGATAGGCTATTGTTAATACTTGATGAGGATTTCTTGACAAGATCCTCGATTTTTTTTTGAGTTGGGCGAGAAAAAGAATGTTCTACTAAGCTGACTGTCACGAAGATATTGAGGATAAATGGCACTATGGTGACCAAGCATAATGGAATGCTATTTAGATCTTGGAACAACTTGCTTTTAAGCTGTTTTATTGGTTTTGTTTGATTTTTAGACCTCATGGTTACTTCTTGAAGTTTGCTAAAAAAATTGCTTAAACATACGGTATTAACTGTTGTTAATTTTTTAAGTTTAAATTTTACAAAAATCGCTGCTAAACGAAGTTAATTTTAAAGCTTAGTTAGCAATACCAGAGCAACACAAAAGTTTGATTTTTGTTAATTGATATTACAACAGACAACTATCGCCAAATCGTTAGGATCTGGATTTTGGTATTTTGCTAAAAAAATTATTAATAGCAATCAGATTGATGATATAACAAAGACATCAAAAAATGTTTATCTGTAGTTTATCTCTAGATTTTCTTACCTGTTTGCACGGTTAAATTGACCTATTAAATTGTTGCGTTACCCAAAATTTATAAGTATCTTAATTCATCGTTAAAAACTTATAGGTGTTGAGATGGAGGATCGTTAAACCATATCTTCACAATATATCCTGTACGATATGTACATTTACCTGGCTGCCTGACACATCTATGTCACTCCTCTATTTTTCGGAGAAATTGAATTTTGTCAGTACAGTACCTTAGTGTTTTCAAGCGATTGGCTTGACCCCCATTCGAGGATAAACCACTGCGCGAATCCCAATCGCTCGCTCGATTTAAAAACACCTTTTGATTATGAGAAATAAACTCCAAGTATTAAAATGAAAAAGTAATTAAGTGAAAATACCTGCCGTATCCGTACAGGCAATGTACCTCTAAATATGGTTTGGTTGAAGCGATAGAGTATCAATTTGCTTAATCAAGAAAGCAGTTTCAAGCGCAGTACTCATCAAAAAGCCAGACGAGCCAGCATGAACCAAGGGTATTTGCTTAGGGTTCTCCACGCTTCAATTCCTTTACAGTCTAACTCTTCTGATGCCTAAACTTTCTTGGGTTTACCTTGTTCTCATTATGAAGTTGGGAGGAACAATTGAGCAACTGTGGCGTAATCAGCGATCACTGGTTTGCTGTTAGAAATAGGGAGGGAAAATTTAGTATATAAAATACCAATACTATTAGATGATTTTTAACTAAGTAATTTTAAAATTTTCTGGTAATTACGCTGAAAACCAGTAAAAATACGGATGAGTAAAATTGCAGAGATTAATACAATAATCAAGTCCTTATACCATTCATCTAGGAGAGTTTATACGTAAAAAAATTCTCAGACTGTAATGCGTGCCAACTAACAAGATGACTTGAGACCTAAACAAATAATCACATCTTTACCCTCTTTGCTCAAAAAATAAATTGTTCTCCAAGCCAAGGGATATCCAGTCAAGACTGCAAGAAACCTGGTCTTCACAACATTGATTTGATTAATATCTCAAATATCTACCAGTCACTAGATAAGCACGTTTAAGTTCATTTTATCGATAATCTTGCTGAAAAGTCCTTGCGATCAATAGTCACAGAGCTAAGATAACCATGCAAAATATTACCTACCAAGCCAAACTAAGAGAACTTGCTATTTTAGTGTCCACAGAAAACTACAGCAATCCTGAATTAGTCCAAAACCTGTTACAGTTTGGTGTTACTGATCCTATAATTTTTACCACTGACGGTGTGAAAAGCCGATTCGGCATGAAGGAGCTAAAGATTAAAGATGGCAAGAAACGGCTAAACCTAGCAGCTTCTAATCCAGAAATTGGTGAATTAGTTGCTCAGGTAATCTTAATTGAAAATTCATCAATAGAGCTGGTTCAGCCTCGGGCAGTAAATCCCCCTGCCAAACAAGGTGACAGCCATCTATATCAAAATAGTTATAAATGGAAAAACGAAAAAAGAAATATATCTGAATATTGTACGGCAAAAGAATTAGGCGCGAAATACGGCATCAGATTGCAATATCTAAACACAGTGATTCAAGGTAAAATCAAATGCACAAGGGGTTGGAGTTTAGTGCAATCTCAACTAAATTTTAATTCTTAGCATTCATTCTATCTATTTGTAGCAGGCGAACTTGTAAAGAGTTGACTTTAGGTTATTAAAGAGGCTTGAGGTAAGCCTCTTAACAAAGTCATAGGGCAAGCGATCAACTTTTGGTAAGTCCTGAGACTTGAAGACAGTGCTAAAGCCGAAAAGATCGCGATCGCCCTCTAATTGTTAGTTTAGTTAGTTTGGCTACAACACTAAATTTCACTTCTTAAAAAGATTTAGTGAATAATATATGATGCT
>JAAUYG010018238.1_pt1 | contig 14739 bp, 7 predicted proteins | sample 7278091 | NCBI WGS metagenome assembly JAAUYG01 (sample SAMN14350201, study PRJNA611818) | marine sediment metagenome | isolation source: surface marine sediment (0.6m) | place: French Polynesia: Moorea | collected 2018-08 | reverse complement strand
GAGCATTACACGCATTCGCAGTACTCGGGGTACTTGATGCGAAGAATCTGTGTCCTGTCTGAACAGGTTGTACATATACTCTTCAGAGGGTGTCCTTAAAGAGAGGGACCACTGTATATAGTACAGCGGTCCCTCTATGTTAAGACCACCCATGGGACCAAGAAAATGTGGTCTTATATTGCAAGTGGTCTTAAAATAAAGGTCATTTAACACAGAAAATTACCCTTTGGGACGAAATCAAGTGGTCTTATAATCAAGGGTGGTCTTAAAATAGAGGGTTGTACTACTGAGGGACTACTGTACATGCAGTTGTAAATATGTTTTTTACACAACACCGCTTCATACATATGTTTTAATGTACCCGTACAACATCATTTGTTCCTGATAATTTGAATATAATTCCTGAGTATATGTAAATTAGTACACAGAATAGTCAGGACCCAGATTATAAACCTTGCAAAATAGCTGATATGTATCCACTACATATAATCCTAGGTGGTCCTAAAATACAGTGAAGCCTTAAACATGAAGGGGTCTTAAATCACAGGGACCACTGTACACATGTATCCACTCTTTGTTGGCACTTGTATTGTGGAATAACAATAAACTATCACATACATGTAATATAAAATATTCACCCTTGGATTGCCGGTAAAACTGGTTCCACATGAGTTTTACATCAACTCATCTGACACGACATGATGCCACAGCTTGCCATGTCATCATATTGTGTTAGGTTAGAAGCTGTAAACTTGTAGAGCCAGGTTTTCCGGCTACACCCTTGGGATGACCTTCATACTTGAATGATGACCCTTCTTTGACCGAAACACAGAATTGTTCAACAAATAAAGTGTACATGTATATGCTGTATAAAATGTCCAACAAATCAATAACCTCGCCCCTTTCTTACCACGTGACCTAGGTGAACCTTGAACATATGCTGCTATAGATACATTTTTGGGCAAATTCTAGTAAGTCAGGTGCACTATGCCCTTTTTATCACCCAGAATATTTGAAATAAGACATGTTAAGGTATTTTGGCACAGTTGACAGCCCCTGTGGCTCACAAGTACAGTAGAACCTGTCTTGAAAGACCACCCCATTGGCCATAAAAATATGGTCTCTCAAAACAGGTGGTCTTTGGTGACAGGTTCATTTACACTGAAATGTAGGACGTTCTGCCAAAAACTAGTGGTCCTTCAAGATGGTCTGCCATAGCAGTGGTTTCTCAAGACAGGTTTCACTGTATACATATACCACCTGAGTGGGTGTATGGCGTTTTATTTCATTTATTGTTGTGTACCAGTGTTAATGTGCATGCTGTAATTAACTACTGCTACTCCAGCCTTTTAAAAGCTGTTCATTTTCACAAGAATAATATACGGTTCTAAATTAATGAATCACTATTGACTACTTAATGTCATTCTAAGAGTTCTTATTGAACCAGTATTTGATACATTTACATTTATACAACTGTTCATCTAGATTTAGATCAATAAGGAATTTTGTACAGTGGTGTTGCCCATAATGTGCTGGTGATACTCGGTGAAGCTGGCAGAACAGGAAAATATTAAGATGAAATTGAACCTGTTTCACCAGTTGTGCAAATTTTAAAAGGATCTGTAAATAAAAAATTATTCAAAGCCTTTATGAATATTTTTCAGTGCTATTAAGGATGGTTGTGAGATAAGTTCTAGTGCTCTTCCCATAAGAGCTAAGCCAATATTATATATCACAGGTACATGTAAATGCAATGTTGTGTGTATATAATATGCTATGAAAAGATCTACATGTACTTCATGCATTCCATAAAATAGGTTCAACCACATTGTAGCTAACAATGATTCTAAAACTAAAATACACCTGTAAATACTACGAACCATTAAGAGCCCCCCTTCCATAAAAATATACTTCTGACACGCCTTTGCCTCTTATTTGCAGTTGGTTCGTATTGGCAGTGGTTCGTCATATATCCCTTTCACTCTCTTGTTGTCGGGATCGAAAGGCGATCGTAGGTGTATGGTGGCAGGAAATCGCTCTCCCATCCTTTCCAAGGAGTAACTCCCTGATGATAAAAATTCCTTGGTGACTGGTTGACCACTGGGGTCCCTTACGTAGCCGACCCCTAAACTCTGTCCGAGAGCGAATGCGTAGTCTCCACGACGGATGAAGCCAACGACCTCGTCCCCTCTCCATATGACCTCATGACCCAGAAGGGGCACATGTCTGAAATGAAGAGAACTAAGATTGTATTATATTCATTTTAGCCGCACATGCTACGGGGATTAATATCTCACATGCTGATACCTGGCTTAAATTGTAAGAAACATTCAATTTGAAACTGATTTTTCTTAAGAAATTACATTTTGAGAGTAATGGCACCAGTTGTCATAATTCAGGCATTACTGTTTGTATAACTTTTATTTTTAAAGGGTGCCTGTAGTAATTTTGAGAAAATAAAATGTGTTGCTTTCATTGACCAGAGTAAAGTTATTTTTAGCAACTTTGGAAACGTTATTGTTATTGTTATTCACTTTACAGAAAACCCACAAAAATTACAGTATGAAATAACACTGATGTGAATCATCGCAGCCATAATGCTCTATATTTGGGACCCACACCCCCCTCCATGACTAAGTTATCGATAGGGTTTCTGTTTGATAATCCTTGTACAGTGAACTCCTGTGCAAAGCTGCATATCAGGTAATCAATAACATGAATAAACAGCATTTATAACAACAGTTTTTTGACCAACATATTTTTTCTAGCTGAAATTCCATGGTGTTGGCTTCCAGTTGTAAATTTTGTAATCCTAAATCGTGTTCCTTGGAGCAATAAAATTCAACGCACACACTTTCAGCAGGCTAATTAACACCTGAATAGCCAGTGTGGCTTCCACAAAAAATTGAGTCCAAGCATCTTTCTCGTTTAAGTCTACACCGTAATCACCCAGTTATTCCCTCTTGTTACTCAGAAAAATAATTCATTTTATTGTAGTAAACAGAATGATTTCTGTAATATATGAAAGAAACACGCTTATACTATCTATAAATGAATTCACATATCAACAAGACACAGGGCCATCCCATGGCTTCCTGTTCTTGTGGCTTTTCCTTATGCTTTTTTTGGCAAATTCCTGTGATGCATATGTATTTATCATTTTCAGTGGTCAATTTACAGCCACCACAGGCACCCTTTAAGGAGCCTTAAATACTGCACAGTGCACATACTTCTTTGCTACTTTTCTGGGATCAAATTATTAGTTCACTCTTGAAATGTACAAGTAAAGCCTGTAATGCTAACATGCAAGTCTGAGGGTCCAAATTGACCCTTTATGCCAAGATAATCGACCAACTGAAATTACAAGTAATCAAAACTGGTTTTCCCATAAGAGTAAATAATTACATGCAAAAGGCTTTATTTAACAAACTAGCAATTTTTAATACTAACTCATCCACTGTGAAGTAGGCGAGTCGTTTCCGCAGTCCTTGTTCTTTGTGTTTGACTAGAGCTTCGCGACCCAGGAACGAGGTGTCACTCCGCAGTTTGCAACAGAACCCGAGCAGGCCTTCCAATGGGGTGTCGTCAGGTCGTAGGTCGGCATGCCAGAGACGATAACCTGGGGAAATAAAATCATTATCAGACCGACTTAAAATAATTTGATGCAAAAAAGATGTCCATGAAATGTATACACGCAAACAGAATGGTCTTAGTACACAAGCATGAAAACATGAAAGTACACATCTTTAATATCTATTTATTGTTACAAGTACAATTTCTGCGATTTAATTAAGACCCTGCTAGATAAGAGTTCCCTGCATTTTAAGATCGGATATCAGTGGCACCACTCATGTATTTTCAGTATAAATATCCCTTTATTTTAAGACTACGTTCAATTTAAGACCATATTTTGCTGGCTGAATAGGCAGTCTTAAATTGCAGGGACCACTGTACATTCAACAGGATTTTACCAACTGTATTACTGTAAGTAGAGAGGTACATGTGTACTGCTGTGAGTAGTTTTCTTTACAGGACAGTGGAAGCACTGTAAGTTGTAAACAGCACACAGTGAGCACTAAAACTGTTCCCACAGTGGTCCAGTCATCACTGGCTGGTTGTATTAAAAACTATGATCATTACCTAGTTTAGAATATATCAGTCCAGATTTCGGGGGATTTGCGTTGGACAACACAAATTCTAGCCAATATCATAAGTAAATTAAAATGTCATTTTTCTAAGTTGTAAATATGTTGAAGCCTGAAATCATGTGTTAATAATATAAGTACAAAAAGTATAGGTCACCGATTTTATTTTTTTTTACTATAGGCTGCAATTTGCAAATGCACATATATCTACAGGAATTTTATAGAAAAAATCAATACAGTGGAACCTGTCTTGAGAGACCACTGCCATGAGAGACCACCTGTCTTGAAAGACAAAATTTTTCTGGCAGAAGGTCCTATATTTCAATGCAATTGCACCTGTCACCAAAGACCACCTGTCTTGAAAGACCACATCTTTATGGCCAATGGGGTGGTCTTTCAAGACAGGTTCTACTGTATTTGGGAACTGCCAATAACTTTTAAACATTTTTTTTCCAAAAACATGTTTCTATAAGCAGTGACTGATGGGTTGCTGAGCATTGAATAGAATATTCCCAAAATAATACCTATGACTATTACAGTTAACAATGGTTGAAAAGGCATAAATTCAGAACCATTACAAAGAAAGTGTGTCGAACCTCCTTAAGTCTATAAGTTGATTTAAGTTCACTAATCACCATCATAATTGCTTTCCCTGCTTAAGATTAGTGTTTGGCCTCTGATTATTTGCAAGAAACAAGCCCCGAAAGGTCTTAACACCTACATGCACTTATCAAACCGTATATGTTTTCTAGACAACTACCACCTCGAACCTTTTTCAAGACTGAGCGAGTCCATGGCTCTATAGCCAGCATTGCGCACACCCAGCGGTTTCCCAGCATGCATCAGTGCTTGATAAACTGGTACAGCCGAGGTGTTGGGTACATGTAGCTCCCAGCCCAACTCTCCAACGAACGATAAACGCAGCGCTCGCAACTCGTGGCCAGCTACCTGAATTATCTACAAAAATAAGAATTACTTGTCAAACGTTCTGCAAGGATACAGGTGTATGATATTAATTTTATTAAATGTGCATAGTAATGATGTAATAAATGCAGTACATTCAGGCCTTTCACAGTGTCCATTGGGGTTCGGTTACCATGGTTACAAGGAACATTCACTAGGAAATAACATGAACTTTCACCATAGCTGAGCCTGCATAACAATAGCTCTTCGCGATATTTCACCCATCACTGGCCTTCTTCAGGGATATGGTGATACTAGCGAAAAGTTTTTCCTAAGTAAATTATTTAACATACAGTAGAACCTGTCTTGAATGGTCACAAAAAATGTGATGTCTCAAGACAGGTCGTCTGGTGACAGGTTGTTATACTGAAATGTAGGTCCTTCTGCCAAAAATGTGTGGTCTGTAAAGACAGGTGGGCTCTCATGGCAATGGTCTCTCAAGACAGGTTTCACTGTACAATATGTGCTCAAACGAAATGAATATGGCATATGGCACACGTATTTTCAGTGAATGCTTGTTGGACTGTACTAATTTTTATAAGCCCATATATGTAATCTACACAGTTGTACATTGAAATATGCTACCACAGAAAGGCCAACAAAAACTTCCTATAAATACAGATGCCCCTTTCTTAAAGAACATTCTCTACAAAGCACACCCATCTTGGCAGCAAAATACCATGAAAGCATATGATGCTCCCTCTCACCAAAGGACACCTCTCTAATGTGCACAAAATTATTTAGCAAAAGGGGCATCTCTTTTGGAGGGGTATTATAATACTCTATTATGACGAACTCAAAGTATATACCTGGAGTATATTTTATATTTCTGAGTTAATGAATTTTGGTCAGGATTAACATGTAGACTGCATCTCGCTGTCTACATTTTGACTACAATGGAAGCTGTCTAGAAAACATAGCACCTTACCTGATGTGTGGAGAAGGGGAATGAGTCATCACTCAGGTCTGTGTCTGTTAACTGCTGCAGCAACTCCCGACTGGAAGTAAGCAGTCAAGATATGTGTGTACAAGAGTTAACAATTACAATACTTTATCATGCACGTGTCCAAAATAAAATATTGTGCAATATTTCTGTAAAATATAATTGAACATAAAATTCCATTCAAGTTTATGCTGTTTTTGTGACCCTGACAGTTGTGGTGATCGTGACTGGAAACGATATATCTGTACCCCAAATCCTGAGGTTACAAGTTTTCACCACTTTGACCTTTGATCTACCACTGTGAACTTTGACCTACACCACTGTGACCTTTGACCTACCACTGTGACCTTTGATCTACCACTGTAAACTTTGACCTACACCACTGTGACTTTTGATCTACCACTGTGACCTTTGATCTACCACTGTGAACTTTGACCTACACCACTGTGACCTTTGACCTACACCACTGTAATTTTTGACCTACCACTGTGACCTTTGACCTACACCACTGTAATTTTTGGCCTACCACTGTGACCTTTGACCTACACCACTGTGACCTTTAACGTACACCACTGTGACCCACCTCCTGGGTCCCTGGACACTGATCAGTGCCATGTCTTCAGAGTGATCCAGAATCCTGCAGTTCCACTCTTCGTTCTGGATAATGTCCCTAACATAGGAATATCCATGCTGTGCTGCTCCTCCGCCTACTGCCAGGTAGAACCCACGGTCTGTAATAAATGTCTTAATTTGTAATATTTTTGTTCTTCATATTACCATTACTGATTGCATATATTCTGTGAGATTATTACTTTAAATTAACCAGTTATTTCAGTACACCTTTATTCTGGTTTTCTTCTTTTTTCCTTCTTTCTTTCCTTCTTTCTTTCTATCTAGTGTTTTTCCATATTCTTGTTATAACAGCATAACGGTGAATGGGTATAACAGGTAGGTACAGGTACCAGTAACTGTTCTGTTCACCTCAAAAAAATGTTAAAACCAAAAGAAAAGGAAATCTTGTCAATCAGCTTTTCTGCGTAAAGCAAATCCATAGCAATAATATTACTAGTTACGTATGTCATTATAGTACCAGTGTCACTCTCAAACTTGGGAGCATGCGGGAGTCCTGACCCGTCATCTATCACACTGACTGTCAAATCCAGCTCCACCCCAGCATGCTGGTTCAGGATACAGGTATAAACGGTAGATCCTGAAATGAAAACACACACACTTCAATAAATACGGAGTATTTCAAACCTGAAAATACCTAACAGAAGTGAGAAGTCCAGAAAAATACCAGAATCAGTGTCCTGATAAAGGTGCGTGATGACCAAGGATTCTGAACGAAACCGACTATTGATGTAGAGATTTTGGTACTGCAAAATATTTGCCCGTACAGTAGTCCCTCTACTTTACAACCCTCTATTTTAAGACCACCGTTGATTATAAGACTGCTTGCTTTGGCCCCAAAGGCAATTTTCTGTGTTATGACTTTTATTTTAAGACCACCTGCAATATAAGACCACATTTTCTTGGTCCCTTGGGTGGTCTTAAACTAGAGGGACCACTGTTACAGTAGCTTTAAGACTAAGTTGTTAAATTTCTGTATACATGTACATGTAACTGTACGCTTTGATATCTTTACAATAGCTTTATCTTTTTTAGAGGGACATTCGGATACTAAATTGTACATGTACATGTTATTTGTGTATACATGTATATCACATGATCCATTTTTGTACCTCGGCTCAGCTGTAAGGCACAGGTATATGTCCCTAAGTCTGAACTGTATTTGCATTATTCAACAGTTTAAAGCTTCAGTAATAGATGCATGGTATCAATTACTTCACTATGACAATTAAAAAATATCAGTACAGTGATCCACTAATCCCTTAGTAGGCACTCTCACCACAAGCCACCTCCTCTAATGCAGCCAACAATTGACTGCAGCGATTCCTCCCTTAAAGGACACTCTGGAGAGGATGCTGATCTAGAAATGACACAGATTCCTGGCAGCATATGCCATGAATGCATGTGCCAAGATCCCTCTCACCAAAGGACACCTCTCTAATAAGGACAGAATTGTTTGGCAGAAGGGGTGTCATTAGAGGGGGGGCTACTCTAAGCTGTTCCTACTGTTAATCAATTTCGTTGTCTCTGTTGCCAAATGCCACCTCTCTAATATGGTCACTACTTCTTGGTAAATATAAGGTAGTCTTATTAGAGAGGGACCACTGCATAATAAATATACAGTGGGCCCTCTATTTTTACAACCCTTTATTTTAAGACCACCCTTGATTATAAGACTACTAGATTCGGTCCAAAAGCGCTACTCTGTTATATGACCACAGCTTGCAATATAAGACCACATTTTCTTGGTCGCATCACTGGTCTTAAAATGGAGGGACTACTGTATACTTACCAGTATCTTTTTTCATGTTGTTCGTAAATATCCAGTCGGCCGCTTTCTGTGCGTCCGGCCCAACCAGGTAATATTTGCCGAAGTAGGACATGTTCAGGACCGCAACCCCCTCTCTACAGGCCAGGCACTCCTCCCCTATCTGACATACAGTAACGGCCAGGGTACAGTTAAACCTGTTTTAACAGACCACTGCCTTGAGAGACCACCTGTCTTAAAAGACCACATACTCCTGGCAAAGGTGTCACATAACAATGCAATTGAACCTGTCACCAAAGACTACCTGTCTTGTCAGACCACATTTTTTATGAACATTGAGGCGATTTTTCAAGATAGCTTCTACTGTATGTTTGTTCACAACTGAGTTTGACCAGGTCACTTAATTGGAAAGAAAACCTCAAACCAATTTTGAGTATAGTAGAATGTGTCCTGGAAGACTGCATCACTGGGCATATAACTGGTCTCTCAAGACAGGTGGTCTCTGGTCACAAGTTCATTCACATTGAGATATATAGGTGGTTCGATTTGTAGGAATATGTGGTCTTTCACAACAGGTAATTTGTGACATGGCAGTGGTCTCCCAAAACAGGTCTCACTGTGTCCACAACTAGCCGCAAAAACCTGCCCCCAGCAGTCGTTTTTAGAAGTCTTTTACACCTTGTGACTTGACAAGACATGATGACAGAGCTTCCACAAGCCATGTCAACATAAAGGGTCAAGTCAAATGGTGTGAAACGTAGGTAAAAAAGGTAGACTGTAGAGCCATTTTTTTTCGGCTATATCAACAACATACGTTACTAGGTGTCTCCTATTTCTCTTTCAATGAAATTTGTATCTATGCAAATTAAACATCACTATGACAAAAAGTCTGTAAATATATAATAAATACTGGTAATATTAATTAGATTTCTTACCTCTTTGTGGTGGCTGGGGAAATCAAACGTGTAGTCTTGTTTCAGTCGATCGTAGTACTTGTTAGGCGTGTTCAAGTCATTACCATACTGGCCGTAGTAGTCGTACGGTAGTGGCTGGATAAAATAGGGACAGGAATACAAATAAACAAAATTGTAACATATGTGCAATGTGTTAGGAAAATGCAATCTATACTGAAACTAACAAATAAGTAATGAATTCAAGATAAAATACCTTTATAGGACATCTCCTCTAATATGGCCACTCTATTAGCCAAGAAATTCTGGTCGCCATATGAGTACTTTTTTACGAAAGCAAGAAGTACTAGTAAATGTATCCATGGTAGGTAGTAGCAGCAAAGATTTTCGGACACATAATGTTGTCGATAGTTGCCAGTAAGAAAGGGACGACTGCAGAGTGAACATTTTAGACCCAGAGTAATTACTAAATAATTTATAATTTTGTGGTTAAAGGCATACATATTAGATATCTAATACCAAATCGATCCTAGATGCATAAACAGTGTTCCGTCGCTAATAAGCCCACCCTATTTGCCAAGAAATTCTAGTCATATTAGAGAGGTGGTCTTTGGTGAGGGGAAAACTAAATTTGTATTTATAATAGCAGCAGCAAGTTTTTGGCCACATTAGAGAGGGTGGCCTCTGTTCAGAGTGGCCAGTCAGCCAGGGACTACTATACACCATATATTCTGTTCCATGTGCTCTAGTGTGAGTGGGATCAAAGTTCTAACGGCACGTCAACACCAAAAGGGTCATACCGTGCCAAAATAGGTGATAACGATTGCATCGTCAATTCAAGTCGCTACAGTCTAAGCACTGCACTGTGTGAGAGCATTCTGTTTTGATCATGGCGTGTATGTGCGGTCATTCATTGATTTGCTGGTTTGGTGGCATAAATACATTGAGCTGTTGTCATTATTTGAATTTATAGCTAATATACTCATTACTGTTTCATATGGATCAATATACATGCATTAGTACAATGTATTTGTATTTACCGGCATTGTTCTCCGGAGGTACAGAAAGAAGGGTTTATAAATAGAATTCTTTTTAAAGCTTAGGTCTAAGGGATGAATGCAAGAACCATGTTTTATTTCCGCTTTCTTAACTCTCATTTCAAAACTCAAGTAAATTGATATTAACTGCACCAATAAAATTACATTTAAAGAAATATTTGGTTATTCAAAATAGTGATATTGAATTTATTTACGAAAGCCGACTAAACTTGGTGCACTTCAGACGTGATCCTGTGTATTTCTATAGTGTATATACATTGTATATACATTGTGCGTGCACATGGAGGATTGTCAATGTTTATTTTTTAGGGTAATGTTTATTTATTTGCCATTGAGTCTCCAGGTGTTTTGCTGTTCCACATTTTTTCAGACAAGAGAACCTTGTCGTGATCCCTGAATCTCTGCTGGTTGGCCACCCGAACTCCCGGCATAACTCTTTCAACACTCTCCCCAACGACATGGTACGGCCCAAGAAGTCCAGCAACAGCGGTACCACCACAACCACCACCGGTACCACCACCACCACCACCACCCCTAACGCCTCCACACCCGCCAACAATATCAAGCTACCGGACTCCACAGCAGTCAATAAAACCCCGACGAAACCTCCACAGAAACCACAGGTAACCCCGGAAAGGGGTGTCAAGGAAAAGAAGGAGAAGCCCCCCGTACCTCCACGTGGGAAGGGGGTACCCGTGAACTCTAGTATTACCAAGCAAGACGGGAAGAAACCGCCGGATGGGAGAAAGGAGGTGAAAGCCGAGGCGGGCTCCTCGGCAACTTCCTCCCGACTGGACAATGTTGGCGACAATGCCAAGAAAAGTAAGGACACGCCTGCAGGTGCGATCAAAGAGGAGGAGAAAAAAGAACGGAAGCCTAGCTTTAAAAAATGGCGTCTCAAAAAGTCCTTTGACGAAAATCTGATAAGCATAGACCCGAAACAGGGCAAGGCTAAACCGGGTAAATCCGGGTCTTCCGACGCGTCGGCGTCGGCGGTTGTTGCCAATGATGTCGGCGCGAAAAAAGAGCACGAGCCCCCACCGAAGGAACAGCCCAAGCCGCAGAACTCTTTCAAAGCCTTGTTTGGCTTAGGCAGTGTGAAAAATAAACGCAAAATGTTTGAAAACAACGGACGGGCGTCCTAACCGGAAACCGCCCGTTTTAGCCTTTGTTAGGTGTTGTCTGTGCGTGTGTGTGTTTGCCGGAGGTTAAACTTGTTTCCAACTCGTTGTTTTGTTGAAACACTCTGAAAATCCAGATGACATTCTTGTATAAAAAAATGAACATACCACAACACAGTGTCTATTGGAACGCAATCATTGGGCAGTGTTACCAAGCGCACTCACAACTGCTATCGGGAAGAAAATGCACTCGCATGCAATAATAATCATGTCTACGTTTACAATTGTGTAAGACATCACCATTGTTGATACTAGTAATCACTATATAAGGTTGTTTTCCTTACACTTCTCCATGTAGAGTAAGTGCAGTTATATATTTTAAGACTTTCCGTCTTTATTGTACGTTTGTTTTTGATGAAAATCTATAAATGTTCTAATTGGTAGACGGGAATATTGTCTATTTCATTTTGGTTGGATCATATATAATTGTATATAATATCTGTATTGCAGCGATTTTGCAAGTTCAAAGATCTTTTTTACTCCTAGGAAACATCACCATTTTTTGCCCTCCACCCAAATCCCCTCAAGCATGATTATTTCACCTATGCATTTCCTCACCGACCCCAAAGGACAACCAATTTACAATTTGAAATTGTTTTCCCGAAACGTACGTCTGTGCGGCGCGTGCAATTTGTTTTGTCTACGGGCAATAGTCACAGACAAAACATAGCGAGTGAGACCCAAATTAATTGACGCTTCCTTGGTAACACTTCGTTGGTGATGGCAATCCGATTTTATATTTACTAACTTTAGATGTTTAGAAGGCATATTTTCCTGTCTTCGACGTACATGTAGGATAATTGTAGCGACAAGTAGGTTTGAAAATCGTGTGATACCGTAATCAATATATATCTCACATTCCGTCTGTTTAGTATATATTAGCCTGCATGATGGCGTACTCATAACAGAGCCAACTGTCACGAGGCGTCGGGCGTTTAAGTAGAATAGACTAGCGAATATAGTTGCTGCTTTTACTCTTGCAAGATTGTCTCCAGCGTGCTAGCGATTATTGGGAGGTGGGGTACAATTAGGGATAGCCTCCTAACAAATTGAAGGAATTGAAGGAAATATAGTTGTTGCGTGTATTTACATGCGATACATCCAAATTATAGGACAGTTTTGGCAATTATTATGGGTAAGAACTTTTAACATTGTAATAGTCTCGACTATCATCATGACTACTTGTTAACCACATTAGCTAAAACTTTACTTTTTAAAGCCTTATCCCGCTTTGCTTCTTACATATGGTAAAACGTTTTCGTTATAATCTCTTATGATGCTACGCATACTTTAATGATGGAAAGTGTTATCAAAATGTACGAAACTTGTGCCAAGCTTTATTTAAAGCTGTTTTAAAGGCATTGTAATACCAAAGTAATTGTTGGCATGCAGGAATATTTTGTCCGGCATTTATTTCAATTTCCACAGCTTGTAGAGAATCACCCCCTTAACCAGCTTTACTGGTAATGTCACCTTTCGTAGCAGTGGTTCATTTTATCTCTGGCACCCACGAGTCGTATTCACGTCGCCATTTTTGTTTTCCTGCTGTCTTTAAACTGCGTGTTGTGTTGGGACGTTTAATACGAATATTATTGTTGTCATTTATTTTCTTGATTGAAATGTGTTGTCTTTATTGGAAGTACGTGCGAGTCTGTGAGTAGGCACAGTTTTAGGCTTGATGCCTGCCCAAACGAGGTCCACAACGAGACTGGATAGAAATATTGTCTCGACACGGGATATGTATTCGTCAGGTGCTACAAAGAACCTGCTAACGTCGTTTACCACACATATAGTTCGAAGACTGCCAATTTGTTTTTTGGAGGTACGTCATCTGTATTCTGATTGGTGCAGTGACGATGTTTCATCCAAGGCCTGCGATTGGTCTGTGAGAAAAAAAATTACCATTGATCAACGTGGAGTAAGAGCGGAAGGCAGTGATTGGTTCGTGTAAGGTTGCTGTGCAATGCTGTGATTGGTTACCGTGGGATGGCAGGGTATTCTTCCATGGGAAGTTTACTGTTTTTCTGTGCTTGTCATGTTTATTTTGTTATTCGTTTGTTGTTATATTCTATGCGCAGAAGGTTAGAACACTTTGCGCAGCTTCAGATGAAATTCGTTTCGTGCGATTTAGTTTGCAATTCTATTCTTAACAATTCTAGTTTAGTTCACACCAGCAGTGCATCGAAGTGACTTTGATTTATGAGCGTATGCTTATATAGATGACGTGAATCGGGCAACAGAAATAATGACAGCATTTATGAATAATGTTTCGTGATTTCGGACCTTGTTCAATATCTGAACGCAAAACGTTCTTCAGCACTTTAACTGAAACGATAACAGGTAGTAATATTAAAGTAGCAGCAGTTACCGCCTGTGCTGAGTGGGTTGCAATTCTTTACAGTACCTAAGCAAATGAACTGGACACATGTACTCTGTCCTCGCCGTGTCTGCGTATCTTGCTGTGTGAGTGATCTGGGAGGGATCCATTATGACAGGTGAAAGACTGAGGAAGAGTGAGTCTCTCTGAGTCTCGGTATTTAGTAACTGAACTTCCAGTTGGACTAACCAAATTATTTTTGGTTTGAAATTATACTTAGATTTGGCGTGCCGTCCTTTGGTGTTTTCCCCAAACCTCAATGCTTACCTTATGTACTCGCTCCCTTATAGTTTTGATACACCGAATGCTTGCCCCCTCGAGCCCCCCTTCTCTAGTTATCCATAACCATTTAATCCTGGGTTGTGATATGTATAAAAATTGAGGGGTGTGTATAATTCAGCTCCCATGTTGTGCATATCTTGTTGAATTATTTGTGCCACATGTATGTGCAAATCTTTTATTTATAATCACTCCACTCAAACCGCAGTTTCAAACAAGAAGGTCGAGGATTATCGAAAATACTTAAGTCACATTCTTAGCCAATCACATTGCTCAGATTGCTGACTCAAGTCTAAACTTAGACTTAAGTATTTTCGAGAACTCCACCCCTGGAAGTCTTACTTGTTATGGGTCTTGGACATTCAGCTTGTTGTTGTTTTGATGGCAAGTTTTTAGGTAACTGTTTCAGTTTTAAGGGAACAGATGAGGAAAGCTACATAAAAGCAGCGACAGCATGTAGCGTAACCTGTGCATGTGTCACTCT
>JAAUYG010176339.1_pt1 | contig 14747 bp, 11 predicted proteins | sample 7278091 | NCBI WGS metagenome assembly JAAUYG01 (sample SAMN14350201, study PRJNA611818) | marine sediment metagenome | isolation source: surface marine sediment (0.6m) | place: French Polynesia: Moorea | collected 2018-08 | reverse complement strand
GGTGGTGGTAGTAGTAGTAGTAGTAGTAGTAGTAGTAGTAGTAGTAGTAGTAGTAGTAGTAGTAGTAGTAGTAGTAGTAGTAGTAGTAATTGTAGTAATTGTAGTACTGGTAGCAGCAGCAGCGCCTGCAGTAATTAACCAAGATCAATAAATAAGCATACATGTAGTCAGTAGGCATATTCAGTTTGATACTTACGTTCGTGTCTCCTTTGTTCCATTACACTTCTTCCTGTTACCGACGACACCCATAACAGCAAGCCCAATGTTAGAGCCTTTGACAGCCCTGCGGACAGGGTTCTCCGGCCATCAACTATCCCAGCCATGGTTTCAATCCGATCGTCTGTGTCTTCGTAAGGAGTCCACTGGGCCGAACTTGCCTTTAAATACAAATACCACCGTCGTTACCGTGCCCGTAGATTTTGACCCTGTCAAAATGAGGAAGGCAAAAAAAAAAATTATATATATACATTCTTATTATTCATCAAAAAACCCAGGGCGGAATATGACGAACGAGTATATCTAGTTCCTGCCTCGGGTGGCGCAAAGTACACAAGAGGGCAGAGATTGTGCAATGATTCATGTGAAACCCTTATCTTTTGGCGACAATTCCAACTAAGCCTGGACCGGTTATTAATTCACGGCGTTGACAGCAAATTAATTGAATGGCACTTTTGTGGGGGAGACTCTATATCATGTTTGTTAACAAATGTCGCGTCGGAAACTGGCTGAATTGGCATTATAATAAGCAAACGGTAGCCAGGAAACCATCAGGATTTGTAACACACAAGGCAGGGGCGCGTACGCATTATCGTAAAATGACGAATGAAAGCGAGGCTGTCAGACGACACAGAATAAAGAACACGTGGGCCATTCATTAGCGTCTCAAATATACCTTTGCTGTTGATAGGGTGGGTTGAGGGTGTTGGGGGTGGAGTGGGGGTGGGGTGCACAGGTGAGGGGAGCTATACGTACACATAATGGCGTCCGACGTGAGAGGCCATATTTAGAAAACCATGTCATAAAAAGGGGCAAAGATACCACCACGGGGGAGCACTTAAAAGGTCCTGGTGATAAGACTAAGACAACTTGTCACACTAAAAGGTTGCCCCCAGTCAAGGGACGTTCTCAACGTCCCGGCCAATTACTATCAAAGACTAGCACCAACATTTGTGGGTCTTTTTTTTTTTTTTTTTTTTTTTTGTTATACTGATTATGAACTGCTACACGGTATATCCCCCATCCCCAAAGATCAACACGCAGAGCTAACTTTCTTAAAATTTTTAGGACATGGGATATCACAATGGTTTGGTACTTTTCAGAAAAAAAAATACATTCATTTTTTTTTAAACGTTTAAAGTCAATTAATAATTAATACCGAATGCTGGTAATAAGATATTTTTTTCGGTTAGCCCTCTGTCATGACAATAGTTCGAGTCCCGGAGGGGGGTGGGGTGGGGGTGGGGGGTCAGAAAGCGAACAGGCAAGGGGAAGATGGAAAACTCTGTATGGATGTGCTTTATTTGAAAAAAAAAATTGAAAAAAAAAGATATGGCAGCAGAAAGCAAACTAAATATGTAACCGTAGCTTAAGGCAGACATTCCGTGGCTCTTATTTTTCCCCGGGTATTTTGCCAACCCCCGACACACGCGCCTATATACCACATATATGCATGTATGTGTATGGTACTATAAAATCGCCCCTCCCCCCCCCCCCCCCATGTATTTATACAATAATTATAAATGCATTCACTTTTATAGTGCCTACGTGGGCACTCGGGTGTTAAATAGCAAATAGGGCCTTATTGACGCTATTTGTGAAAATCTATATGCATTTATACATAATAATAGGCGGCAACGAGGGTATGCAGCAAGCCAGTCATCCGTGTATCCCTATAAGATCACACCCCGGAAGTAAGTTGATATATGCCGGGGTTTTCCTCATTAATTCAGCCCAACTTCCTAGCAAAATGAAATATCCACCGGAAAAATCAATTTTATACGTTGACCGTCATCGAATTGTGCAAAAACAGCTACCGGTTTTTCCTGAGCATAAGACCAGGGCTTTTATTCGAAAAATGGCCTTCACGTAGACATAAAAGTGGCGCCGAATAGAAGACCATGGTCTTATAATCGGGCTCGGAGTATCCCGAATATAAGACCATCATGACCATATGGTCTTTTAACTGGAATACGCAAACATATAAAATCAACTGAAATGATGATTTACGAAGGTACATAGGATGACCTGATATGTTTTAATGGAATTGAAACCTTGTGAAGTTATCAGCAATATTGAAACTTTTTTCGTTATACGTGTACTAGTCCAAACAGGTGGTGTTAACCGAAATTATGCTTTATCAATGACGTTGTGTGTACATACAGCTATTTTGTCAATTAAAACTGTATGTTGGGCACGCGACATCCAAGTTCCAGAAAAATCGTACAATATAAGACCATGGTCTTATATACGGGATTTTTTTCCCGTGTATAAGACCATGGTCTTATAAGCGGGTGGTCTTATGCTCAGGAAAAACCGGTATGAAAACCAACTCGCCTGCACATTAGGCACTGCTCATTTAAAGGTCAAGGCTTTTGCCTACTCCGTGAAGTAGAAAAGAGTTTTGTTTTTTTTTACATTCTTCCAGGGCGTTTCATCGTGATGCATACCTCGATGAAATTTTGCGCCGAGAATAGACGTTCCCACCGGAACCGGACATTAGCACCGAGAAAAAAGTGATTCTTACATGCGATCAATATGGCCTAGTTAAATAGCATCAGGATGATTTACAGCTACGAATCGAGTTTTACTGAAAGGCTTAGCGTCCCAACGGTTTCTTTGATGTCAATATTCATAGCTACATGTGATCTCTCCTTCTTGGGGGTGGATGGCATGAAATGAAAAATGAAATGAAATGTTAAAAAAAATCGAGAAATCGGGACTGTGCCAGACCTATCGAACAAAGTAAAAGACATACACTAGCTTGAGAACAACAGAAACTAATAGCGAATGATAGATTATGATCACACATACATAAAAAGCAAGAGCAACAATACACAAAAGGATAAATTCACAAATCGCGAGCTTTACCACTGACTTTAAATAAAAGGCAAAAATAGCACAGCCTTAACACCAAGGATAAAATTCTGACAGTGAGGGACGTGATGTGAAAATATTGTTGTCGCAATAAAACGAGGTATCCACGTTCAAAAAGAATGTGATGAACTACCAAAAGGACAGGCACAAAACAACTGCTCGAAAAGGGGAGGCAGGGCAATATGAATTAAATATATTAAGTGATGTCGTGCATGATAAACTCAAAATGTTAAAATCCAAAAGTGTTAAAATCCTTCTTATTATAGGGATGGTTCATTTAGATGCGAATTCGTCTAAACTGATTAAGGGTCACTTCAAGATCTTTCGAAATAGTTTACAGTATTCAGAAAATCCTATCCGGCATGGGAGTTATAGTATGCAGATGCACAGTAGTAGCAAAAGAAAAAGCAAAGAAACAGCACTAGTACTACAAGCAGCAGCTAACTATCTATGCCATTGACCAATCTGACCACTTCACTTACCTGTGTAGTTCTTTCTTGCAAAAACCCGTTCGAGTGTACGTCCTTGGAGTTCCCCAGTGTCCAATGTTCGCGTCACGTTGTCTTTGAGCCTTTATATATAGCAATTCAATCTGCGCCCTTGTGCGTTACTCCCTCTAGTTCGGTCAATAAGTGTTACTTGGTAGCACCAAGGGTCCTTGGTGGCACTAAGAATGGCTGGTCAGTCGTTTAAATGTCCATTATTTGTTCCCATCGCACTTCGGGCTCCTTCGATAACCACATCGGGTTTTCCGCGTACAGGCATCAATTATGATTCGCGTTTTCGGCGCTAGAAAAGGCTACAAAGAAACCCTTGGCCTCCTGTGAAAATGCCTTCTCCCCTCCGTTTCCAATTTTTAATCTTGAACGTTCACGGAACGCTAATGGAGTAAACACTACGTAACGCTGGTTTAAATAAATGATTTTGGTGTTTGCTAGCTGGTATCTTGCCGGGTGTTTTGTTTTCAAAACAAAAACCTGTAACCAACAGACAGCGTCTAGGGACGCGGGTACGTTGGGTGCAGAAAACTTTTAAACATCTCTTATCACCGCTCGTGGTTTTTAATTGGTGGGAACTCCCGCAAAGCCCGGGATGCACCGGACCGTGTGCTTGGTGGCTCTTTGGTGGGTGTGTCTTGGTCCCAATGTTGCTTCCACGTAGGCTAATTATGTGATATTAGCATGACAAAATATAGGTTTCTCGAGTTCGTTGCCGTCACTCCTGTATTTTGGCAACTGAATTGTTTACGCCTAAGGACTTTGCCAAATTCGCAGGTATTTAGGCCTGGGCCGGCTTGTTACGCTTTTAATACTTCCCTTTTCACTTAGCTCTGTCTAATGGCACGCCAGAGGCCTTTCACTTTCCTTGGAAAGTGCCCTACTTGAAAGGGAAATGATTTTTTTCCCTTGGAAACAAAGGTTGGTGCGCAGATGCAGTGATATTTTCTTCTTCCTTCTTTTCATTCTTTCTTATCGTTGTAATGTAACGGCTTCGGGAAGCATCAAGGTGATGAGTTAATGATTGACAAGATATATAATAGGTAGACCCCCCCCCCCTCCCTTTCGGGAATTATCCGTTCAGGTATTTGTTTTTGCGGGGTGTGCCGATCACTCAGGTCTATGTAGCACTCGGCACTCGGCCATCTGCTGAGTGGCGACAGTAGACTTCATGCTATGGGAAAATCCGTTCGAGAGGCGCCCACGCGTCTTTGATGCACGATATTTGGCATCTGGCGAAACTTCCTTGTAGCCGTGAATCAATCGCATGGCTACTATAATGGCTTGTGCATTTCCTCTGCAGACATTTTATTTGTCACATTGAAAAGGCGCTAATGTTATTTGTTTGAACTTCATGTTCACTGCCATATCGTGCAACTAAAATCATTTTGTTGAAAAAGATTCTTCTTCTTTATAATCAGCGTCGGAGTCCAGAATTGCTCCTGCGACGCAGGATAAACTTTATGACGTTATGGTATCACCGTAATTCTGTGATGTAGAACTTGAATATACACACGTTTTCCCTTCTCTGACTGTTGCATATTTGCCAATAATGCCAGCGTTGGCGTTGTTGGGCGCTTTGTTATGTAGAATAAATGCTTCTGTTCGTTGAATTTATTCGACAAATTTGATATTAGCATATGACTTAGGGGAAATGTTGCATAGAATATCCTCCTATCTATGATATCCTGTTCCACGAATGCAACTGCCACTTGACATGGCCGTGGCGCCTGAAATTCAGTGAAAATTTCTGCAGCTCAAATACCAAAACTATGCACATAGCAGATAGGAAAAGCGAAATTGACATGAATAAGACAATTATAATATTTTTTTTACTTCACTGATTTACAAAAGGTAACAAGAAAGACCGTTGGGACAGTGAAAAACCTAGCTACATCTGATGCCCCTTACACACGGAGATTGAGACTTTAACGCTATTAATTTCTGAGATATATGTTAACCATGTTAGACCTTGAACTTTACTTGATCCCTTTGTCACCCAAGGTCAAACCATATAAATACTATTAATATATGAAGGTAGCTTTAGTTAACACCGCCACGGCTTTTCTGGGCGGGGTTTGTTAGTTTGCTTTTAGTGCCAGTCTGTCTGCTTGGATGTCTATAAAAAGCATTTCAAAAAAGATGTACCCAGTTAACTTCGTTTTTGATCGGCGGGAGCCTCCCCTTTACCCCAAGGAAGACTTGATTTGATTTTGCCCCCAGTGGAGAGTGTTTGCATAGGATGACATTAATTTTTCTAGGGGCTACAACAGCTAAACCATGGAAGACAGTTACTATTCAAAATTAACTGAAAGCCTATTATAGAAATTCCAAGTACAGTATTAGATTCGACCTTGCCTAACCCTGAAAGTCAAATTCAAGGGCATTCATATTTTAAGCGTTGTATTTATTACAACTAGTAGAATTAGGCGTGTGTTGTTATTGAGCAATAGACAGTCATATGTGGGAAGTTCAGCCACACAATGAGACTTGGCCTTGACTTTGACTGATTTAGAATCAAATTCACTGTCACTCGTATGTCATGCATACGTAAAGAAGTAGATATAGATACCGCAACTAAATACTAGTAATTAGATGTATATAGGCATTGCAAAAACACTGGTATTTGCCAAATGCAAGATCTTGACCCTTTACCTTCGAATCATCTAAAGTTTACCGAAAATTATTCATATGTAGGGGGATTTCCATGTGCCAACTAACTTCTCGGTGCATTATTTTGATGGGAACTTTCCATAGTGCCGAATGGTTGATGATATGAGAAAGTTTGCAAAAAATGTCTTTGGGCAAGAGTGGGCCTGAGAAGATGGAATTATTTTGTCTAACAATAAGAGACATGAGAAAATATTGTTAGCGGCGTCTGCAGCTAGACGCATGATAGTTTTATTAGTAGAAATAAGGGTGAAGTACTTTGTACGTAGTAAACAAGAAGCCCAGGAACCTTTGCCCTCTGCTTGATCCAGGTAGAAACAACTTAGGTTTCTACCTAACAGCCATGATGCCACTATGGTAGTGCCTCTGTTAATTGACACTCTCTAGAGAGGAAGCCGCCGCTGTAGAAAGGACACAACTTCTTGCCAGAAAGTATAAGTGTATGTTATGCTCCCTATCACCAAAAGAGACTTCTCCAATAAGGACAGAATTGTTTGGCAGAAGGGGTGTCCTTATTAGAGGGGGACTACTTTAGTTAAGTAGCTATGTAGCTGAGGTGACTATATGTAATTCTATCTAAAATCGGAAATGCACTGATGAATGACCTCAGAGTGACCTTGAACATTTAACAGTCAAAGGTACTCTCTACATACTAGCTACCTACCCTCAAGGCACAAATTTTGGTCTCTTGCTCTACGACCAATCGTTTTCAAGATACAAGGTTGTTGAAAATAGGAAATGCACCGAATGACCTCAGGCAGACCAGTCACACATACTCTATATACACCAAGTAGTTACCCTTGGGCAAAGAGTTTGGTCAGTTTCGCTCTACGACCGACTCCGTCGTTTGGAGTTGCAGGCCATTTTGAGACAAAATGCACCAAATGACCCAAAATGACCTTGAATACTACAAGGTCAAAGGTGCCCATATATGTGGTACTAGTCTCCTCGAATCTCAAATTTCAGTCCATTTCGCTCTATGGCTAGCCGTTTTCGGGTTACGGGCCAGCTTCAGTCAAATGCACTGAATGACCCCAAAATGACATTGAACACTACAAGGTAAAATATACCCCATACATGTTTTACTAATGTCCCTGAGTCCCAAATTTCACTCCGTTTTGCTCTACTACCAGCCGTCTTGGAGCTGCATGCCATTTTGAAACAAGTGCACCGAATGACCCCAAAATGACCTTGAACACTACAAGGTCAAAGGTACCTCATATACGTGTTACTAGTGTCCCTGAGTCCAAAATTTAAGTCAGTTTCGCTCTACGATCTGCCGTTTTTGAGATACAATGTCGCCAAAAATCGCAAATTCACTGAATGACCTTAGACTGAACTGAAATATTTAACGGTCAAAAGTACCTAGTGTAAAAGTACCCAGTGTACACTAAATACTACCCTCAGTCCCAAATTTTGGTCCTTTTCACTTTATGACCAGCCCTTTTCAAGATATCGCACATTTTATAATTCCCCATTGACTACCATATTAAACGACAAAAAAAGCAAAAATTTAAAAACTTTAAATTTCACAATTCTTGAGACCCTCCCTATGAGTATGCATAATTTTGGAGAGTGAATCTCTTGTGTACTTTCAGAAGAGATGTCGTTTGAATTTTTTTTCTCCCATATGGTCCCATGTTAACAAACACGGAAAAAATAATAAAAAAAAAGTTAAAAAAATAAAATTTTAAGAAACAGAAGAAAATGGCGTGGACATATGGTGGATAGGTACCTTTCTTCAAATATTGACTTTAATTCATTTGGCGGTATCTGAGAAAACAATGTCTACAGGCGGACGGAAGACGGACGACAGACGCGACGGACGATAGACACGACAGTAGCTCTGCTGTGCAATAGCACAAAGGAGAGCTAAGAATGTGCCTGAGGCTTTCTGTCGTCATAGCATATGTAGCAGTCTTTCTCAACACGTGTATACTGGATAAAAGATAAGTAATCGTCTAGGCGTTATGATTTAAAGTAGTAACTTCTATAACAGAAATCTCTGGACATTATTTATGGCTAAATGCAATGGGTGCGTGCAGGCTATCCCTCACAAAATGCCTTTTGTACCCAATAAATAAAGAAGGTAGGTCGGTCCTCCCACGTCTGGGGTTTTACAATGCATATCACGTCCAACAAGCGCCAAAAGAAGATTTGCGTCAATCAAAGGCCCAGCCGCTTTCATAAAGGAGGTTCATAAAGGGGGTGTTACACCTGGTGTAAACCAGGCGCAAGGAAAAGTGTAAAGCTACATGGGTTCATTGCATAGTTCGAGCTTCCACACGTTGACAGTTTCATGGTTATGTCACCGTAAAAACGACATACTGTCCTTATTTGGTATTGGTGGGTAATTAGAATTGCCTACTGTCATGGGACATTACCTATGGCGTGAGCTAACCAGGGGCCAGTCAGCCCGCATTGCAGCTGAGCCAATGTGTACTGTGGTTATAGGGTTTCCAGTGGTTTTCTCATGTTGTTTATTTCGTGGAGATTTTACAATGACAGGTGCGGGTGGCTTTCTTTATCTGTAACTATGACATACACCACGAACCTGAACAAACCGGCTTTACAACGTCAAAAGTGTCTGTGTTACACAGACAAGAAGCCACAGCCTCAAACTATATCAGGAGAAAACCAGACTGAATAAATTAAAGTACCCCTTCCCAAATAGAGTATAGTCTCCCTGTGGACTCCTTATACCTGAGAGAATTGCTCGCTGCTCAGCTGTAAATAAATTAGAAATTTAATTAGCAACAAATATGATATATACATCAAGAACAGCCCACTACTGTACAACCCCCTAACTAAACCAGACTCTTAATTCCACTTAGTTTTGTTTATTTTATCTTTATTTATTATATTTTTTTGTCTTGAATTCCATTAGACCAGATGCTTAACAATACTTTAGGAATATTAAAGAATACTCCGGGAGAAACCGAATATTGCAGAAAAATAACTAGTTGGGCGGTACTTACAGATAAATCAAGTCAATTGAAGAACCCCCCTCCCTCTCGCCGGCCTATACCCCGGGGGCCTATATATAATCACTGATAATATATATATATATTGCTCTCCTGCGAAGGTTGGCAAGAAAACTTCCCGCTGTGCAGTTTGAGTCAAAAGGTCTGTTCTGCGGATGTTGTCATGTGACAAGACAACTCCCCGACAAGCGTTTGGAGCAAAGAGAATGTAATTTATTATATGTTAATTGGTGTACGAAAGGCCATACATAGTTTGTTACAGAGCACTATAGACATTGGCAAGTAATGACAAAGGCGTTTCCATGCTTCCTATTTTCCAAGTTCCGCGTGGTCGGCTCAGTATGGGCGATAATACAAGACATTGGGCCTACATTTGTGGACACGCCCACTTAGTTGGGATATACGACTATAAAAAATGTCTCGGGAGAAGCAGAACGATATAAACTATACCGTAGTAGCGGTGAACTACCCCTTTAGCCCGAAAACCTGGCTCCACAAGCTGTTTTAGTAGTTTCTTTTGCTTTCTGATCTGGCCTTGTACGTGTCGTAAGCCAGAGACGGAACGATAGAGATGGACACTCTGTCTAGGCCTAATGTTGACCATGTCATCCGCCCGTTACTTTGTGAAAAGATGTCCCGGCTATATCTTCAAATACTCCTCTGTTGCCCACTGTTACGTCAATCACTGATCAATTAATCGTTACATCTCTAGTTATTCTAAAAATCGCAAATGCGTAGATATGGACTAGACTATTTTTTTTCAATTCTGTGTCAGGAAATAACCTGGATTTTAAAGCAAGTAGTTTCATTAGAAGCTTGTTTTGGTGCAGACTATAGGGAATTTAATTTTGTGAGCATATGTCACATTGAGAGAACACCGGTATTACTTCTGCAAGAAGACTGCCAAACACTATCTTTGACAATATTTGTCACCAACTCACCATGATGTAGTAAAACATCATTTACACGATGTTGCATATCTTTTCCGTCCCAGGCACCTTTGATAATCCAACTGATAGTAATAAATACTCATACCATTGCTTTGTCCCATGTCACTTTTTATAAGACGTTGACATCCCTTTCTACAGTTTTTATAAAAGGCTTACGTCAGATTCTACAACGTTTAAAGTGGCCGTGTCGCACTTCGTTTTTTACCCACGTGCAGCCCTAGTACTTCTCCCCATCCCATCCACTGCCAGTCGTTTCATCACACAAAAAGTAGGGTGATGGAAGGACCATGTGATGAAGTGATCACTGCCACTGATTAGCTACAAGTCCAAATATGGTAGCTTTGGGTGACTTGTGACGATCGATAGCATGAGTAATGTGCAGTGATGCCAGTAGAAATGGACAGTTTAGTTGGGGCCAAGTACACTGAGGAATCACTCAACCAGTAGAGCACTTGCCATGTCGCGTTTCCACTTTCCAGTGAAAATCTATGCAGGTTTTAAAGTGTTATGTTATGATACTTTGTACTTACATAGTGCCAAAACCTGAATCTTATTCAGGTGTGCGTTACATTAAATAATTATATAGTTACAGTTGGTGATTATAATAATAGTAAATTGATTATTTTAAAATGCAATGCGAATTAAGTGTGTTTTTAACAAAGTTTTTAATTTGGCCAGGGTAAGTGAGGTGTCTCTTAATTCTTGCGGTAGGCTCAGTAGGCTATTGGTTCGCTGTTGCTAGTGCCACATAGGCACGTAAGTGCTCCTTAGTTAAATTATCTTGAAATGTTGTAGGTTTTTCTCCTGCAGTTGTAAGTAATATTAACAAAACAAAAACTTTTAAAAACTTTTTTGCACCGGGTCGCCCATCGCTAAACCGGGACAGAGGCCGGCATACCCTCCCCGGCTGCCATCTACAGCCAGCTGTTGTCGTCACGTGACACTAGTGACCTCTACGACAACAGGGAGTCACATGACGACACGGAAGCTTCAGTTCGCTGAAGAAGGCCTTACGTTACGGATTGAAAGCTATGAACTTTCAAAGACTTTGCGCTGGTGTGAACGTTTTAATAAATTCTATCAAAAAAAAAAAAAACTTTTTTAACTTTCCTAATGAAAAACCCCACTGTACCATACATAATCAAAGGTGTCAACTGTGATAGTGTACTATTGTATATCTTGGCGTGGACCTGAGAAATGTTTTGTGTCGGACAATATAACTGAACCAAACCTACTAAATCATATGACGGTAAGACTTCACGTTATACGATATTGCAAATGCAGCTCATCAACATCTGGAAAAAAGGTCTAAGTCTTGACACCCCTGATGCGTTATGCTAGGGTTCTGCATTTGTCTGGCACACTCCACTCAAGCTTAGGGCACGCTCCACTTTGACAAAAGCCCTTCTTTGTTTGTAGAGTCTCCTCCCAGACATTTAGGACTCAGTCACCACTAAACTGGCCCTTTCAGGTTGGTATATACTTTACCAAGATCATGCCCAATAACTATGCCTTTTTATTTCCAGAAGACCCCTCAAGATGTTGGACTTCTTAGCTGACAACAACATCTGTGGCCAGACCATACTGCGTTTGGTTTCCAGAGGGAATGCCATCATCGCCGAATTGCTTAGACTGTCGGATTTCATTCCTCCTGCATTTAGGCCTGACACAAAGGAACATCAAAAGTATCTGGAATTGCTGAGCGACTTCAGCTACTTCAACAGCTCTGAAGTTTTTGAGAACAAAGTCTTGACAAAACCTGTAAGACCGATTGTTATTCTTTGTGCAGATGTTGTTGCATGATGCTTTAATAGATGGTTATTGGTTATAATCTGATGATCTTTTTGGGTGTAGTTTGGCATTTGAAACAGGTGTAATTGTAAATTCTTTATACCTTGCAGTCTGAGTCTTTCAGACTTTTTTAAGAGCCAATCCACTATAGCCGACCCAAAGTTAGAAAACAAAATTTTTGCTTGTCTACTTTGCTTACATGTGAGAATATCAGATGACTAAATGGGCTTTGCAGCGTAACTTGGTGACAATATTTCAAGAACTATCACATACAGGAACATTTAATTACCGGTAGGCATCCCATCCGTAACATGATATGACATATGATTTCATCTAATGAGTTTTTTTTTTCTTATTTTAATTTTTTATTCAGCCATCTCCCAGCCTCCACTAAACTTGTGCCTAGCAGCGGCAAGTTTTCGCGAGTGGCTGTCATATTTGGAATAGGACTCAACACTGAAAATTATACTGAGTGCAGTTTTCAGTGTTGCATGACTTTTCGCTATATTTGGTGAAAGCAATGTTAAAAAAATACTGCACGGATTATTGAGACCAAAAATACTTCACCAATATCTGTCCTATTTCATGAATGTTATCTCCAGATAAGTACCCTCTCTTGGATTTATTGGTGTGGTTGTGGCTGACATGATGTATACACACAGTATACACGAATTCCCCCTACTAATTTTCATTAACACTTTTTAACAGTCATTATTTGGCAAAGCGATAGAGATAGACCCCTGGTGGCTATTAGACACACTACACACTAATCATGCCATGCTTCTGGATTTGACCTTGGGCGATTTTGAAAGTCAAAAACCAGGATTGGACAAATTTAACACCCAGTATCCAGAAAGTCGGGTCTAGCATTGGGCAATATTCATGGATGATTTTCATATTTGGAAAGGACTTCTCTAGGTTATCATACACCCTGGAGAATTTTTCAGTATACATGTAATATGCCTTCTCGTTCAGCTTACAAAAAAAATGTGAAAAAACTGACTATTCCATGCATTAACTCTGAAAATACTTGGACAATTCTGGTCATATTTCATGATTGTTTTCTCTAAATAAGTGCCATGCTGATATTGTACTGAAATAAACTCATGTGGACTCTATACTGACTTAAAACATGCAGCTGCAATAAAGATGTATAACTGCACATATTTTGGCGCTCAATAACGGGATGCCCCCTCACATTGCAGGAAACCGACTGTCTAGTTTCATGAGTTTTGCACCTTGTTCCCATTGTTTATGTTATTCAGGGCCTGGAAGACCTTGATGAGGAGTTCAAAGACAACCATTTAGAAATTCTTACCCGCTTCTACCTTGCCTTTGAGAGTGTTCACAAATACATTATAGACCTCACCAGGTAAAAAGAAAATCTGGTCCAGAGAAAGCCATTGCCTCTTTTTGCACATGTTGCATAGCAACATTGGTGATATAGTTAATTCTTGTTCTGACATTCTCATGTTTTATATACATAGTCTAAGCATTAAAATGCAATATTACAATGTACTTGTTTTATCATCGGTACATGGTGCCATATATTATGTTAATAGGTATACACCGTATTATGAATTAATATGGCATCTTTAATCCACCTTAAGTATCTGTCATTAATCCCCATTTGTGTCCAAATTCCAATTCAAGGTTTATTCATCTTATTAAATATACGGTGAGATGATAAACAGTTGTATGTATGACGTGTCTGTCTGCTGCCAGGTTTCTGGAAGATCTGGAGGAAGGAGTCTACATACAACAGACACTGGAAACTGTGTTGCTGAATGAGGATGGAAAACAACTCATGGTGTGTAAGCCTAACTCAGCTTTACACTCTTAAAATCTGGAGTACATGTATATGCCATATACCGGGTACATCAATGTTGGGGTTTTTTTTTTGGCTAAAGTAGCCTAGATTTACCTTACAGCTTATTTTGGGCTTGCGATAGTAATGCACTGATCCCTCTCTTAGTGACCACTGTTACCCTCCCTAATGTGACTAAAAAATTTTGCCACTGTGTCTGTGGATGCATTTTACTTCTCCCACTCACCAAAGACCACGTCTCTAATGTTGCCATATTTTCTTCACAAATAGGGTGGCGTTATTAGAGAGGGATAATTGTAAAGTGTTGTGTATGCAGTAGTCCCTGAGAGATGGCAAGAGAAGAGGGAGAAGTACATTGGTCCCTCCATTTTAAGACCACCAATGGGACCAAGAAAATGTAGTCTTATTTAGCAGGACATCTTAAAATAAAGGTCATTTAACACACAAAGTGAGATTTTGGGACCAAACCAAGTAGTCCTATAATCAAGGGTGGTCTTAAAATAAAGTGTTGTAAAACAGAAGGACCACTGCAAATGCATTAATACTAACAGTGGCCAAATTTTTTGGTCACATTAGGGAGGGTGGGCACTGTTGAATGGTCACTAAGAGAGGGACCACTGTACTATGGCTGTGCACTCTCCATTCTTTGGATAGTCATCTGAACAAAACACCTTACTTCATGGCCATGTGCAAAAATAAGACTGACTTTCATAGATATAGACCAAGGTTTGATAGGTAGCTATATGTTCATATTATTAGGCATCCCGTCCGTAGGACGCGATGTCTTATGCTTTCGTCCGAGGGTTTTTTTTTCTGATTTTTTTTATTCTTTTTTTTTTTTTTTTTTTTTTTATTCCGCCGGCACAAATTTGGGTGTAGCAGTGGCAAATTTTCATGGATTGTTTTCATATTCGAAATAGGACTTCCCTAGGTC
>JAAUYG010237461.1_pt1 | contig 14750 bp, 10 predicted proteins | sample 7278091 | NCBI WGS metagenome assembly JAAUYG01 (sample SAMN14350201, study PRJNA611818) | marine sediment metagenome | isolation source: surface marine sediment (0.6m) | place: French Polynesia: Moorea | collected 2018-08 | reverse complement strand
ACTTGCAATTGTGTACATGTTTATCGGTGTTTAAAAATGCATTTTTCACGCATATTCACTGCCGAAACCAAATCCGTGTGAATAAACTCTTTGTAACTTGCTTTACCAGCTTCCACCTCCAGTAAACGAAAAGTGGCAGCCCAGTTAATTATTATAAGAAGCCTGCAGCTATACCGCGACAGAGAGAGCAAGTACATGAAACCCATTTAATTTCTAATCATTGAAGCAGATAATCCTATATGTGGGAGCGGGTCGTCCTGCACAAACTAGGAGCGGGTCATCCTTGTGAACAAGTCCACCTGTATTCTGCACTCGTGCACTGCGCTTCTATTAAGCAGATACGGTAGGTGTGATTTGTGATGCAAGGGAAATGTTTAAATGTGTGTTATATATTGCTAAAATAGTTCTTTTTCGGAGTCCTTTTATCGGACAATTGGGCCTTGTTTGTGTATGTAGCATGCATATGGGTACTTTTGAACTTGTCAAGGTTATTTTATTGTCATTTGGTGCATCTTTCTCAAAATTGGGCCATAACTCAAAAATGGATCACCATCTAGAGAGAATAGGATGAAATTTGGGCCTGGTGTGTGTATGTGTGGCATGCATATATATGAATGCTGTTGACCTTGTAATGCTTGTATATGTCAAAGTAGTTTTGCATTCATTCAGTGCATTGTTCTAACAAATCGGGCTGTAGCTGGAAACAGGCTCATAATAGAACAAACGGATAAAAATTTGTGCCTTGTGTGCATATGGTATGCACATGTATACTTTTGACCTTGAACATGTCAAGGTCATTCGATGCATTTTTCTCAATATTGGGCCATAACTCGAAAATAGCTCATAGTAGAGCAAACAGACGATAATATGGGCAGCCTCGGGTCACTGGTATGTGTGCGATATGCATGTCCATGGGTACTTTTGACCTTGATCATGCCAAGGTCATTTTGGGGGTAATTTGGTGCACTTTTCTCAAAATTCCAGGGCATAACCTGAAAAATGCCTGATCACAGAGCGAAAATGATAAAAAAATTTGGGCCTTGGGAGCATATGAGGTATGCACATGGGTACTTGTGACTTTAAATTGTCAGGGTAATTTTGGACAAGTATATTTTCTTCTTCACATCTATATGCATGATGTGACTAGAAAAAAAGAACTGCAAATTATAAGTTTTTATAGCAAATTTGTTTAAATAAGTACAAGCTAATGGTAGTCCTTGAGGTAGCATTTGAACAGTTGGTAATGGTCGTAGTTGAGCAATTGAAAGTTTAAATTATGCTGATTGGTATTAATTAATGGACTGCTGCCGCAAACATCTGCGTGAAATCTTTTATAGAAGAACATAACATGCATAAGCCCTGTTTGGGTCAACCAGCAGCTACAAGGAAGTAAATTCTAAAGTCTTTCAATTTTGTGCTGCTACAAAAAATATTCAACTGCTCTGTTAGAAACAAACAGAATTGTAAAATAAAATAAAGGCCAGGTAGATCGCTCACGCCAGAGCTACATTGTAAGAATGTGCAGAATGTTACCGGTACATGTACAAACAACTATACAGTTGCAGTACTGTTGTTCTACAGTAAATATTGAATCCATGTAAACTCACACAGGGAGTATTTAGGTAGTAATTGAGTACTATCATACCAATAAGCATTTAACACTTCAGCATGATAACTGGATTAATACCACTGTAGCAGATTATCTTGAGCATGTTGAATATGTCAAGATTTACGCTATGATCATGATGAAGTACACCTGCCAATAAGTCACATATTGTTGTCACATGATACATGACATACCAGTGTAAAGGTCACCCTGGTGACCCTTCTGACACAACACTTGAAACTACATGAACCATAATGGAAACCCTAAGCCCTTACCCTAAGTTAACCCTAAGTTTCCTTAAGCCCTTAAACCCTAAGCCCTTACCCTAAGTTAACCCTAAGTTTCTACCAGTATATTTGAGAATTTCCTTATTTCTATTTTCTGTCCATAAAGTTTGTACCAGTATATTTGAGAATTTCCTTATTTCTATTTTCTGTACAAATACTGGGAGGTTGAACTTGATAGACGTACATTTATCTTCAGGTTTATCATGACTAACAGATTAATATTCTTCTTCAAGTGGATCAGATACATGTATACCGGGTATTATAATCTGTTGTTATTTTCACATCATGACAGGTACTGTATACAGTACTGTAGTAGAAAGATTCTTAAACCACTATACTAGTACCAGGAGCTAGCAAGTTCCCATACTTGGTGAGCTGAAAAGATGTGACTGAAACAAAGGACTTTAATATTAAAATTATGCGTGTGGTCCTGTACGAAAATGTCAAGCCCAGTGTTACATGTGTCAATTTTGTTTTGCTGTAAATGTTTTATTTGGGCACTTTGACACCATGCTATCATTCAGCTTGACAAAAGAACCCGCCAGTGGGATCGGTTCATTTCTTCTGATCAGGTGTTAGTGAACTTTGCCCCTTCTGCCGGTGACATCCCCTCCATACCATCCAGGCAGCTACTAGTACATGAGGCTTGATTGCCATGCAACAATTTTATCAACACATTCAGATTGAGGAGTGGCGGGATTGCATTGAAGTGGGTAGACTGGAGTAGGACTGGTGGATATTATATGTATGCATGTAGACCCGGGGCAGACAATGTAGTTAGTGTAGGAGGTGCAGTGACATTTGATGTTCACAGAGGCCAGTGTGATCAGAAGTTGAGTTTGTAAGCTACAGGGCTGGATACACAAACAAGGAATTGCCCAGTATTTTGGTTCTACTGGACACGGTGGCGGGAGGTACCCTGGCTACGAGGACTATCATTTCTGTGTTTGTGGTTAATATTCCGGGTTCGTTTAATGAAGTGTAATTATGATACAAGACTCATCTGATAGCAATTTACATTACATTATGATCGACGGATATGTGATATCTAATGGATTAGTCTGGTTATGTACCTGGTACCTGGTATGTACATTGTGCAAACAGTATGGGTATTAATCTTTATTTTTCGTGTCAGGTTAGTACCAGTACTATATACTACATGTATATAGACCATGTAGCATTTCCTATATACCAGTTACCAGTAAATGATAGAGAAAACTTTTCTTTATATAAAGCTTTTTTTTTTAAACTTCTCGTTCATGTAGCAACCTACTACTACCAGTAGCAAATTTGACTGTTAAATGTTTTCCACTATTCTGTAATCTGTATTGACATGATTGCAGTGGATAATGGTCTAAATATAATATAAAGCAACACTATCTTGTTGTTATCCAAATAACATTTGGTCACAATCTGCTTTATTGTTTAACTGACATTTGATTTGCAGGTAAAACATGACAGATAATGACATATACAGTGGTCCCTCTATTTTACAACCCTCTATTTTAAGACCACCGGTGACCCTTAATTATAAGACTGCTTGACTTGGTCCCAAAAGGCATTTTTTGGTGTTAAATGACCTTTATTTTAAGACCACCTGCAATATAAGACCACATTTTCTTGATCCCATGGGTGGTCTTAAAATAGAGGGACTACTGTACATGTATGTATTGCTATACATTCCGTGCTCTGACATTTCATGACCAAGGTTAAGATGTCAATGACTTGGCCATGTTACCAGTTACATACCTGTGTAGCTGGGCATTTCATACAAAAGGAAAACCTATTTCTGTAACATTTTGTTTGTCCCTTATAAGTTTTAGTTCCGTACTTGGTTGCTACCAGTGAACTACAAGTTGTGTGTGGAAGCCGAAACATTTATGTGAAATATCAAACATATTGCGAAAGGTCGTAAATACCAGTATAATAATTAAGTACAGTGCAATCCGTCTTGAAACACCGACACGTTGGTCATAAGAATGTGGTCTCTCAAGACAGGTGGTCTTTGGTGACAGGTTCAAATTCATTTGACATGTCGGGCCATCTGCCAGGAATATGTGGTCCATCAAGGTGGATGCTCTCTTAAAACTAAGTTTCACTGTAGCGTAGCTCCCAGCATTCTGGATTTAAGGCTGTCTCTGTGGCATGTAGATTGTAGAGAAATGTATATAGAGAGCAGTCAAGTCTGAAGTCATGTCAAGCTCCATAATTTTGAAGTTGACAAAGTGAACAATGATATATTTTTGGTTGGTAAATAATGAGGCAATACATGTACCCATCCCTCAGCCCCAGCATACTCAATAACCATACCAGATGCATCATGTATTGCTTTTGCTAATCTTATGGCTGATGAATGATCCTTGTAATGGGAAGAGATCAATAAGTTTCATGTGTATCCTTTCCTCATTCTGATGGCCAGAACTGACCAGGTGGATGCACACCCAACACACTTGGTGCTGTTGACGTAGGTTATGTACATGGGGCCAGCTGTACAGAACGTTTGTCTCTCCAAGGTCAAGGTCGTTTTAGCTTGCCATTCAGCTGGGGGATTCCCCATCATGTCAGCAACGTCGAGCCAGTTCTGCTGTCTGATTGGCCGCTACCTGGCCATTCATGCAAATTACCTGAGAGATGCGGCCACTGATAGGGATGACTTCATTTACTATTGTTGGGGGCAAAAAGTAAGTGAGTCACACCCCCAATTTAACTTTCTTCACATTGAGGCAGAGCCCTGGGCTGAATATTCATCAGAAGAAATGCCCATTGATGCCCATTGATGCCCATTGATCTTGCCTGGGTATGTGGCCGGCAGTGGCATCATGCCAGTAAATGCCAGCTTTTGTGGTCAGCTGGAATTTCAGTGGACTTGGCATCCATGTGTACCATCATGTGTAAAGTTGTAAAATATGTCTGAAGTATCGTGGCTCTAGCTCAATTTTATCATATTGCACAAACATAGGTTTAACAGTGTTGCCTGCAATGGATTTGTTTGGACCGCTGGGCTGAGTCCTATATCGTGAAGGGATGGTCTTATCACAGTCTGTGCCATGCTCTATGGGTATGTAGCTATGGAAAAGAACGAGCCTGATTTACAATGCTCGGGATTCATGTGTTTTGCTTCACATGTAAGAATACAAATCATGGTCAACTTGTTACATGGTTAATGTTTGGAACTATCCATCACTGATACATGTGAAATCAAGTGCATATTTTGTCTGTACATGTACAAAATAATAGACAACATAATCTTATGATAACTGGCGACCATCCACATGAACCTAGTTGTGAACAATTACATGGTGAAGGATATGGGGCGGAGGGAGGGGGGGGGGAGGGGGTGTGCAGGGTTCAATTCTCAGCAGCATGAAACCGGAAATGTTTTTGTTGCCTACAAGTATATGAACTTTACATTAAATTTTAATGTAAAACCATGATTCACCCGCTAATTAAACTGCTTGCAAACAGATTACTGCATTGTCACAAACATGCCTTGCAAGTTGGTATATATCACTTCTTGCCATGTGTGTCTCATACACAAAGTAGCATGGTAGTACCCGGTACACCAGAAATTAATATTATTAAAGTTGTAGGTACAAAACCTACAGATTCAATCCATGATAAATTATACAATGTTTTACTGATTCATGTACATGTAGACTTTACAGTGCGGACTCTTCATGAATCCTTTGTAGAATACCGATAACGGTATTTGCGATGTGATAAATTGGTTGAATGGCCAGTAGTAGCAAGGCGGTGAGAAAACAGGAATGGAAGACTGCACTACCGAATGATTTTGTTCATGCTTCTATGTAAGCTGTGCATGTTAATAAAATATACATAAATTTTTTATACACAAACAATATGAACAAGGCCAGCGGGTGCGCACAGCTAGACAGAACTATCAGCGTGAGGCTTAGAATAGCAGCTATTCCCACAACCCTGTTATGGACCTCTTCAGTCAGCAGTGACAGTTCTATTTATAGCTTTTGCACAGGTGACTCGATCTTTGCTTTGCGATCTTTGCCTTGCGCGGTTCCCAGCCTAAGTTCTTTTTTTATGCAGGGCAACATACATCCGTACATAGGGTTTAAGCAACATTGACATATTTGGAAAAAATATACCATACATGTATATAGTGTGCTTGAAGCTTTTTTTTTGCCACATTTGTTAGAGGCATACTTGTTCTAGAGGCTACGTGTACGTGGGTAACCGATTTCATGCATTACACTAGAGAGAGTGACTGTTAGGTGGTTCATCAGGATCAGCTATCTTAGCTGTGTCGGGGAGTTTTTGGCAACGACAATGCAACTTACCTGGTAATCACTAGTAATGTTTTAGCAACAAAGAAAACTAAGCGCTATTTTGTTAAGAGGGGTGATTGTTTTAATTTACAAAGTTTATACCTAGTGGGTGGTTACAGAGATCAGAAGAACAGTACATGTAATCCTGGTCTTTGTGGTGGCTGCATACTATAGAGGCCACCCTGATATTAGGGCCACACTACAGAGGGCACCCTGGTCTTAGTGGCCATTTCCTATATGAGGGACCACCCTCGTCTTAGTGGCCATATTCTACATGCTCTGTAGACGAACTCCCCCCCCCCCACCCCTTAGTGGCCACACTGTATATAAAGAGTTGACCTCATCTTAGTCACCACACTATATAAGCCACCGTGGTCTTTGTGGCCACACTCTGTAGAGGCCATCCCAGTCTTAGTGGCCATGTTGTACAAGTATAGAGCCCACCCCGATCTTCATGGCCACACCCTAGAGAGACCACCCCTTCTAATGTAACCTAAAATCTTTGCAGCTGATACTGTGAATGTGGCCACAATTTGTTGGCAAACAGGGTGGGTGGCCTTGTTAGAGTGGACTATTGTATATAACTGCCTGTCGGGGGACTTCCGACCTTGTCGCACTGTTACTGTTCGACTGTATGATTTTCCAGTATTCAGGTCAGTAAAGTATTTGATGGACCAAATTCAGTAACTCATATAATCCTACTTTGTTTTTCCAGGTAGTTGATGAACAGAGAGTTCGATGAACAGAGACGTGGCACATGGAGTTGCCTTAGGACAAATCTGGTGGAAGCGGGTCTCGAGGACCAGTGAAAAAATCAAATGCTACAGAATTCTCCGGAAGGATCATAGGCTTCAGCTCCACCAGGTTCTTGGATTGTTCAATGATTGAAATCAGAATCCGGAAGATGTCAGCTGGCCTGCCGGATCCCAATCAGGCCAAATTACTCCAAGAGCTGAAGGAACGGTTCCCAGAGGTTCCAGACGAAGTAGTCATGAACCTGATGAGAGACGTAAGTACATTAATGAACTTGTCATATTTACTTAAGACACTAAGTACATGTATTATTCATTCGACATGTATGCTACTACAATATACCCCCCTCCACCCCCCTCAATCTTATTGATGGATGGATGGATGAATCAGGCATATAGTCGGCTTTCAACCACTCATGGTCATATCACCGACTGCAAGTTGTTGGTGTGTATGTACTGAGACTCCCCTTGTGCCTGGCATATTAGAGAAGTGGCCTTTGGTGACAGAGGGCGGTGAATACATGTACATTCCTGGTACATATTGTGGATTCCAAGATTTGTGTCCTCTCTAGAGGCCTAGTGTCCTTTAAGAGATGGAACACTGTACGTGTCAAGTGATGGTAGTCCTGCTAAACGAGCTGATAAAAGATAAAGGCAGTTCATCGGTCCAAATAAGTTTGATTGATGTATATCCGTGTAATATAGGAGCATATATACATTGGCCACGTCATATGACATGTAATAAACTGGTACTGCCAGTACGAAATTTCACAAGATTTCATATTATTTATTTTTATGTGAAACGTATTTTATGGATACCGGGTTTCTGACTCATTGAAACTTTCAATTCTTGTTTATGCTGATTTCATCATTTTTGCGTACATACTTGAAAATATTCAGTGCTTAGTATGGCTACTTCGGATCATACGTTTATAGAGTGTCCCAAATTCGGTCATACATACGTTGTACATGTTGTACATGAAGAAGCAATATGGAAGGTGATCTTGGTATAAATGTTTCTTATTCCACAGCTGGAGTTTTATGAGATTGTATAAGAACGAGGGTTGAAAGGATAATAGTTAGTAGTGATGATTATGTTCTTTTCAGCATCGGTATGACCCCGAGAGCTGCCACACTGCGCTGTCTAATACTGGCACTTTGAGTGTGGACCTGTACAGGCCATCCTCGGCAAGTCGTCCACTGGCCCAGTCTGATCAGGTCACATACGCTGTTCAGGATCTTCATATTACTGCCACCACAGCATCGCCTCCGGCTATGATCACTAAAAACCTCCAGCACCTCACCTTCTCTGCGGTAACCAATGGCAATGGGTGTCGTTCTCGCAGTGACTCCGTGGAAAGCAGGGGCAGCACCTCGAGTACCGGAAGCGCTTCTAAAATCGGTGCCACTAACATAGGCATGCCTGGGTATGGCACTACACCTGGGTTTCACCATAGCAAGAGTGATCCGTATCATGTGAGGACTCCAAAGATCCAGTCTGGCAATCAGGTACCCCCGCAGACAGCGCCAGTTCAGCCCGAGAGTTTGAATCCGTTCATAAGTCCGCATCGTAACTTGGAGAATGTGATGCAGCAGCAGGGCATTCCGTGTAGCACATACAACGAACAACAACCCAACTGGAATAACAATCCGTTGTTCCAGTCTCCGGGCTCCCAGGCCAACTACAGAGGGATGTACCCTCCGCAATCCAAGCCGGAGGCCAGCCCGGCCAGCACAGCAGGATATAACCCGGGGTATGCTTTGCCGAATATCCCTGGCTACACAGGGAATAACTGGACCCCGCCCCCTTCAGCCAGGTCCTCGGTGCACGAAAGCAGCCCTGGATTGGGTTTACCTGGGGACCTCCCAGCCTACCACGGCCAGCAGGAGATAGTCCGGGGGACCGTACAACCGGGGTTTGACTATGACTATGCTCTGAGAGGACAGTATGCTGTGGGGCCTTCGCAGCCAGTAGATACACCGTACGGCGTGGCACATGGTGGTGGTGCTGCGGCAGCATCTCGCCCCGATCAGTTCAGTCAGAATTTTCCTAGGACCACTACAAACCGTTTTGGGTCCCCTATCACAACGCCAAGCCCTGGGACGCCAACACGTGCAGGGGTCACGACCCCTAACCATGCAGTTGGACCTTCCCCCGGTGGCAACCCCTCCACCCCAGGCACCCCCACCCATGTTCCAATCACCAGACAGTTGCCCACTCCCCCAGAGCAGAAAACAGGCATGTGGGGATACGAACCGAATTTACCGGGAACTCCGCCCCCTCTAGCTCCGTTTCATCACATGTCACCTAGTCCAGATTTTGGGGGTAGTCACGGAATGCGAACTCCGGCCCAGCATCAGTACCACTCCCCACCAACCAGCACCCCGCCGGCGTCAGCCATGGCGCACGGTTTCTACCCTCCTCAACATGTACCTCCCACCAGCAAGTTCTCCAGCAGTCTGCATATTCAGATTCAGACAACCTCGGAGGGTACGAGACCCAAAGCTCCCTCTCCACTGGGTACACAGGGTGGACAGAGAATGGACAAATACCCTCCTCATGGGATGTACAACGGGGGTGGTAGTAACCACCCTAACAAACAGACATATTCGTCAACCGTAAAAACCCTTCCAGGATATTCACCATTTCCCGCTCAGTATGCCACCGCGACCAGCTTTCATCCCAAACCAACAACCATTCCAGAATCCCCCAGCATCAGTCAACCCTGGGTTGTATCGGTGTGCAATCCCCCTTACCCAACCCCGGTCACAGGTCAACAGCCCCCACGTGGGATGCCAGACCCCAGCGAACTGAATTACCCACTCCAGCAGGGTGCAGACGTAATACCAGGCAACCCCTTCATTGCTAGTTTGCCACCAGGATGTGGTCACAGCCATAGGTCCGGCAGTACTGGCAGTGAAGATATGGCCTATACACAAGGTGGGTATAATATCTTACAAAACATTTAAATATCGTGATAAACAGATTATGTGGTGTCTTAGATAGTCTTAGATATTAAATTTGACTTGCCGGTCGTTTTCACATTCACATGTACAGCAGATCTCTTGTGATATAGGTACGCAAGCCAACGTCATTACCGGGGTATATACCAGGAAAATTATCGGCACTTCTGCCACTTACTAGCTGTTATCAGCAAATACCGCAAATAGGTATTGTTGCCCGGGTAAGCTCATCGAGAGATTGTTCAAATGATAACTGGTATAGTGACGAGGGATGAAAATACCAGACAACATTGTGCCCGACAACTTTGGATACAAAAACACAGCCAGATGTGCCGATATCTTGACCATTGTCCTTTTATGTGCAGGCTTCCAGAAAGTTAGCTGAACTACATTGAGCCTGAACAGTTGTTTGGCATTCCTTTACAATGTAATTGGTTACCATTCACTGAATACCAAACTCTAGCCAGTGCCAGTGGTCAAGTACAACTTGTTAGACTTCAAATTTTCAGTAAGAGATCCTTTGAAGCAAAATAAATCAAATATGCATATTAGGATAGATGCAGAGTTTTACCATCTAAGTTAAAGTAATGTTCGCTAAAGCTGCAAAATGCAGAATATTTAAATACGACATATTAAGAACAAGCGATTATAACATACATAAAAGAAGTGATAGTAAGGATATATTCATAGGTATTCAGTAGGGGTGTAACAATACATCGATAAATCGATGCATCACGATAGTTGATGATCTGATGCAATAGTATCGATAGCTACCTCAACTATTGATAGTTTTGATAGTAGTGTTTCAGTGGTATAGGGCACAATTAAACTACTATATATTGGTATCATGGACATCATTCCGTACATTTCACATGTTTGTTGCCCAAAATGATTCATAAAATGCTCTCTTCACACACGAAAGTTCCTTTCATCAGATACTTGTCATGCCTATGATCATGCATACTAGTAGTAAATTAGAAAGCTATTGGTACCAGTATTAGCTCTTGTTCAAATTTCCTTCAAATGAACTATCGTGATATTATTGCGATAGTTCGTCAATTATAGTGATAGTATTGTGATAGTGCTGCTACCTCTGATAGTCACCCCTAGTACATGTAGTGTTCAGTTTGCCCCATGTGACAGCAATACAAGTTGTACATCATATATGTTGGCCACTGCCATCGCAATATATACTGTTGATACAGTTATACGTTGTATGCACAAAACACCAGAGGTTTTTTTTTTTTTAAGTCTGAAAAAAAATGCCCCTTTAAAAGCGAAAGCACTTTGTAGCCTAGGATGTATGACTGCCCACGTCCAGTGGCCAAATGTAGTTTAGCATGACAAAAAGTGATTTACTGACCGAAAGTGATTTAGTGTGTTTTCTGACAAATGCCTTTGTTGGCTAACACATACATGTGTGTTTGCTAAACAGAAAACACATGTGTCCCCGTTTTTTAGCTATGTGTAGATGGTACAGAGGCCACATACCAAAAAAATAGTAAAATTAAATTCTGTTTTAAGTATCAGCATTTTAGTCTTACTAGTACAGGTGGTCAGTGTAATTGAAGAGGTACCATCACAGTGCATTGCAACTTGCAATTACCATGATTACGGACATTACAATTAAAAAGTAGTAGAGTGGTCCCCCTCTAATAAGGACACCCCTTCTGCCAAATAATTCTGTCCTTATTAGATAGGTGTCCTTTGGTGAGAGGGAGCATCACATACATTCATAGTACTTGCTGCCATAAATTCGTGTCCTTTGTAGAGGGGTGTCCTCTCTAGAGAGTGTCCTTTAAGAGAGGGACCACTGTATTGTATTTGTGTGATTCCACAAAAAGGTTTCAGTGGAATGTGGAGTCAATGTACCATTGAACATGTTGAAGTTCTGTGTATCCCATTCAAGCTCATTTGTAGTTTGTACATGTACTGGCATTTAAAATATTCAGATGGTAGACATGGTGGTGTCAGACGAACATAACGAAGTTTTATCTCTACATGCTGAATGCAAACATCACAACAGCAAATGAAATATACAGAGAAGTGAAATCAACCTTGTGAAACCGCATGAACAAATCTTAGTTTTGTGTTAATGGGATAGTGAATGTAGTACAGTATTAGGGTACATTGCATAGTAAATGCCCTTAGCTAATAGTCATTACTAGTATTTGAGAATAGACTTCCTGCTAATTGGCATACTCATGGGCCTGAGTTTATTACCAACTATTTGTGAATCATGTGAATAGTAAACATTGAATAATAAACTACACTATTGATATTCTTTGAGTGATGTGTGAAGGATACGGTAAGTCCCTCTATTTTACAACCCTCTATTTTAAGACCACCCTTAATTATAAGACCGCTTGATTTGGTTCCAAAGGGCCATTTTCTGTGTTAAATGACCTTTATTTTAATGACCACCTGCAATATATAAGACCACATTTTCTTGGTCCCATGGGTGGTCTTAAAATAGAGGGACCACTGTATTTCCAATAAACGTGTGACAAAGTTTGCATATGTACACATGTATCACTGTGTATATGTGTGTATAGGCTAAAACATCACCTTTAATATTTTGTATGTTTGGTGTCTTTCAGTACTGGTGTTACATCAGAAAGGCCGCAAGGAGAAGCTCATCCATGATCTACTAGAGATGACCAGGTTGCTGGAAAGCCTTCGAACAGATGTCTCCCAGATGGAGGCCACGCTTCTGGAGAGGAAACGATCCCGCAGCAGCGGTTTCCCAGGAGTAAGATTAACATATTAATAGGTTGTTAATGATACATTCTGGCCATTTTGCATACACTATACATAATAATAATAACGACAATAATAATAATAACCTGTAGAACATGCTTACTAGGTATCATCATGGCCATGTGTGACTGACATTCAAACTTAATAACAGTGGTCAAAATTAGCTTTAAAATAGTAGACTAAAATAGTAGCAAACTGTCCCGGACTATAGTTTAAATACCATACTGTTTCCTGATAGTCGAAAAGAGTTTTGTCCTCAAGCCATCAAATGGTAATCATAGTAATATTACACCGAAAGTGTTATTTCTTCGTGTTATTCGGATTATCCCGACAATGAAATTTTCTCACCCAAGTTCAGTTTTGACCTTCAGTGGGACGGTGATAATTTCGACCCCTGAATAATCATGATAATAAGGTTGATTTTAAAAAATGGGTCATCACATCACTAATAGTAGTGGATGTAGTTGTACATTATTAAGGTTTCTGGTGAAAAGTACATCATGTTTTTCACGCTAGTTGTTTGAATGACACCGTACATTGTTGGGTTTTGGAGGGTACGGTTTTAGTTTTAGAGGGTACAGTGTTGGGTTTGGAGGGTACAGTGTTGGTTCTGGGATTAAGACTCAAGCATTGCCATCTGGATCTCATTGTGCAGGCGGTGGATGTGCAGCATTTGAGGGACAGTAACCGGGAGCTCCAGATCAACATCCAGATCCTGACCCGCGAAATAGACATGGTCACCAAGGGCCAGAGTAAGTCATCCAGAAGTTATAACTTTGATATAAGGATAAGGGGCTGTAGATAGAACGAGGTTTCATGATACATGTCAACTGCTCTGCTTTGAAATTGTGTTTGTGACACGTTATACAGTTGGACCTGGAAATTAAGGATACTATAGTACCCATGTGCATGTACTACCCTTGTAGAGTAGCCAGTCCCACATTATATATACAGTAGTCCACCTCTAATAGGGACACCCCTTCCGCCAAATAATTCTGTCCTCATTAAGAGTTGTCCTTTGGTGAGAGGGAAGATAAAAAGCATTCAAAGTACTTTCTGCCAAATAATTCTGTCCCTATTAGAGAGGTGTCTTTTGCCCAGAGTGTCCTTTAAGAGAGGGACCACTGTACTGTAAAGTACTTAGTAGGTGTTACATCACCAGTTATGTAACATCTAAATTTCCATGTGATCTTCTATAATTCACCAAATGTAGGAATACATGCGTTATGGAATTGGACTCAATCTCGGAATTAAACCCCACCCACCCAGGGTTGAGTCCAAAGTGGTCTTAATTCTGAGGTGGTTGGAATTCTGAAACAGCGGAGCGGTGGTGTGTCAAATAAATGATATGGCTTGGCCTTCCTTTTGTAAGATTATCTTAAGCGGACCTCCACTGTATTCAGTTGATTTCAATATATATATAGTGTTTGTTCCCTTCCCTTTCACCATAGGACCACTGGGAGTCCTGGACGCCAACGCCGTGGAAGATTTCCATCAGAGCATAGACAGCGGTCCACTGGTCCCCAGTTCTGGCCAAGACTCAGGGGACAAGTCGCCGGCTAAGACCAAACCAGGTGAGTGCTGCAGAAACTACCCTGGATGTACGAGAGAATGCCTCTGCAGGTCAAGGCCATTTTTACATGATTCTTAGTTTTGTGTTGGAGTAAAATAAGAATTTTAATGCTCTTATATTAGTTAGAAACAAAAATAATTTTTTGTGTCTATACATGCCTGCTACTTTAACACAACTCAGACATAACTTGCCATTAATATAAGTAACAATGAATTGTAAGTAACAGTTGTTACTTCCCTTCAGAGATAGTGTGCTCCTACTTCAGGGTTGGACATTAACTTATTTTGAGGAATGCTAGAATGTTGAGTGTAATTTTCAATTGTCTGAACTGAAAATTCACCTGCCCACATTTTTTGTCTGATACTCATTGACAGGATTTTCTGTTCCTACAACTGCTTTTAGCATAAAAGAGGGTTCAAATTTTACTTGTCCTGTAGGACAAGTGGGGTGGGAATTTCAGTGGTCCGACAGGTAATTTCAGTTGTCCAGGGCAGTCGGACAATCCTT
>JAAUYG010256450.1_pt1 | contig 14751 bp, 11 predicted proteins | sample 7278091 | NCBI WGS metagenome assembly JAAUYG01 (sample SAMN14350201, study PRJNA611818) | marine sediment metagenome | isolation source: surface marine sediment (0.6m) | place: French Polynesia: Moorea | collected 2018-08 | reverse complement strand
CCCCCCCCCCCCCCCCTTGTGGATGACACAATGCTGCCATCAAATAAACATTTAACCACACACAAGAGAAATGCATGTACATGTATCAAGCTTTATTGTGGAAAAACCATTCAACCTGCATCAAGGCGTGATGAGATTAATTTAGTTGGAGCTCATAAAAACTGTATACACATATGTATAGATATATGCATACCCTTAACATACTAGTATAAAGTGTATATATTTTCATATATACACGCTGTACATCACAATGCCTTGGATATAAACAGGGAACAGAGTCATAAACTCAAATAACAAGGGTCACGTTCCATTCCTTTTCAAAGAAATGTTAAGTCTTGCGATACTTCACCAACACTGGGACACTACATTACAATACACTGCTACAGCAACCACAACGTGGTTCTAGGTTAATTTAGCTACCAGACGCAGAACGGTTTAACACGCAGTTACACTCTGTTGAGGGGAAAATCAGGGTCACAGTCAGAACTTGGCACCCTTCATTGGGACACCATTAATCAATAACCAAAAACACAAAGCAAGTCTGCGTTAAGTCTGACATTTTGAGGTATATCGGGAACTGACATGATGTAACGGGAATTTCTTTAAAACACTCACGTGCAGAAAAAAATATTAACATTATTTCTTCCCCAGTCCATGGTACTATCAACTGTGTATCGATTTAACATGGATGGGTTAAAAGAGTATATTGTGTTCTAAGCACCACAGATTGTGCAAACAGAAACGGAGGCCATACCATACTCAAATTGGCACAAAAAACCATGGCATTAATTGAAGCATTCTTCCACAAACATTCTTTAAAAACACAAAGTTGAGAAAGTTCCAAAGCAAAAACACGACATATGAAAGCTTCATTCTAATACAGACATGTCACGATGTATCTCGAACCTAGCGCAATTTCACACACTCCTAAGTCCGAACATGTTCCACCTCTGCTATAGAGGTCCCAGGCATTCACTCGTACCACATTTAAGACCTTCACTGGATACACAACATATAGCACCACTGTCAGTTCAGTCCATGTTACATTATAATTATACCATCTCTCTCAAGAAAAGGTAATTTTTCTCCAATTTCTCGATCTTCTCTTCCTGCCAACATTCCTCAACCTACAAAATCAGCCATGCTGTTAGTTGTAAACTTTATTTCATGCGTTTTGATGCAGCTTCATTAGTAGACTCAAGACTGCTACCTAAAACCTCCAAAATTTGAACTCAACCCAGAAACATAAAATGTTATAGATTATAAAATGTTATAGCTCTAATCTGACGTTATGCTATCCACGTATTCATTCTCCCCTGCACCCGGTATGTCCAGTTATAGTTCTTTAGTCAGCATTAATTTCAAAAAGATAAAAGGCTGCTAGTTTAGCCAGGTCTCACAATATTATAATATCCATAGTAACCATATCTACAGTGCGGTACCTGTTTGCGTTACTACACAGGGCCAACCATACCGGACTGGAAAATGTACTAGCACAGCTGACAAAAGTCATGTTAATCTAGAAAAGTGTACATCAGTGTACATGTATATGTGTATCTAATCAGTAACCAAGAAACAACAATAAAATATTTTGAGCCTGCAAAATATTTCAAAACCACCAAGACATACTGGTGATCGCTGAATACCTCAGATATAATATTCAACATTGGTAATTTTCATCCTCAAGCAGTAAAAAAGACATTAACAGGTTATGCATCGTTTCAACAAGTTATGCATCATTTAAAGGGGGTTATTATAGCAATAATTTAAATAAATAAACATTATATAAATGTACACAAAATTCTAAATACGGGTAAAAGTTTCGCCTTGGAATACATTTGAGGATGCTGGATTACATGTTACCCAGCGAGACATAAATGCCAAATAACTTGCCTCTGGTAGGTAAATACAATATGAAGTGCCCAGCCCCAAACCACTTGCTTTGAAATAGCATCAATGCCAAAAATAAATAAAACACTAAGTGTTACACCAGGACTTTCTGTGAGAGAATTAGGTTACAAGTCCAATTATTCTAGGTTAGTCTTACAGGCCAAGTATTTCATGGAAATAAATTCACCTAATGCCATCCCCAGAGGGGTGAGACTGACCTTGTAAATGCAAGCAGTCCCTACAGAACCTATATACATAGTTCAAGATTCTCTTATCACAAGCTCAATATGATATTGCGAAAATGGCTAAAACAATGTGCCTAAATACATTGTTTGTTTCCCAACAGTAATCTTCACTCATTGTACATCCAAGTGGATCATAGTCGTCATGAGTATACAAAGGTGTGTCAGTCGCACTGCTTGACAGATGATACTTAAAAGTATCAAATATGGCAGCAGAAGCTTTTTTTTAAGGTCTAAGAAAAGTACCATTCAGTCAGCATCTTTGTGATTATACATCATATTGAGCATGTACAGTCTGGTCTATCCCCTTGTATTTGATCTGACACAAGGGTTTGACACGGTACTGGTGTCAACGTCCACACAAAGACAGCTGACTGAAAAAGACGTAAGATGCTTTTCCCTCTCATTCTGATGGCTCTGCCTGTAAATGTAGAAAAGCAGCAAAGGATCATTACATGTATGGAACACAAGGAATATTCACAATTTTAGACACCAACTCAAGCTAATTTTTGCATCTTTCCATTCCCAAATCATCCAATGTATCTAAGCTTATGTGTCTTAACATGGCTCAACAAAGGACATGTTTCTTATTCACATTATTCTTATTCGAGGATACAGTTTACTTTCTGAACTTTTACCAACATATTGCCACAAAAGTCCAATGGGTACATCGCTCTTTCTGCACATTCAGTTACCACATCACTTAATATTTACAGCAAGGCTAAAACTACCTAAGTCATGTGTAGTATTCAAGGCACTATTTCAGCTAAGCCCCAATTTAAATGTTTTAACATTGTATTTCATGCAGTGCCCTGATGAATTAAGAGAGCAAGTATATTTTCTAGGGTGCTGTGTGTACGTACATGTATCTACGGTACTACAGGATATCTCTATTACCGGGTATCTATACAAGTCTGATTACCTTATCAGTGCCCTCAGAGTTGTCTGAATTTCCATCGACATCAGCACCACCGCTCCCTGAGGCAGCGCCATGGCTGGGTTCTCCCTCAGTCTGTTGTGCTGTGCTAGGGCTTACATCTCCCTGGGCTGCTGCCTCACCCCCAGGGGTGTCTTGCTCCCCCGTGTCACCAACGGGGGTTGCTGACGGAGCAACACCACTGTCACCCAGTTTGGGTGATGACACAGCATCGCTGTCACCATGGTCACCAGTTACAGAGACTACAGTGTCATCTGTCTCTCTGTTCTTTGACGGTGAGTCACCAGTCGTGTCCTCTGTTGACAGCTCTTGGACATCTTCCACTATCTGTGGTGAAGGTTCTGTGGAAGGCTCGTCAGCTGCTGTATTGTCTGTGTGGCCACTGCTATTCCCAGCAGCAGTGGCTTCACTCTGTCCTACGTCCTGGGAACCAACAGGACTGGATTTTTCTTCAATATTGCCACTGGAAGTAATTTCTCCTGAAGGGGAATCCCCTGGGGAAGCAAATCAAAACATACCACATCAGATACAATGTAACTGGATTCACACTTACTGATGATTATAAATCTTGATGCCTTTCCATTAAAACATTTTAATATTATTGTCTGAACGATATGCTGGTCTGCTAGGTGTGTCCCACTAAAGATCTAAACATGACAAATGGAATACATCCACATGTAGTCCTATCTACGCTATTGTAGTACATATTGTACGGATGACTGTACACAGACAAAATAAACCACAGCTCTACAGTGGAACCTTGGCAAGTGTTTTCGAAAATACTTAAGTCTAAGTTCTGACTTAAGTCATATCTCAGCAATATTACTGACTAACAATTTGACTTAAGTTCAAACTTAGACTTAAGTATTTTCAAGATCTCTAGCCTTGAGATGACCCCACAAATTACATCATCCGAGAATTTAAAACGCCAGTGTAACATTGTTTCGGAACTAAGATCCCTGCATAATTGAGACCACTTTGGCCTTGACCGTGAATGGTGTTAATTCTGGGGTTCCACTGTGTATCATTACGAGGCTTTCTCACTTTACAGCAGCAACCATTGTCATATATCAAACATGACCGCTGAAACTGTTACAGTAACATCTAAAGCAGGAACTGAGTGGCCTACCCCCTAAATATCATGATGCCAATTTTACCTTCAGTGTTGTCTGGAGCCTGTGATGCATCATCTACAGAGGTCTGTTGAGGTGGGGGATCTGGGGAAGTCTTGGAAAGGGACGACGCGGCAGCCGAGTATTCTGGATCCAAAGTTGCTCCTGGGGAATGCGCTTCAGACTCCTTTAACTTGCTAATGTCAGGATTTGGAGCTGATGACACATTTTCTTGTCCATCAGACATGGATTTAGTTGCATCAAACTCGGTGTCTTCACTGGGTGTCTCCACAGGGTACTCACTTTTCTCGCCCAAGGGTTTAGCCCCTCCATCGTCATAGTAATAATAGCCATCGTAATCGTCCTGCTCTTCATAGCCTTCTTCCTCATCCTCTGGACCATACTCCTCCCCTTCATCTTCCTCATATTCTTCCTCATCCTCATATTCTTGGTCTTCCTCCTCCTCATAGTACTCCTCGCCCTCCTCATACCCCTCTTCTTCCTGCTGTTCTTGTGTCTGTTGGTCACCATCTTTAGACACTGCAGCAGAGTCTGCCTTTACACTGAGAGTGGAGTTCTCATTCTCATTCTTTTCCTTTCTCTGCTCCTCTGGTTCCTCATGCTGGGCTGGCTTTGAAGACTCCTGGTCCTGGATATTGTCTGGAGTGCTGCTCGTTCTCTCCTTCTGCTCTTCGTCCAGTTCTGCAGTCAGCGTTTCAGCAACATCACTACCAGAACAGCTGATGTTCAGTGAGACGTCCGACTCATCCCGAGGAAGCTTGGATCCAGGTGAGTCCCCAATGTCAGGAAAGAGATCCTGGTCTGACGTCACCTTGTCCTCCTTGGGACTGAACACTCCTTCCATGGCGGAGCTCCAATCTGGAACATGTACGTGTCCAGTTGGTGTCTTCATGAAGCTGTCCTGGGAACTCTGGCTCTGTATTTCAGATGATGGTGTAAGAGACACGTTCCCTGCTGCGTCCACATCCAGTTTCAGTGTATGAGCTTGTATGAAGCGGTCCAGAGACTCTGCACTGTCATCCAGGTCGACGTCCTCTATGGGTTCTGGATAGTCACCATTCTGCAGACGATTCTGTGTTACTGTCTGCTCTGGCAAAGCAACAGGAACTGATCCAGGAGTGTCCATGGGTCTTTCTCTCTGGGTGTCCATGGGTTTTTCACTCTGTCTGCTGTCTATTTGGCCATTCTGCTGGGGACGTTGTTGTACACGCTGTGGTTTAGGCTCCAACGGCTGTTCCTCTTCTGTCTCCACCTTCTCTTTGACATCCCAGTCGTCACCGGTCTGGGGAGCTGTGGCCTGTGTTGGAGATACCGTCTTACCAGGGTTGAACTCGGCAGCTGCTGGGTTGAGAATGGTCTTTCTTGGCATCCCTCCCGTGAACTCAGTCTCTGTGGTAGGGTCCCACTCCAGCTCCTCCTGTGGGTACACAGTGGGCTGGGGTTTAAATGTCACTGTTTTCTGCTGGGACTGAGGGGTGCCAAAGCCACCTCTCCTGGTACCACGATCTGAGGGACCGCCTCTGCCTCTGCTAGAGCCTCTACCACCGCGGGAATCTGTACCTCTACCCCTGCCGGGGCTACTGTTCTCTGTGTGTGAGTCACCATATTGGGGTCTGGATCCACCTCGTCCACCCCGACTGTCTCCGCGGCTACCCCTGGAACCTCGACCCCCACGACTGTCCCCTCTTCCTCGACCTCTATTCGCGTAAGGTTCACCTCGGCTGCTGCCCCCTCTGAAGCCTCCCCAGCCACCTCGGCGACCTCCGTCCTCCTGCGCAGGCATAACTGCTTCAAACACATCGTCGCTGGCTCTCTGAGATCTCTCAAACCTCGGAGCAGTCTTCCTGAACCTTCCAGAGGAGGATCCAGATCTCTGGAATGGTGGCTGCTGGATTGGAGATCGGGGAGAACTCTGGGATCCTGTCGGAGACACGGCAAACTCATTGTCTATCTTGACTACCAGGGAGTCGTTCTGCTCCTCCACGAATCGAGAGCTATCATCGCTACTCTGGGAGGTGTTTCGGAACCGTGGTGGCTTGGAAGACTCGTGTTGGGGACTTCGTCCTCCTCGTCCCCGAGTAGGGCCTCCGCGGGTAGACTGCGGACCTGCTGTAGAAACAACAAAAGCACCCAATGTCAAGTAAGGGCAGGCATCAACATGCTAGACAGGATTATTATAGCAGATCATAGCATTACCTAAACTGTAAATCATTGGTGTTAAACAGAATTAATTTAGCTGAGCCTCAACTATGTTGGCATTCTGGAAATGAAACAGTATACACCCAGTATCAGTACATCATTACAACATTTCGCAAAACTAAACACAAAGTTACATTTATTAAGCTAACTGCTTTATTTATTCCATGGCTACTGTGAAATAAAGGGAAAACTAGATACAACCTATCTCCTCTCTACTTTAGTTTATAAATTATAACACAAAGTACATGTACATTTTTATACCATTTTGTTGCATGCTGTACTGTTGTCCTGTTTATATTTTTAAGAAATTCACTGCATCCTGGTATATGTTGCTACTACATGTAACAATACCATGTTGACTTTTCATCCTGGGTACAATACACATGTACAATGTACACTATTTTATTGCTCTTTATTTGATCATATTGAATTATAGCATCCAACTCTTTTCTCAAAAAAAAATGTCAACAACAATCTCAAAGAGTTTTCTGATTATGGTAACTTTTACCCCATTATGCCAGCCATGGCAATCCAATACCAATCATACATTTCCCTGTTATTCACGGCAAAAGTACCGGCACATGCAATTTGATGTCGTATCCAAAATATGCACATGAACATGAGTCACATTCTCCATGTGAAGCAAACACTGGGTAAAATCATGCGAAAAGAACAGCAAAGTGATATTACTTAGTGACAAGTGTGATGGAATAACAACAGCAACCCAAAACCCAAAGGTTCTAAGCATACAAAAGATTACAAATTCGAATATGAGGGAGAAGGAAGAGAGAATTGGGCTGGTAGTTCAGTGTTTACACAATGATACAAGAAAAGGTGAGGTTCATTAATGTTCACAACCGAAAGGTTGAATATGAATAGCATGGTACATCATTACTAGTCTTACAATTGTAGCACAGTAAAGAGGGGAGGGTCATGTAAGAATATCTACAGAGTAGCTTATAGTAAACAGTAAACACATTTCATTTGAAAAGAGCACTACATTCATCAACGGATTCCCACCTGCAAACCTAATGCTATGTTATCAGGTTATTATCAGTATCTAGGCTATTTTCATAGCTCAGAATTTATTGGAAGTACTGAAAACATATTTGATTTGATTAATGTCATTATTGAATCCTTATCTACTGTTCCCACCACACATATACTGCTAACTATTGGCATAACAACGTAGTACTATGCGGAAAGTGGCCAAAAACGTGATAGGCATAAATATAAAAGGAACATTAAATGCACTCAAACAACAACAACCCAAAGGCAAAATTATCACATACATGAATACATAAAGCCACGTGTGAGAAAACACAGCAAGGGGCAAGGGCATATATGCTGGGGATACTACCTAGTGTGCATACCAGGGGGTCTAAGAAATAATATTTAATATCAGCACCTGCTATAATGTATTGTAATAGTATATATTTTCTACAAAGCAAACCTAAAATTTCAGTATTCCAAAACATCCAAGCATCCATTGTAAAGCACTTTAGATTATCATGTTTTGGCTGGCACGGATTAGACCCTCTGACATGTCAGACGAGGTTGACCATGCAGATATACCTTTGGGCTCTGGTTTAGCCTTGTCGTCTCTCTCCCCACTGGCACTGGCGAAGCGACCACTGCCAATGCGGCCAGCTAGAAAGTCATAGCACATTGAGGCAAATGCGCTCAGAGAAGAAACCCGCGATGCCAAGAGCAGCATGGAATGCTACATTTACAGGCATTTCCACTACACTTAAGAATGGTTCAGTATGTAAGACCACAAATCTTGCAAATGTTACATGTAGAAATTTACATCAACAGAACACTATGATTTGTAGGTTGTTACTGGACTCTGGATTCATCTTAGAGGGAGAAAATTATTTCCTCTCAGAGTCAAATGTTGAAACATCGTCAGACATTTCAACCGCATCCTAGGGGTCTTGTTCACTGACCGTGACATCATCAGTCAGTGAACAAGACACCTAGAGGCAGTTGAAATGTCTGACGCTGTTTCAAGTTTTGACTCCAGAAGGAAAGACTTTTCTTCCACCAACAGAATGTTGCTTAGGTCATGTAGGTAACTAGATTTTTTTCGACCTCTTTACCCAATACTTTTCACAAGCAATGCAGTACTCTGGGAAATGACACCGCTTGACCAGTGGTAGATAGCTTAACCAATAGCTGCACTGCAGGTTTAAACTGCTCAATTTACCTGGGCGACGGGCAGGTTCCAAATGATGTGAGACCGGTGGTTGGGGAGCACTGGAACAGAAATTACACAATATAGTGCTTCTTGCAATTCAAAGCACTCATAGTTTGTTTCAAGATTCCCTTGTAATTTAGGGAGTATATGCCATTTTTCATGATGTATGTCAATGTCAAATAGTCTACCACATTTATGGGACAGAATGGTCTTTGCAAATGTACAGAGATCCCCTGTGTGTCTGTATATCAAGACATCTGACTACATCCCAGGTTGACATTAACACAATTGTACCTTCCAATTTACAACCTCAATCTAAGGTCACAGGTAGTGGCTAAATCTGTGCCCATTTAAGACAACTGTATCCTGAGTTAACCTTAGAACAATTTGCAGGAATTTCTAACACACAGTATTTCCGTTACATTACATATTGACAGTAGGTGTGCTACACTTGGTCACAGCTATATGGATCTGGGGAGTGGAGGTAAATATCTTGCGAAAAAGGACTGTAATATTGATATATGCTCCTTACAGTCATAATCATTCTCTGCAGTATACGTACATCTATGTCAAGGAACATACACTTGGGTTTTGGTGTTGTGTATAGAAGTTATGAAGAAATCTGCGTGCATAAATCCCTCTCCCAACCACTCCCATGAGAGACCAGCTGTCTTGAAGGACCACTAGTTTTTGGCAGAAGCTCCTCCATTTCAACGTAAATGAACCTGTCACCAAAGACCACCTGTCTTGAGAGACCTTATTTTTTAGAGCCAATGGGGTAGTCCTTGAAGACAGGTTCTACTGTGGATACCCAGCCTCTGTTCTTACTCTGGTTTGTCCACATCCCATTCTCTTTTCCAATCTCCTCCTTTGCTCTTCTGCCGTTCCACTCTAGCCTTGTCAATCAAGTCCCGCTCTTCCTTCCACTGCTGGTACTCCCTCCGTTCCTTCCCTGTCATCTGCATGGCCATCTCCATCTTGGTTGCAGGTGGCCCTCTTCGAAATTGGCCCTGAAAAAACACAAATAATTGAGGGTCTATAAAGGCATCAGGGATTGCATCTTACATATTTGATATATTTAAATTATTATCTTATTTTACTACACGCCCATATTACATGTCATCCTGTCCAGAGAGAAATGTTTATGGATTTAGATCACTAATCTTCATGCAGATCACATATTCTAAACCAATTTTGAGCCTTACAAGTCCATTTGTTTTTATGTTCCTTCTTTCCAGGCTAAGACTTTTGCCGATACCTTTTCTTTATCTGCTTGAATTTTGGCTTTTGCATTGTCAAAGGAAGCGCCTCCAAAGTTCCGAGGGTGCCGCCTTTCTGCAGTGTTCCTGCGAGCATCACTGGACTGAGTGCTGGGCTTATCAGGTGGCTGATAATCTCCCTGTCGACTGCGATCAGAGAGAAAATTGTAGCCTGGGTCCGGAGGTGGGCCCTGAAATCACAACCAAAATATGATACAGTTGAAAACTCCACTTTAGAACCACCCCAGACTTAAAGGGGAAGGGAAACAGGGGTTTATCTGGACTTAGATGGTTTCTTTAGGTTCTTATAAGAAGGGAAATGTTGAGAACAGAAAGTATTTCCCCCTTATCAATAATAGCAGTTCAAAATCCCTGCTAACACACATTGTCCCAGCCTGGGGGTAGCCATGCTTATTGGGGTTTTTTCCGTGACGTCATGGGAAGGATGGCTGAGGGGGGGAGATCCGGAAGCCAGCATCCAGACTCAACTCAACTCAACTTATTTTCCGGTAGGGGGGTACGGCCCGGCACTTGCCACCCTAACCCTGGGCTAAACCAAAAATTTGCAAATGTATACCCTGGTGTAAACCAAATATCAGTAGGCATTCATTATATCTTTATTGCACCCAACTACATTTGAATCGTCTTCAGTACTTATAAACTAAGTATAATAATTTCAAAGGATCCGATTAATAAAAAGTAACTTAGTAGGTATCATTTAAGAGAATGTACAAGCGAGCCAACACAGTATACCCTACCGGTATATTACATTTTTTTCAAAAAGCATACCCTGCAATAAACCAAATTTTAGGAAAAAGATTCTCTGGACGATAACCAAAAATCCAGAAAAGACACCCAGCTGGGCGGCACCTACACATATAGCAAGTCAATTGAAAAGCTGTATTGAAAAAATTCAAAGACACTTAGCACTGCTTTTGGCATCAACCTATTTGTCCCCTGTTCCCGGTATTCACCCAGTTCATTAAAATACTCAGTCAAGACATAATCCTCTGGCAGGAAGTGGTTGCTACAAACACATGAATTGCAGTTCACTGGGGGGTTAGAAGTTTGATCTTTTGAAGCCATTTCCTGAGTAATTCCTTGTTGGCTACCGGCAATCTGTGATTGTGGACTTTCTCCTGTTTCTTATAAAAGTGATTAGTACAGCCAGGAGCAATACAATGCATACCTCACAGACCTGTTTTGTTTGCTTTTCACCTCCCAAAACTCGACCCAGTCGCCATTGTACTTGGCCAGTCATATACATGTGAAAAGTGGGCCACAACACACTGGCTGGCCGTCCTTCCCATGATGTCATAGGGCAGTATTGATTGAAAAATGGCTATGGCTCTGTGCCCATAGCTCAAATTCCCCACTTTTAAACATGTATTACTCACTTATGCTGAGGACTTGGAAAGTATTATTTATCAAATAGATATGTACATACATATATATAGCCATAGAGCACAACCTGTGAAAACTTTTCTGGTACCCTTTAAGCCACCCTAATATTAACAGCATATAGTAACCAACCAAAGCTCTCTAACAGAGGTAAGACTTTGGTTGGTTACTAAGCGCCGTTAATATTAGGGTGATTTGCATATACACTGCATATGCAGTTTTTATGTTTTGAGGATTGAGACATTTATTTCCTCAAATAGAACAAATTATAAAACATACTTTTCACAACGATCCTACAAACGGAAAGAAGCAAGTTGAAAACACCATGAAAATTCATGGTCATATTCATTGAAATTTCCAGCCATTGGCTGAAGACTTACGTCTGTTGTGGGAGACTTTACAGCAGCATTTTTTCCACGTGACTGATCTTCAGTCTCCTGAAAAACAAAGAAAGTGTTTCAGCTTTCTGGGGTTTAGGTTAGCTTGAACAATGCGCATTCTAAACTGGCCCCCCCAAAAAATAAGGAACACAAAACTTGGTATTAATGCAATCACATTTATTATCCAAAAGTAATCACTAGAAGCTGGCAATTGACCTCTGTGAAGCAACACTGCTAAGAACAAGGTTACCGTACCGGTAGTTCTAAACAAAGCCTTCCAATGTTTTGTACATGCATTTAAGCCGAATCCTCCTAGAATAACTTTAACAGCGCTGTGCTGTTCCATGAACAGTAACAGCACTTACAGTAAGTAACACAGAGAAAATATCTGGGAATCGCCATTATTCCACAATACCAAAAACATGACACAGATAACATCTTGTGATAAAAAGGCTGCCAATTCAACATTTTATATCAAACCCCATTTGTACGTGTTTATATGTAGTTCTGTACCTGTGCTTTTAGCTTCTGCTGCTGAGATAACTCCTTGAGACGTCTCCCTCTTCCTGAGGGTTTTGTGTGACGTCTTCCTTCGTTATTGGGAACTCCCTGGGTAAAGAAAATGTTGCACTTTTCTTTAAGCACTACATATTCATGATACCCACATGTACGTGTATCATGCAACATCTCTGGTACATTCTTCATACACATGATACAAGCTGATGCAACTGCTGACATGTAGTTCCTATGCATAAACAAGTACGTTATGACCATTAACTGTTAGGATATATCAAATTCCTTTTGCGAAATCATGAAAGCAAAGCTAAAAAGGCTGTTTCCTGATTTCTAAATTTACCTTTATTACTGCATGTCAGATTATTTTCTTACCTTCATTGGGTGCTGCTGTTGTTGATGTTGTTGTTGTTGCGGATTTTGTTGCTGCTGATGTTGCTGCTGATGTTGCGGCTGTTGCTGGCTGTGTTGTGGAGGGGAAGACACGCTGACATTTTGTTTGCGGGATACTGCAATCCCGTGGCGTTCTGCAGCCCGGCGGTCTGCTTCTATCTCCTGGCGACAAATGCCAATCAACACATACATTATAACATGTTGGAATCTTTACTATACATGGCTCTTTTAAGGAACTCGGAAATTGAAACTGGATTGCGCAATGTTCAAGTCTCCATGACCATGAGAACCATTATTTTTGATACTTAGATCAGCATTTAAATTCACAATTTTCCCCAAAATGGCTCAAGAACTTCGGATGGCCTAATGGTATTTTAGAACCACCAAATGCTACAACCTAGTTCTGTAAATGTCGATTAGATTGTTGAAAACATTTAAAGTTCATCTTGGAATAAAACAGCAACTTTAGCAATGTATCATTCAAGATTAGCTTGGCAGACTGACTAGCCAATTATTACACCATGAATGAGTCTGTCCGATGCTTCCTGGCCAATGCGCACCTTTCTAATATGGACAGAATTATTTGGCGGAAGGAGTGCCCCAATAGACGGGGAACTACCTAGATGAGACTTACTGCATGTCTGCGGGTCAGCTCCTGGTTCTTCCTCCGAATCTCTTCCATCTTCATGTTCAGCAGAGCCTCCTTCTCCTCCTTGGTAAGGATGTCCAGAAACAGCTCCTGTTCCTGGTTACCAGCCTGGGGGGCGGCAGCCTGGAATACGACAACTCGTGCATCAACAGACATCCATGGCCATTCACAAGAGATGAAAGGGAAACATTGGAAAAAAGGAGTTGACATAAAATGACCATATGGGTGTCTAGTTTCTAAGTTTGACAGAAAAATTCCAAATCCAAGACAAATTCAACCTGATATCAGAGATCACCTATCTTGAGAGTCCAGATATTAATGGTCAATAGGATCCTTTACAAGACAAGACTTACTGTCTTCAACAGCTAAATAAATTTAGAGGTCTGCCTGACAAATCTATCAGTCTTTTATCAGAATACATCGGCATGCAATAATGTAATGTTTTGTGTCTAGTTATTTCAAATAACACTGCTCACATGGTAGACCAGCATTTCTGTGGACTTCCATTATTATTATTATTACCGTATAGTTCCCAATAGAAGCACACTATCTAATAGAAGTACACCCCCAAACTGACATAGCCCAGCAGGGGCCATTGTGCCCAATTATAGCCGTTGCAATGGGTAGCAGAAAGGAATATCATCCGCTATGTGTTTTACATACAGTGTGCCATTGCAACGGGCAACAGAAAGGAATATCATCCGCTATGTGTTTTACCCCGGTACATACAGTGTGACTCATAACCCCAAACGGCGGGTGTTTGCTGGATTTTGCTAAAAAAACATGCCTGTATACATGCAGGGCAGCACGAGAAATAAACAGACGCGCACCCCAACTCTTGCACCCGCGCACTGCACGTGTATTGGAAACTATACTGTATTATTATTATTGTTATTATTATTTTCATTATTGCAACGCAGTCCACATGATAGACCACCATTCCTGTGGACTATGTACATACATTGGCTTTGGTTGCCATGGTAACTCTACCCCAGGCAAGGCAGTCTCCCACGACCCGAACTTCTTCAAATATCCTTTATATTTGTGCCCTGAAAGTAACAAATGGAGTGTTCGTATAAAGAAAATATATTATCATCAGACTTGGAACAGAAACTTTACATTACTATACAAGTATATGCAAACACCACAACAATTACATGTCATGTTTTGTTTTTTGACTCCAGCAAAGAAACCGGATGATTGATGCTACTGCCAGACAGAATGCTATCAAATGAAGCCCGATACAAATTGACTCCATACACCAGTCTCTTCAGTTCAAAATTTTCAACCCATTCATCGGTCAAGAAAATGTAGGTTTTCCAAAGAAATATTAGATGGATATATTAGATCAAAAATTACTTCCTGTGTGGCTATTTGCAAGTGGAAAGAAATCTTACTTACCTGCATGTAAGTTACATTAGGGTTGTCTAAAACTACAATAACCACAGAAACAATTGACTTTCTACACACTGAGTCTTGAATGAAAACAAAATAATTGTTCCCGAATTTTCGGCGAGCATCTCGCTGCCATCTTCAGGGGAATGTGCGTGGGCTG
>JAAUYG010140877.1_pt1 | contig 14751 bp, 9 predicted proteins | sample 7278091 | NCBI WGS metagenome assembly JAAUYG01 (sample SAMN14350201, study PRJNA611818) | marine sediment metagenome | isolation source: surface marine sediment (0.6m) | place: French Polynesia: Moorea | collected 2018-08 | reverse complement strand
TTTTTTTTTGTGTCATCGGCATACATAGATAATAGTGATTGAATACACTCTGGCAGGTCATTTATATATAAATTACAAAAATGTTAGGCCCAAGCATCGGCCCCTGGGGGACATCCCTAGTAACTGGAATCCAGCTTGACTTTGAACCACTTACATGATTTACCCGTTGTAGCAGTTATCACTGTAGTAGTTAAATTTGCACATGCTCAATCCCTATATTCTGAGGGAGGGGAACAGGCTTTATAGTCGCTTTGACAAGTTTTCAGTCTCATAGCGACTGGAACAAGGTTTATCAAGCTCAATGGCATGATCTATGAACATTACATGTAGTTCGTGTATGTAGGTGTTGGTGTGTATGTACTGGACCCGTCTTGTGCTAGTCCGACCTGCGGCCAGTCTTTATAGTAATAGCCCACTGAAACACCACGCCACGGGTAGGCAAGGAGGTCCCAACCCAGACCATTATCCTGACTCCGAGCCAGCGAGTCGATCTCTAGCTCTTATGTGCTGAGCGTTAAGCAGAGCAGCAGAACCTCAAATTTTAACGTCTTTTGTTTGACGCGGCCAGGTATCGAACCACCAACTCCCGCATGCCAAGTGAACGCTCTGAAACCACTACACTACCTGGCCATGGTAAAAAAATAAAAAAAAAATTTCATATTCTTTTCTAAGAATTAATCATTATTTGATTATTCATCAATTCATTGATTAATCATTATATCTCTACTGTAGTCACAGCTAAATACTGATGGCAACAGCTGTAGCTAAATACTGATGGCTGTAGCCACAGCTAAATTTATACACGTAGCTGTCTAGACACAGCTATATACTGACATCTATGCCCACAACTAACTTTCACAGGCACCATTATTACTTACTAGTGACAGCAGCTGTGCCAAATTAGTTTTGGTATGTCTAAGTTTCACTTCACTAAATATCTGTTCGTAATCTAAATTACGTATATTCTTTCTTTTCTTTTAATGTTTGTTACGGGTACCGTTTTGTTTCACTCTGCCACAGCACTTCAATATTTTTTTTTTCAAATCTCTAAGACTGACCCCTGTGAAGGTTGACAAGGCACACAGAGAATAATCAAAACTTGTGACGGTCCGAATTTGCCAGCTCAGAACTTCTTGGAATGTGTGTATTTGAGAACCCCTTAATGATTCACAAACCTTCCCCTCCACTGCCAGATCAATGTCCTGAGACCACACCCTCTGCTCCCCCTCCTCCCCTCCGTACACCCTACGCCTTACCCCTCCTTGCTCAATATTTCATGTGGCAGTGGAAATTTGAATCAGCATTTCAGAGCAGACCCCTATGCATTCCTTTTGTGGAGATGAAATTCGAATCTACACTCCATGCAATATTAATGACGGTAACAATATTGGCTGGTGGCAGGCTGCCGTGGTTGAGCCAAATGAAGGAAATAAGTCTTTCAAGCCGTGTCTTTGCTTGTTATTAAAGGGAGCGTGACAAAAATTAGATTTATGATACATTTCCAAACATTTGGCTCTGGCCTGTCCCCAGAGGAGATGACCTTCAAATGACCCAGTTTACGGCTGCGGCGAGCCCGCCCGGAAGATTGTTTTACCTTCCTTATTAGGCGCAGCCATAGCCCCAGAATTGGGCATCTTGTGAGTGCAAATTCAGTTTTTATTGAATTTTGTTTTGAGTTGGGTTGCTGAAACATGTGTCAGGCAGCTATTTACGGTGGCTGGAGTAGTGGTCAGGGTTGGTAGGGGAGAGAGAGGGGAGAGATATAAAACTGGCCACACGGTGGGGATATTAAACACTGGATCCTGCCATAAATCTACTCTCAGCCAGGTAAAGAAATGCCAAAGCACTTCATCAAAGCGTCCACAGGCCATGGTCACAATGTCATTGGCTGCCGATATATAGCCCAGACTCTGGGGTAAGCCTTAACATCACCGGTCACTGCTGATAGAAAATTGCAATGGACCACTTTTCCTTTGTATTTCATTGCTAGAAGCAAAGTCTTCCCTGCTGGTGCCATCTGAAAGGACAGTAACCTGCAAGGCCACAGTTGGAACAGCGGTAACCACAGAATTGAACTCCCACTCTCAGCAGAAGTTTTAGCATGTTCCCAGGACAGATAACTTAGGGTAACATCGGTCCGTGATTATAAAGTAGTATGCAGAAATCATGTGATGTACATGCATTATACAATATCACAGGTAGTGATATATCATGTCATGCTGAGAAATGTTATATACACAGGTTGTGATATATCATGTGGGGAAAAGTGATTTAGGTTGTGATATATCACACTGAGACATATCACTTAAAAGCAGTGATATTATATCAGGTTGAGAAATGTGATATCATGTGTAATGATATTTTATGTTGGAGCCGGTTGTCAGATGTCATATCACAGGTAGTGCTACATCAGGTTGAGAGATGTGGCATCACAGTGCATGATATCATATAATGGTCAGGCGGCTAAACTCCATTTTAATGGAATGAGAGTAGTATACTGTATGTGTTTTACAAGAGCAACATTACATATGACATAAAAGTTGAAAGATGCAGTGACCGTACAAGCCCAGAGGTCAAAGTTAAGGACCTCGGGTTGAGTTAATTAGCATATATACAGCACGAAGACTCACAGTGATAGTTGTGTAGTAGTTGTTTTTATCAACTCGACTGGATTGTTTGATCATAGACAGTGGCGACCCCTGGTGACAGAAGCTTGCAGAAGAGTTCTCCGTGACTCTGTGACAGGAATTGATAATTCGGAAACTTGCTGTTTGCAGTAAACAAGACAACACAATGGCCAGGTTACAGGTCACCGAAAGGTCGGAGTTCAGACAAAGTGAAAACAATGTACATGTTCTTGAGTTTAAACAATATTATATGCAAATGATCTGGTGTAGTAGACTATTCATGCTATTGTGTTTCTGGAATGTTGCTACAAACATGTGTTCTATACTATAGGAGTACATGTATGTGAATAGTACTACTGCATGCAATACAACTACCGGTACCTGTACTACATGGATTAGCAAATAACTCCATGCATTCCAGTAACAACCACTACCACAACTACACTACTGTACTATACTGTAAGTGAATTTTGGATGGAGTTTTCTTGCCTCTACAGTTGTATTCCCCTGTACAGGTTTCAAGTATAGTTGTTGCAGTTTGCATACTCATCTGATAGTTATAGTCTTTTGGTGCTAAATCTGTGGCTCTTACATGTATTAAATAATAGGGAGGACAGTTGGCCGAGTGGTTAAGGCATTGGACTCTCAACCACGAGATCGTGGGTTCGAGTCCTGCCGTATGCTTACGGTAGTCTTCTGTACCTAGAGTGCCTGGGCAAGATTTGTACCCGAAATGTGCTCCGGTTACTCAGCCGTAAATGAGAACCTGGCAATACAAAGAGAAAGCTATTGTACATTGATCACCCGTGGCGCCTTGTACAGTGTATCCTGGTTGTATGCACCGTTTAGGAGTTGAGAAGGTGTTGCTGTGTACAGGTGTGCCGGGGGTAATAAAGCTTTGAGCTTTTTGGAGGATAAAGCACTATATAAGAACTGCATATTATTATTATTATTATTAATATACACGGTTAACGAAACAATTTTCTCTCTATTAAGTTGCCACTGTCAACAAAGGCTACATCCCGAATGTGGGCAAAAATATTTGCTGCAGCTACTTTATATGCATTTACTTCTCCCTCTGCCCAAAGGCTACCTCTAATGTGGCCATTTAAATTTTCTTGGAAATTAGAGTGGCCTCATTTAAGGGGACTACTGTACAGCAACAAACACTCTTCTAATTTGACTGATGTTTGGATACCAATATGAAAAGCATTCTAAAATTTGATTTTTAAAATCAAACAGCGCTGTTGAACAGTAAATTATGCTAATTCAAATTGGAGAAAGTGAGGCATTAAAGTCTTTAGCAATAAGCTTGCAAGTTACCTTATGCCAAATATTTCTGAGTACTAAGAATCACATTTAAGGTTTTTTTATGTTTTTTTTATCTAACCTATATTTTTTCTAAGTGAAACCAGAGTCAATCAGTCAATCTCAATGTATTTTACCAACCTATTCAGAAGGATGACACCAATTGTTAACTGGCTTTTGTTCACTAGATGATGGTCATCCTTTTGTATATGTTGTTATTATGATACTGTTGTTATTATAATATACAAAGTGACAATAAACATTTTATCCATCTTATAGCTAACAGTTGCTACATAACTGATGTCCGTGGTGCAGTGTTTGGAACTCTCTGAGTTTAGATTCGGCTCCCCATTTCTGAGTAGATTTTAAAATGTGCCATCTATATGCAGATTAGTTTTACTTCGAGGTCACCTCCCTGTTGAGGCCAGAGCTATCAATCCCCTCCCTTCACTGTCGGAGAAATTACACAACATTACCAGTGGAAATTTTCACAGGGAATTAGCCACGAAAGCGGCAATATCTGTACCTAGGTGTTGCCAGCCAGCAAGAAATAAAAGCGCTCAGTTTTGCTAGTTGCCAATGCAAATTGTTCAAGGCAGCCTGTGGCCCCAGTATTCTGATGTCATTATACAGATGGCACAAACTTCTATTTTGTGCTAATTTGCATATTTGTCTAGTCTCCATAGCAACCAGTCTCGGTGTTTCAATCGGATGCGGCATGGTTCATCATCAAATAAGTTTCTTGATCCACGGAAACTCACAACTGTGGTTATTTTAACCAGTTCTTTCTACCAAAACAAACAACACCTGCTGCCATGACGACCAGCTCTGTTGGCTTGACAGCCAGTTGTCACTATCCATAACAGTGATCTCTGGTTGCCGTGACAATCAGATGTTTACATGGCAACCAGCTACCGTTCGTAGGAATTAAGACTGTTAGTGCTACATGTGTATTATTTTGAGCCACAAACCAAACATGATTAAGTTACAAAGAAACTTACCATCCAGAATGCGTGAGATCCGCTTCCTGGACATCACCTCCAGATGTTCCAGACAGCTCCGCTTAAGCTCCTCCAGTGCCAGACTCTGGAACAGACATTTAGGGCGAGGGACAGTGTATGACAGGTCAGTGGATCAAATGTTACAGGTCATGGATACCTTTTTCCCTGGCATGGAAGTCAAAATTGATACATAGTTTGTAAGAACATATAAAATAGACACCAGATACACAGGTTAAACATACATGAAGCAAGGGACATGATCCTCATATTATTGGGATAAAAAAATCCAAAGAAAATGTTACACTCAGGGGAATAAAAACTGATTTTTCTGTCTCGATTTATGCTTCAATAAGCATATTAATTAAGCAAGGGCCATCATGTAGAGGCCTGTTCTTCACACAAGTGGGTAGACTTATATAAAGCTCTACGAAAAAGGGAAAAAAACTTTTAACATTTTTAATTTTAATTCACGCATTAACTGTCATAGCAATTACATGTATGCATAAGTGACCATACTGAGGCAAAGACCATCATATTAGTGGATAAAGCCAAGAGCACAATACTATAAAGAAGACTTCCTTTTTCCTGAAAAAGACAAAACAATTATTTTTTTTCTATATGTTATACCATAGTTAGCTCATTACAAATGCACGCATACTCTAAACCTTCTCCAATCGCACTTTTCTTCAGATGCAAATGTATATGTCCACGAAATACGAAAGAAATATGCTAACCACCTGCAGAGCTACTGAAAGAAATTATGGCGGTGGCGGTGATAGGTGCGGTGGTGGCAGCAGAAATGAATTTAAACCATATTACCGGGGTATCTTCAAAAAGTATCCTTCAAGGATATCCTCGCAAATGGTTTGCCAGAGAATGCAACTAACAGCAGAATCATAGTACATGTGCATGCAATAGCAACTCTGGTGGTAAAGTAAAGTACTGTCTATATTTGTACTGATTACACTGAAGAATGTAATGACAGCCTTATATTTTCAAAATTTTTGCTGCAGTAAAATTATCAATTTTCATCCCCCATATCAAGTCGGTGTTATTTGAGCCTATATGCACCCCGCCATAGCTGTGCTGGAGCATATATACTGCACTCAGTTCATTTGTGATGATTTGGTGATTAGAAATGTAGCTGTTGGCTTTAATACTTCACACCACCCTCCCCCCCTCGCCTCTCCCCCTACCCACTCCTCCAAACCCAATCTCATCTTTTCGTCTGTCATACCACATTCATAATGACAAAAACTAACAGAAAACTACTCCCTATATTGCGGGCGATGTTTCTCTAGCCATATATTACGTAGCGCATTGAAAATGTTTTCTCCCAAGTAAACGTAAATCAGCGTTGATGTTAGTGGATGGGTTAGTAAGAGAAATAGCACGTCTATCCCTCTTCCCCCCCCCCCACCCCCACCCCACCCCGAGGCAGACCAAACAAGTTTATAGGATCGCAGGCAGCCAAAGCAGATAGAGATATAATGAGATAAAAATCTTGTTTTGTCTGTGTCGCTTGTAGTTGACATAAATACCAGTGGATCATACCAGTCCCGCATCCGTCGCAGTGATAATACCGTACAGCTGCTTTATTCAATTTAAATACATGCTGAGTTCTCCTAGTAAGATGTGAAAGAAATAAAAACCAAATGTTTTTCATAGTAGTTCCATTTTCATCAATCAATTTCCGGCATGACAAGTATTCTAATTTGCACACAATCTCGCGGCATGAGTTTCACTCAATGAATTATTCAAACAAAAAACCTAAAGCATCGTATCACTAGGGGTCTGGGTGAAACTGTTTGCAAATTCTCAATCAAGCGCTTCTCAGACGCAGGGCGCCATTTCAAAATGTCACGCAGGCAGCTACGCCCGCAGTCCCCCGTGTATCATATATAAGACAAACAGTCGTAGAACTTGGTGAATAGCCGCACTTACAATGCACGATAATGCCATAGTGGGGAAAATGGGAAAATTGTAGACTGAAAACGTCTGTGTAAAATGAAACAGAAAAACGAAAGCCGTGTTAAGACTCGGTTTAACACAGGTTCTGTGTAAACACAGAGTGCTGTTCAGCTGCAGCAGTAACAACAGAAATAATACTAAGAGTAGTAATACCAGTTATACCAGCAACAATAGCTGTAAAGGCAGATACACTCTGGTGAATGTGTGATGTTCAAGGTTTTCAAAACACTTTTCTTGTTTGGGAGTGAATGTTTTTGAAGAAGCATATTATTCCCAAATCTTGTTTGGGAGTGAATGTTTTTGAAGAAAGCATATTATTCCCAAATGAAATTTTACTGGTGACATATTTCCTCCTCTACACAGTAACAAGAACAGACAGAATACATGTATTAACACAGATGTAACATTATTTATTTATTTATTTATTTATTTATTTATTTTTTACTTAATTAATTTTTGTTTCATTTGTCTAATTACTAGTATTTCCTGCTGCTTGTTTTTTTATGCAGCACACCAGAAAGTGATGTTACCGCTTTTACAGTATTAAACAGCTACCAGTAGGACACTGGACAGCCCAGAGACAGATTTTAGGTGTTAACTTCATGTAACAATGCAATCGGAGCCCATCTCAATGTCACTTAGGAAATCTCCTTGGCATATTTTTTTTATCTGACATTCTATATTTCCACTTTCAACTTAGCAATAGAAAAATTTCAATTTCTTCATTGCCGATGTTGCGCGACTGTCAGTGAATTCCTAGGAAGTCAGATATGATGCGAGTTACAGCAGTCTCTTCAAGTGCTTGGCTTCATTTTTCAGATGAGATATTGTGGAGTGCGTGCGTACGTACCCTGTACCAGATTCTAACTTCGACAGGGGTTTATCAGGCGGGGAGGGCTTCTTCAAAATCCTAAGACCTTGGCCAAGTGAGACAGAGATAAATGCTGAATTCTCTGTTGCCACTTCTTCTGATGAGTGCATGTGAAATGTTAAACAACAAGGACGTCAATGACAGGCACAAGTCGTACACAGACAGCTCATTATCACTGTTTAATATGCAAATATATGCATGAAATAAAAACCTTGGATTACCTGCTCTCTCAGATTATATGTATTACTATTTTCTATATCACTTGAGAACCGGTAGTATCAGTGTTATAATACATAGTGTACATTTAATTTTTGAGTTTTGAAGGTGTATTAATTAGTCTATTTTTCCAAATTTTAATGGTAATCTTTTACTTTACTAGTACACATGACAACATCAGTAGGCTGAAGTACATATTAGGGCACATGCCAAAAGGGGTGCACAGGTCATCACTATATGAATTTGATAAAACTTCACATCATTAGAAGTGTGTGTGTGTTGAGGGGGGAGGGGAGGGGGGAGGGGGGTGTGTGGAAGCCTAGGATCAGTGGCCAAGATCTGATATTCGATAGTACAGTCTTATCCTCAATTAGGAACTTCATGAACAAAAACTATAGTTTTGTGATTTATGCAGTGGTTGAATAGTAACACGAAATTATGTTACAGTGACTGCTAGCTATTATTCAGCTTACAAAAACATTACAATCTAAAATGCTTTAAAATAACGAAAAGTGTGATAGTTCAGAATTATTGTGATATTATGTCATATTTAGGACAGTCATTGTTGTGCTATCTTTAGATTTTTTGTTATTTTCTGGAGAATTTAGTTTACAAATATTAACTGATCATTGATCGATAATCAATCGATAGTGAACTTAACACCAAATCTGATAATCGATTGTAAAATTGTACGCGATTTCGGACACTAGGGGGAAGGGTATGAATTTGATCAAATTCAGGTCGGATTAGAAATGGGGGAGAGGGTGTAGAGACTCACAGTATCAGGCCTTGGGGTGGGCGCAGAAGATTAATGCTACAGTGTTACCACATGTACCATGGTTACAGGATATAGGAGGTTCTGACCCTGAATGAGCGGCCTTGAAAGACAGTTCAAGGTCAACTAAATGTTTAGTTGTTATAACGATTGTCAAGTGATATTTATATATACATTATTGACTATGATAATATAGTACCGGTACTAGACATCAACAGGAAGTTAAAAAGAGTGAAAGTGCATACTGTATTAGATTTGAAGCCAAATTTCCATGAACATGATGAAAGGACATCGGCATATTTCTGATGTGACAAATCATATTGGAGAATCCAACTACATGTACAGGATTATTAAAGATTATCGCATGAGTTTAACAACATATTTTTATATGGATGAAGCATTGCATCCCGGATGAGCTTGCGACTCCGACAAGACAACGGTCAGCAAATAATAAATTGGTAAAAAAAATCATTGAATAAGGACAATAAGACTATTGCCACTTCTTGATTTTAAGCATATGTTAAGTAATCTTAAGTAATATTATAGACAGGAAGAGGCCATTTTGACCTGGCATTACTCTGAATACTTTTCATTTCATGCATTCTGGACATAGTAGTGCCCCAGGACTTTGGTAACGCAGCTGAACACAAACAATAGAATTATGTAAACACAGACAAACTGTGCTTCTGCTATTGGCTGAAAAGCTGGGTTGGGGTTGTCATGTGATAAATAAAAGGTCGTCAAGGAGTTAATGGATTTATCACATTATTGTTCCAATGGTAAAGAATGGAGAGACTTCGCAGGTACAAGATAATACACATACCTATCCTCTCCAATACTTTATTTTAAATAATATTAATGTCTAGCTTATTACTTTTATTTATTTTTTTTATTTAAAGTAAATTTTATTTTATGTATGATTCATTTGTTTTTTCTTCTCTAATTTCAGTTGTGTTGTAAAACATACCCATCCTCTCTGATACTGTGGTTTTAAACAGTATTAATATTAATGTCTAGATTGAGCTTATTACATTCTAAATTGTGCTTATTGCATTCATTAATTTTTTTAAATTAAATGTTATTTGAATTATGATTCATTTAAGTTTTTCTTCTAATTTTAGTTTTGTTAGGGGTCAGTAAGAATCATTCTGAATTGAGCATGTGTTATACATTAGGGAATTCCTTGACATAAAAAAAAATTCTTGTTTCGAAAATTCCTAATGTCTGCTTTGGCTTTCCTGAAGCACTAGCCCTGTCACATACACTTTCAAGTGATGAGCATCAGTCTTATTATATATAAAAGGAACCTAGAGATTTTTGACTCGCTAACATCTCACAAGAAACACTGAGTACCTTTAATACTTCTGGAAGCATGGCGCGGAGTTGGCGTCCACTGATGCTCCGGAACATGTGTTCCACCAACACATCCTTGTCTTTCAGGTAGCCTCCGATTGGCTGCAGCTCCTTGCCAAGGTCAAGGTCACTGTCATGATCACTGTCATGGTTGCTGTCAGCGTCTGGCTCGGCAGTTTTCTTTGTTTTCTTCCTGGCTGCCTACAAGAAGAGTCACGGAGACAAAGGCTTTCATAAGATGCGGTTTGGGGAATATTGGAGGCTAAAATAAATAGCATAAAATAGGAAATGCCCCGACTAATTCAGTGCCCACACAATCATGTAAGTATAGTACAGGCATTAATTAACCTTCATTATATATATATATATATATATACTCCTTACGTGCCCTACTCAGCCCACACATTTTGAAGTACATGAAGTCATATGAGAGATTACAAATAGGACAATAGGAAATTATTATGCACGCTTTTGACAAACGGAAAGTGAAAGCAAAGCTCAGGTTTTCCTTCATTCTGTGAACCTGGATTTTAATTTATTTATTTGTTTCATGTAATTCTATCTATCAATAATACCGGAGTCATATTTAACCCAAGGGTAATATTTAACCCCGGCATGCTAATGCATTCAGCTCAGTTTCTATTGGAGTGCCTGGGTGTAAAGTTTCCAGAAATCTGACAGGCTGTTGCAGTTTGGAATATATGTGAGAATCGCATTGACTACACAATAGACCTGCCATTATGAGCCCAGTATAAGTTAAAATTTGAACAAGACGTGCTGACACCAGGTCATGTATTATAATAGTTTTGCACCGAACACTTGCCACAGTAAGTATGTGTAGTTTTTTGAAAGATTTTACTTGTTTTTTGTTTTTGTCTTGTTTGTTTGCTGTAGCAAACTGTGTATCATTAGTTTGTGTTTTTCTTTTGTTTACTTTACACGTTTAAACTTTCGTATTGATAAAACCACATTCACAGCCATTGTGAGGCAAGCTTCAACAACACTTTGTATGTGGCAGTCCCCCTCTAATATGGACACCCCTTCTGCCAAGAAATTCTGTCCTTATTAGAGAGGTGTCCTTTGGTGAGAGGGAGCATCACATGCATTCCCAGTACTTGCTGGCAAGAATTTCATCCTTTCAAGAGGGGTGTTCCGTCTAGAGAGCGTTCTTTATCAGAGACAGACCACTGTACATGGGCTGGTTTCTTACTGTATTAAACTTGCTATCTCTTCCACTACAGTTCTCATCTGAGGAAATAGTTCATCCTATTGTCCAAGATTTTCAGAAGCAATCTTATTATTTATTTACATTTATTTATTTTTTTCATTTCCATTAAAATAGCACCCTTAAAGGGCATAAGCCATATATTTTCACATTAAGAGAAAACCAAATATTCTTTCAAATTTTAAATGCTACTCCTTCTACAAAAATCCACATTAATTATTTTTTTCAGAATTTTTAAACCAACTGTCTTCACAAAAAAACATTACTTTGGATTTTTTTAACTTTTGCTAAATGAAGGTTCAATGTACAGTCGTCCCCCTCTACCAAACAATTCTGTCCTTATTAGTGAGGTGTCCTTTGGTGAAAGGGAGCATTACAGACACTCATAGTACTTGCTGCCAAGAATTTGTGTCCTTTTTAGAGGGGATCCTCTCTAGAGAGTGTACTTTAAGAGAGGGAGCACTGTACTTTTGTTGTTTTCATTAGCATGTGACCCTTTGGTGTCTGCATGAGTTCAAATGTGCATTAGAATTTTGATGTTGGTGGATGACCTTGAAAGGTCATAGTTAAGAAAGGTGCACAAGGTTGTGTAATGCTTTCAACGCTGGTACGTACTGCTATTATCGAGCAGAGTATCAAGGTCCATGTACCTCTTGTCCCTTAATATGCCTAAATTTTGATACTGATAAGACCATCTAAAATGGTTCCAACCATTTTGGAACCAGTTTCAACAACCATTTATGCATACATATAGGTAGGCTTAATGGCACTGCATGAACATATTAAACTTGCTATCTGCACCTTTAGAGCACCTACTCCTTCAAGGAAATATTACACCTTTATTGGTCCAAGAATTTTAGTACTTCAGATGTCTTAGTCCACTATACCCTAAGTAAAATGATCGATCGGGCATTATACAAAGAACTCCCCCCCCCCCCCCACACACACAATCCTTAAGTTCTCCAGGTCACATAAATGAGCATAAAATCTTGAACTGATAGTAGAAGGTTATATAGGGTGTATACATATATATACAGAGAGAGACAGAGAGAACTTGCAATTCCTTCTTAAGCAATGCTACTTGAGGAAAGTTTTCATCGACTTTTGAAAAGGGCACTTTCTCAGGCCAGCAACCCCTGAAACATTCACCTCCATACACATAGTGTTTTCTTCACAGCTTCGCTGGCATGTCAAGCAGCACTAGGAGTGCCTCTTCCACAGTCCCAGTAACAGGGTTTATACTGCTGTGTAAACCTAACAAAGGCCAAAGGTAACATAGGCGCCACTTTTGCATTTAAATATCACCTCGGTGACATTTAAATATGCTTCAAATCAGTTGAGTACAAGTCTGTAGAAGGTAAGGTGTGTACGTCTAACTTCCTACCGCGCCAGTGGAAAGCCGCACGGTACCGTATCTCAGTCTTCACCCTCAAGGTCAATCACGTACACTTGGCGGGCAATAAACTTAACAAACCTTAACAGGTGAGTGCTGTTTTAACTTTATATACGTAAACACCTCCAAGCTGTGTACAGGGACAACATCACAGAATATATGATACATGTACAATGTATAGCTTGGCTTTAACCGAAGTTTAATACTTTGACTTGCTAAATTCTTATTTGTTTTTATTTCACTTAATGTTCTAGAGATTTATCAGAATATATTGTTTCATACTAAAAATGTTCCGTATACACTTATTGATTCCTCGATTAAATTACAGTGATTTCCTGCTTCTATTACAAGTGTGAGTTTTTCTAGCAAGTATTTATCACTGAAGTCTGCTCGGATAGTACAATCAGTCACCTGCAACTGCCATTTGTACGCACTCAACCATAAACCATTTATTGATGCAGAGAGCTCAGGTTTTCTTATAGGATTTCGTATTATTTTCTAATAGCATTTGTATCTATCTCTAAGGCCACCTGATATCAAAATAACAGCACATACCAGTATATTCAATTGTATGACTTTCTGTAAAGTGTCTCCCCCCCCCCCTCTGGTTAGCAGCATCTTGTACCAAATATCTTGTGGTGATAAGTGTTGAAATGACCTTGACCTTCTCATTTAAGGTCACTCAAGGTCAAACAATATAAGTTTAGTAGGACTGTTCATGCATAACTTTCTATCAGCATATTAAATATAAATATTTGTTACTTCTAAATGTTTTCCTTGCGCAAATGTTTGAAACGTGGGAATTTGAAATATTTTTTCATTTTTTTTTTTGTTTTTGTTTACTGCTGTTGTTGGATTACCCAGATATATGCCTTTCCAATACTATAAATAAACACTGTCCAGTAAAATCATAAAACAATATAGCTCTTACTAGCACTTCTGTTTTTTTTTTTTTTTTTTTTTGTCTGATTTGGGAAAGATTTGTTTCTAGACATTTTTATTAATTTAATGATACACATGATGCATTTATGATAGAAGGGTTTCAATACTGCTAAATTTTCACATTCCAATTTCATAAGTCACAGGCGGCCAAAGTTCAAAGTAACATTAAGGGTACACTTTTTTGCAGTAAGTGTTCAATAATTGTTAGTTGATACTGTTTTTAGTTTTTTAGTTAATACTGTTATTAATGTAGAGATAAACTGAGGACAAATCTTGTTTATTTTGAGTGGGCTAATTTATTGGCGGCGCTTGACATTTCTACCGGTACTTCTATTCTCAAGAGTTTAAATTTAATTCTCAAATGATACAAATACAGTTTAAAACAGGTTTTATAGTACATTTTTACAGCAAGGAATGTATTGCACAGGAATTATAATGCATTTTTTTTTATAGCAATGCATGCTTCACATACATGTAAATTTGTATGCCACTATTCAACGAAACAACGCATATAATTAAAGAACCTTACATACTTTATTAAAGACAAATAAAGCTTGTGCACGATTAAAGGGTATGGTATTCCATGAATTAAAACTTCAATTTGTATGCTTTCATTTCGGAAGTGATTCACTAAGTAAGCAGCATGCCAGAATGCACCAATGTTCTCAAAGTATTAAGAAGGTAACTGTTGAAACATGACGCTGCACTAGCTGACTGCACCTATACACTCCAGTGTTACTGCACACCTACTTCACAGCTATGGCCACCACTGAGGTATTGGCTTATTTAAAGATTGGCAGAATTGAAAGCCAGTATCAATGTTGAAGGGCCACTGCCAGCCCGGGTTTACGATGAAATGCTTTATGGTTTATTTGTCAAACCCTTTGGTAAAGTTTCTAATAAAATCTAGCTGAAAGGCCCTGTGTGTGTGGGGGGGGGGGGGGTAAGGGGGGGGGAGTTAAGGGTCACATAGCAAGGTCAGGCCGTGGAACAGGTCGGTATTCTCAAGCTAATTTCAAGAAGTATTAAAGATTTTAAGTATATCAATAAATTAAGCTTGCTTCAAAAT
>JAAUYG010025960.1_pt1 | contig 14751 bp, 15 predicted proteins | sample 7278091 | NCBI WGS metagenome assembly JAAUYG01 (sample SAMN14350201, study PRJNA611818) | marine sediment metagenome | isolation source: surface marine sediment (0.6m) | place: French Polynesia: Moorea | collected 2018-08 | reverse complement strand
TTGTTATAAGGCTTTAAAGAAGCACTTTTTTCCTGTGTCAGTGACCACTGATTGGATAATTTGTAGTTTTGACAAATTTAACAAAAACATGCGGTAGACCCCCTCGATTCAACTGGACACATTGCTCCGAGGGCATCTTACAGCTGAGAATTTATGGGATGCAACATCTTTTGGCCTGGCTTTTTGTGGTGTAGTATTTTCCAAACTTTCATTGCACCTGTTTGATGGCTTCATTGTTGGTATGGTTGGGTATTTTCTAACTCTTTGCAACAACCAACATTTCAGGAAAAATGAAAATGTTTCGGGCATCCACACTTTACGTTTTCCTAGTTGTTCCATTTTTGCAGATGTTGACCCCAGGTTGCCAGACAATGGCAAACCTTCATGTTTATGAAACGCGTTGACACGGAGTCACACCTAAGTCATTCAGAAAAACAAGTTCAAATTGAAATCGATGAAAAAGTCAAACGCTTCAAAACTTGATTGTTGGAGTAAACTTCGAAATGGTTCCGGTTTGGATCTGCATTGATCTCAATTGCTTTCTGGTCTTCACTTACAGCACTTTGGGGAAAATGTTGGTTTTCTCTTGTCTTCGCAAAAGTTGCAAAACTTTTGGCCCACGGCTGTATTTGTTGCTGTGCATCAATGAACTGACTTCCATTTCCACTGAGACTTGCTTCTGTGTTTGCTGTTCTTTGATTTGCCAAACACAAACAAGCATAAAAGGCAAGACAGATGAAGAATCTGTTTTCGTGGCAAATGTGAAAATTTTTGACAGCGTAACTAGTGCGATCATTTTCATGGCTTTATTCTGACACCCTGGTTTCTCTTTCACTTCGGAACAAACTCCCAGCCAAATGATGTGGGTGCCCTTCGGGCTCACCCCACAAAGCGGAAGATGTCGTGGGGATACTGCGGCAGAATTATCCAAAACGTTTTTTATTTTCCTGACACTGAACAGTTGGAAAATGCCCAACCATGCCAACACAAAAAGAGGTGTGGCCAAATGGTGATGCTTCCCATTTTTCCCACCTGTAACATGCCCTCCGGCAAGTCGCATTGTCCAGTAAAGCGATTGGCAAAGAAAATAGATGCAACAAGGGAGGGGAATTTTTCCAGTAGATTCCTGATCTCTCTTGTTTTCACTAACCAGAGTGCAATTTCCTTTTTGTCAGGAATCCAACTGCTAAGGCCAAAGAAGCGGGTTCTTTATCCGAAAAAAGAATAACGAAATGAAGCTATGTGTGTGAAACACCTGTCGCTCCATGAAAAGTTTCCCTCTGCTTTATGTTTCTTTGTCTTGAAAGCTCTTCCGGAATCAATGGAAAACCATCATTGAGAGAATTCACCAATTAGTCGTCTTGCATTCACCTGGACGACAGATATCGTCTTGGTGTTGTTCTCTGTGAAAAAGATGGATTGTTTCTTCTGTTCCTTCTGAATCTCGGAATCTTTTGGAATTGCTTCGGAAAACACCCACAACCTGAGGTACCAAGCGCAGTCATTCTGTTCGAGTGGTGTTTTCCGGAACGGAATCAAGATGTGTTCCGGACCTGTGAGAAGCCAGCAGGATATCCTGGGAAAAGTGATGCGGGGACGTATTGTGTGCAACTGGCACTAAAACTGGCGTGCACTCTGCATTAAACGAATGAAATTTTTTGCGGCTGCATCTGTCATTTTTTGCGGATGGTGCTGTACAGAAAAGATGGATGAGTTTTTGATGTTTTGAAACAGTGCAGCTTGTACCCATAGAAAATACGATGTGCCCTTTCATATGTCCTCTGTCGTGCCTTTCAGGGGATGAGAATTTGTTGCCGTCACAGAACTCTTTCCTATGTTTTTTCACAAAAGAAAAGAATGGATGTGCGTAGGCAACTGTGAATCTGAAACGAAAAAGGACGAAAAAGAGAAACTTCTTTCCCTGGGACCTTTTGCTGAACACTCAAAATATTGTACATGGGACCAAACAAATCCCAGGTTTTTTAGATTTGTTGGAAGCTCGCACACAGCTTCGTTGAAAACGTTTGATGCAACATTTTGTCAAACGTAACGGATCTGCAACTTTTCACACAGAACTCTATGAGGCTGCTGCAAAGTTCAGCCATTACCAAATTGCAATCAGACGAACAAGTTGACATTTTTCTTGTTGCTGCTGAGCTCTTGCTGCAAGAACCAAAGACATTCACTCCAAGCAAAGACAATGAACAACAGCACCAGTGGCATGGGTCCTCCTGACAATATTTCGCCAGTATGTCGAGAAAACACAGTTGATGCAAGATGCCAATTGTTCCATTTCATTTGCAATGGATTGTTAGGGGGCATTGTGTGTTTTATCGGAATTGTTTGCAATGTTGTGTCTTTCTTTGTCATCCAAAAAATGAGTCATAACTCAGAAGTGGTTTTCCTTCTGAAGTGTTTGGCAATAGTTGATTGCATGTATTTGGTTAACTTCTTGACAAGTAGGTCTTTGTACCCAATTTGCCAACATGTGGGATGTACATTTTTCTTCCGCAGCAACTATGTGTACTTTGATGCTTTTGTCACCCAAGCCTTGTTCAGGATATCAGGAGGCACTTCATACTGGATAACATCCATCATAACTGTCCACAGGTAAGCTGTCTCGTCTGTGCGATGTTTATTTGAGAGACAATTCTGAGATCAAGACCAACTCCAAATCCGGAGTGATCGGCTTTCAAACATTTTATTTCGCAATTCATGAGTGCAAACTAAAATTTACAAACTCGTTTCGTGCGGGAGAGAGTTACAGAGGAAAACTGCCTGTCATTCCACTGACAATTTCATTTCAGATATTTTGGCATCACGTCATTGACCCAATCCAGTGTGACAAGTCTCAATGCTGCTAGGATTGAGGTCGGGCTGGCCGCTGTTACTTCCTTCTGTTCAGCTATTCCCTACTGGATTTCATTCAACCTGCAATCTGTGACCTGCAATGACAAACGAAAATTTATCCAAATCCCTTCAGATTTTGCAGGAGGCACGTATCACATAGTATTTAACATTTCTATTGGGGTTGTGTTCAACGTACTTCCGTTATGTGCAACGTTAATTGCGACCACTTTGCTTGTAAAATTTGTGATGAGACAAAAGCAAGTTAGAACATCAGTTTTGCGTGAAAATGAAAACACGAGTCAATCGCGTTCGTTGGACAACGTAACAAAGGTTTTAATTTCTGTGGCCTTGATGTATCTTGTTTGTCTGACACCCCAGGGGTTGAGCTTTTTGCTCTCCTTTTTGGTGAAGGAAACAGCAGGATGCGGGATTTATCGCTACTTTGTAAGTTTTGCCGACATGTTGGCTCTGTTTAACTCTGCGATGAATTTTTTCATTTATCTGCGCCTTCCGGCCTTCAAGCACATTTTGAAGAAAATGTTCTGCAGATCTAGTGTGGTCCAAAGCGGACCTGTGAACGCCACTGTACTCGAACCCAGATCTGGGGCCAGATCGGAGTCTGACTGGATGTAATTTGCCGTCTTGTACAAAAAACAAAAGACAGAATCTTGCCCATCCGCTGGTTGTTTTGCTCAGAAAGAGATTTTTATTTTAATTGGACACGTGTCATGCACGTTTGTGCTTGAGTCCTTCTCTCGTGTGCTCAAGAAAATTTTCCATCTGTAAACAACACCACGAATGGAGACCGTTTCTGAATCATCTGTTCAAAGCCTCGCCTTGGGGCAATCTGAATGGCTGATAGTCTGGCCTGATGTTCTGGCTCGGGTGTGGACTGCCGGCCCCTCATTAGGGGCACCTTCTGTACCCAAGGCTCCTTAATGCGAATCCACACCAAAGTGTGGTTGCCTGTAGAGGCAAAGGCCACCCATCTATTCCACCACTCGTGATTCTCCCCAAGACAAGGCACCTCTAGAAGTGCAAGTGCAGCAAGCGCAGCACTGGGCCCTGCATAGAACCACCAGTTGTGCCCCTCCAGTGACCATTAAGTAGCAGGAAGAACAATAAACCTCACCACCAAATCCTTTAATCTAAACATATATACATTAGGGTCTTCTTTGTTGGCAGGTGTGATTTTCTGTTGGGTTTTTTTTGTCAAAAATGCTTCTGCGTTGCAAGAAAACAACATCTGATGAAATTGTGATGGATATGCACGAAAGCAACAAAGGCGTGTGCATCAGAACGTTTCTGTTGGCAACAGATAGATACATGTCATTAGCTGAAGAGAAACAAAGGGGAAACGTGCCAAAGAATGGTGACAACGGCTGGGAATTGTATAACAAAGATAAAATCCATTAGAATACTTTTGCACACATCCTCCAAATGTGTTTTCCCATTTGAGCTCTGAAGTGAAATGTCAGATCTTTTTCCATTACATCAATTGGTTTTCCTGATCACAAACAGTCCCTTGTTACTGGAAATGTTGCTCAAAAGCGCACGAGCATCGGTCGCAGTCAGCAATCATTGGTTGCTTTGCTTAAAAACTGAAGCAGAGTTTTTTAATGTGTGTGTGCGAGTGTGTTCTTTTGTGAAGAAGAATTGAAGAAGAATTCAGTGCAACCCGAAGATGGAGAACACAACTACAGCCATGGACAGAAACTCAACACACACAGCACAGAGCTTACCGCAGGCTTGCGAAAATTATGTGTCACCTCCAAAATGCACACTGTTCTATTTCACTTCCATGGGAGTGGCAGGAGCATTAATTTGTGTTGTTGGAATATGCTGCAACATATTTTCATTTTTGGTCATGAAAAGCATGAACCAAAATCCACAAACTGCCTTTCTTCTGAAATGTCTTGCTGTGTTTGACTCCATGTATTTGTTTTCTTATCTGATTAACAGATCTTTCAGCATTTTTTGTGAATACTTTGACTTCAGAATGATCTTTTACACAAGGTATCTTTACTTTCATGTTTGTGTGGCCAGTGTTTTGTACAGAATGTCAGGAGGTATTTCATACTGGATCACATGTATCATCACAACAAACAGGTAAGTTCAAAACAAACCCATTAGTGTTTCAAATAAAGTTTTTTGATTGGGCCTGGAATGACAGTATCTGCCACAAAAACTGTGTTTTTCTTGTAGATTTTTTGGGGTGAAGTCTCTGACCAACTCTAATGGGTCAAGTCTGAAAAGGGCACGTCTGCAGATAACAGCAGTTCTTGTTTTGTATCTTCCTGTTTGGATTCCTTACTGGGTTCCAATTAAATTTAAAACTGTTCAATGCGAATCTGAAGAAATTTTAACCTACCTGTTGACAGGTTTTGGAACCAAAAATAGCTACGTAATACTTTACAATGCATTTCTCGGAATTACAACAGTCATCTTGCCGTTGGTTATAACTTTGTTTTTCACTGTTTTCCTTGTCAGATTTGTTGTGCAGAAAAAGAAAATTAGAAAAGAAGTGTTGTCTTCAAGAAATGATCTGAGGTCACATTCATTGGACAATGTCACAAAAGTGTTGTTAACCATAGGTATTGCGTATTTAATTTGTCTTACACCACAAGCTTTGGTCTTTCTGCTTGTATTCAAACTGTTAACCTCAGATGGATGTGACCACATGGCTTATTTTGGAGTTTGCGCTGATGCCCTGGCTTTACTTAACTCTTCAATTAATTTTTTCATTTACTATCACTTTCTTCCCTCATTCAAAACTGGGTTGAAGAAACTGATTTGGCCTCGCAAACAAGGAGAAAGAACTACATCAAATGGTACATGTATTGAAACTTCAAACCAGACATCGCAATCAACCTGGATGTAGTTGTCTGACTTGTTCATTTTTATAGATTTTGGGACAAACGTCAAGTGTTTCAGACAAATCCAGGCCTCCACACTCGGTGTGGATTCTGGGTTTTACTTTGTGAATGGTTGAAACAGAAATTCGTGCTTAAACTGATCTGGGAGTTTTAACGAATTGGCAAATTTGGGGTAGATCTGGTTGTTTGCTTTCATAAGTTCCGCTTCATTTTGATGAAATTTTGATGAAACATTTGCAAGAATGGCTGTCAAATAGATCAAAATGGAAAAAATCTGGTTGAATGGAAATTAAAGGAGAGGCAAATAAATGCCATTTTGAACAAAAAAGAACTTTCATACAGATTTCAATGGCCCAAGGTCTACTTTTGCAGAAATTGCCAATTTATGCGTTTTTCAATTCATTTTTTCCGATTCTGTTGTTGTTCTGCTGACTTTTTGGAAAAGAAAGTCTTTTTTTTTTTGGCTGCTCGAGTTGGACAGAATAACAAAGAATATCTTGGTGTTCTTTTTCATGAGCTGTGGTGAAGAAGTGTTCATTGCTTGCAGCTCACGTCTGTGCTCGTTTCTGGGGTCTTTAGCCAATGATGAACGAAGATTGCAGAACATTGGAACCTGTGTTCACTTGTTGGTTGGGTTGCTGCCCACCAGCAAATAGTAGGTATTCCCCTGCAGAAAAAAGTATGACAAGTACACTTGATTTTCCATGGTTCCTGGAACCACAATTGTTCACCGCAATTTATTCAGGTTTACAGGCAAGGTCTTGGCCACTGCAGATGGCCTTCAGAACAGTTTTGTGTTCCCGAGAGCTTGGAACACAGGCATCTCAGACAATACCACAGATATGCAATGTGTTATGACTGCTCGTGAGCTGAATGCCTTTCAGAATTGGTGTCCAAAGAGAACAAAGGAAATCAAACATTCTGACACGAGAATACAAATGAAAATCGAACGTCGGAATCGGAACCAGTTGACGAAATTTCTGTTTTACCTGTCAGAAGCACATAGCCGCTGGCATCGTCCCACACGTTGAGTGTTCTGGTCGGGAAGCTGAGTGATGCTTGTCGCGGGTTGCCGACTGTCGTCCGGAAACGGTCAAACGCGACGAGTTGACTTTTCGGTGTAGGCAACGAGTGATTAGTCCACTCCACGTAAACTTGAAAAACCTGAAGGACACAGGACTCTTCAGCTGTCACCTGCTACAGTGGCTCAATTGCCTACAACTTGTTTCTGCTGACAGTTTCACAGCTTTTGCCTCCTCAACGAGGTGCTACTTCGGCCGGTCATTGTCAGCAGACACCGAAACAGCCAAGACAGCAATTGACAATTGCGACCTTTCTGGTGTGACTTAAATTTTCAAATCAAAGAAACTGAAGCGAACAGGAGAAATCATTTCTTTCTTGCGTCTATCTCGGCATGTGACTCAAGTCAGCAATAATTCAAGTTACCTCTTCTGCATCGTAAGGCCCATTGTTGGTGATCGTTACAGTCACTGTAATGTTGTCATCTCCTGTGGCCCTGGATGGATCCACCTCCAGGTCAGAGAAGCTGAAGTTGGAGTAGGACAACCCGAACCCGAACGGAAACAGCGTCTCTCCGTCATAGTACCTGTACGTCCTGTTCACCATCGTGTAGTTGGATATGTCTGGCATCTGCATGGGAACAACACTCAAACTCGCAACACAGCGCGGCATGTTAAGAACCAAGTCTTATGTCTGACACAAATCTGTTTCCTGTCTCGGTTTCCTGAATTCTCGATTCTTTGTGAAATAACAGAGGTCTAGATCAGCGTAAAACATATTGCAGTTTTGTCAGGGATTTCAGAGACTGCGCACGTGCAGATTCTCCAATAACCCGAACAGGGCAAAGGGAGCTTTTTGAATTTACATCATCAAGAGTCGTTGGCCACGTCATTGGAAGCCTGCCTGCCGGGTTTGCGGACAATCCTTCCATGTAAAACATCCTTCTCACAGCCTCCCCTGCAAGAGCATAAAATTCTGTGATCGAGGGACCTGTCAGCCTTTTGATTTGGCCAAAAAATTTTGAATCACCCACCACAAATAATTCGCAAGATTTTTTCCTGTCACAAAATGTCTGATGCAAATGTTTCCAAAGGAATCAAGATATTTTGACTTCCAAAGCATAGATCTAGCTTCCAACACATCCACCTGTTGCTTGTGCTGGGAAGAAACATTCCACAATGACAGGTACACCAGGTGACTGCACTGCCCACGACACGTCCAGAGGGCCTCCGTTGAAAAGAAGCAGAATCACTGGGGCTCCAGTAACTGCAAGTACATGCAAAATGTCTGTCGGGCGCCTCTGCTGATAGTGTTAGGAACGCAGAGGATCATCTGTCTTTTTATTCTTGGCTCCCTCCTCAAATGCGGAATTCCATTTTCTTTCTCCACTTTGCCAAAGACGAGAGCACGTTGTTCCTGTGATCTTGGGTATTTCAGTATTTCTCTGTGAGGAAATTTATGGCAATCTCTAGCGATTGACAATAACCTGCAGCTACATCTACAGCTTGCTGCAACAACTCCAGCTGCTGACCAGGGAGTTGGATGTCTTCCTTATCCGATCCCTCCCTTTCAATGTTAAATCCTGAAAACGCAAAACGACTTGTAAGAACAGAAAAAAGAGATAAACTGAGAAAACGAACATATCTTTGTCACATCACGCAAGAAGAAATCTTCACCCAAGCAAGATGAACTTGTCATATACATTTTGTTGGAGTCAAGTGAAAATGATGGCCTGTGAAGGAGATTATAAAGAAGCCTGTCTCAAGCAACAGATGGTATGTAACTGGTGTACCTGTTCCAAGACAGACCACTACAAGGTCGCTGTCCTGAACAGCATCAACGACAGCGGCGCGATCAAACTCCTCGCAGAACTCATCATCACAGCCCGGCGTCGTCCTAAAGAGAAGCAGAAATGTGTCAACTTTCGACTTTCGAAGGTCGCGATCCTTTGGGACCGAGGGATCAGACCTTGTTGGTGCCGCCCCAAGTGAGACATTCACAAACTGGTTGGAAAATCCCATTCAGCCTGTTTTAGGGAGAAATTCTTTGACATTTCCTGCCCTGAGGAGAGGTCTGTGGACCATGCTCTGCCCAGGACCATTTTGGGCAAGGGAATTGAGACTGAAAATGTGACATTTGATGGCGCCTAACACGGTGAAGCAAATGAACCTGCTGTCTTCAGCAATGTCCTTGAGTCCTTCATAAGGAGTCTTGACGAAATCTCGCTCAGCATCCGGGTGATAATTTCCCATGATGTAATTAACATTGTCAGCTATTGGACCCACCACCTGAAAAGCCAAATGAAGCAAAGCCAAATTTTCTCTCTCTTTTGCAAATTCATGTTCACTTCAGTTTTCAGTTCTTTGACAGATTCACAATTGCTGTCCGTGCATCACATCGAAAATGTTCCCTTCATTGGAATGTTTCAGACGGTTCTCTTCAAACATCGAATCATTTTTGTTGCTTCTGAAACATTTTCACAGAACAAGAGAAAGAAATGAGGGAGGCAAAAAGAGAGAAAAAGAGGGACAGAAAGTCACCAACCGCGACTTTGTGGAATGTCCTATTGAGCGGAAGTGTCAGTCCATTATTCTTGAGCAGAACAAACGACTTGAGCGCCAGTTGAACCGCCAGTTCTTGGTGTTCTGGGCTCTGGACGATCTCTGTGTGGTTCAACTCCTTGAACTCATTCATCTCTGGCGGGTCAAACTCTCCGAGTCTGGTCACACATTTCCAAACGAAGAGAAAAGTTTTTAGTCTGCTTTTCTACTCTGGCAAACGAAAACATTCAAACATTTCAAATTGCGTACACTTATATATCAAACGCCATCATGCAGTTTCAGACATTTCATTTTCAAAGAGCATTGCACACACTTGGGTGTTTTACGTCGAGACGTTCAGAAGGAAGGAATGGGTCAGGGCAAACCAGGGACACAGAAAACATGGTGAACTCTGCTCCAAGAAAATTCCCCATCTTTTACCAAATGTAAAAAGAGAGGCAGCGCACCTCATTCTCGTGAGGAAGAGTGGTTTCGCCATCTCACGCACCAGACCTTCATCCAGCAAACCCAGCCGCACAGCCGTGTCTATCTTGTTGAAGAAAGACGTGTTCAGCGGCAAATTGTCCTCCAAATTTGTCCCTGAAAACACATTTTGCTGAGACCAATGCATTGATCAAGATTAGTTTCAGGTGTCTTGAATGGTTTAGGCTAAACTTGTCAACGAGAATGTGCTGCAGACAATCCTGAATATCAAGGCAAGAAAGCTCTTCCGCCGTTCGGTTTCATGACGTTTGTCTCGCCACACAAATGAAGAGAAAAAAAAACAATTGACAATATTTGCAATATTTTGATGGAAATTTGGATGAAAATTGCATCAGCAACGACCCAGGGAGACGCCGAGAAAAACATACGGAACTGTCAGTTGAACAGTAATGCAACCTGCATTGACAGAAACAGCGGCCGTGTCACGGATGGTGTCGGTGAATCTGTGGAAGAGCAGGATCCATTCAATGGCGCCCTCGTCACTGACAACATAGCCGTCAAACCCCCACTCATTCCGCAGCACATCCTGCAACAACCAACTGTTCGCGCAGGCAGGAATCCCATTTAACCTGCAAGAAACAACTTTTCACTCCATGCATGCATGGGCTGTTCTGGATTTGTGCGCCGTCAACTTTGTGAAAGCTTTGCAATTTTATTCACCTGTTATAGCTGCACATGAAACTGAAGGTGCCCGAGTCTACACACTGTTTAAACGGGGGCAGAAACGTCATCCGAAGATCCCTCATTGAAACCTGAAATCGTCATGCAACTGAGATGCTTGTGGTTGAAATAAAGTTCAATTGCTGATGGTTTTTTTTCAGAAATTTCCAGCTTGTTCGAACATTATCTTGGGGACGTCACCTGAGCATTGAAGCTGAAGCGCTGTTTCTCGGGTCCGTCTCCAGCGGCGAAATGTTTGCAGCCGGCCGTCGCCTGCACGTAGCGCCCGTTGTCGCTCTGCAGTCCGCGCACGTACGCCGCTCCGTAAATTCCCGTCATGACAGGATCCTCTCCGTAAGTCTCCTGCGTAAGAGGTATTTTTCCCCACGATTTCTTGACTGTTTTGCAAGCTACGACACACGAAAACACGGAATGCAACGTGTCGTCACATCCAAAGTGAAGGCAAACGACCCACTGGTAATTTTGGGCAGAACGCAAAAGCTTTTGGAAAGCAAAGCAACGACTGTTTTGTCTGGCTGGTTCCTACCTGGTTTCTTCCCCACCTCGGGTCTCTGGCTATGTTGAGAGTTGGACTGAAGCAGCTCAGGCCTCCATGATATTGGTTGTAGATGCTGTTTGCTGTGTAGTTGTTGTGTTTGGCCCTCACTTCTCTACCCGTGGCGCGTGCCATCTCATACACCACATCAGGACTGAACAGAACGGTCACAAACTTTTCTAACACCGTCACATTTTCCTCTGATCTTGCAGACATTGGATCCATTTCAAAGGCAAACATCAATCAAGAAGGGCAGTGATTCCCCTATTTGGTCTGGGGTTGGAAAATTTCCGAGTTTTTTCTTCAGGTCACCGGAAATTGAAAGACGTTTATGATACCCGGCGCTGATCTGTTTTCTGGAAGAGGCGGGAGAGTACCATAATACCTGAATGAAGCCGCAAGCCCAAGAACCTGCGGGAATCCCGTGGCGGGACCAGCCGCTACCACTCCTCGGATACACTTCTTGCACCACGGGTACGGGTTGATACCCAGTCTGGGTATGGCTGGAGCCCAGGCTGTTCTGCCTCCTCTAGCCATCTTCATTTTCAACAGAACATATTACTGGTGATTTGAAGCAATGCCATACTTAGTTTCAGTTTCTATCCGGTGTGAGGATGAAACAAACCTGAAGTGTAATTTCTTCCAGCGTGAGTCTGCTGATCAGATCTTCCACTCTCTGTTCAAACGACAGAGACACGTTCCAAAAAGGCAGGTCATCCAATGGAGACGTTGCTCCTTCTGCAAAGTGACACAGCAGCATAACCGTCATCTCAGATACGTATGTAAATGTTCATTTCTCTCACATAAAAAATAAGTATTTCTCAGAAATGTTTCTTTTCTCAGTCTCATAGTGGATTTATCAGTCAAACTTTGTTGAGGTTGCGTACCATTTGTAGTCTCTGTCAGGTCTACATTTGGGAATTCTTTGCGAAACTTTTCCTGAAGATCGTAAAATGATTCAACAATGTTTTTTTCATTGTCTCTTTTTCCCTGGATGATTCTGTTTTTGACGTGCCTCACAGAATTAGCTTCTGTGTTTTTGACTGCAATGTACAGCAGTGCTGAAAAAAGATTTTCAGAAAGTTTTCATTCCAAGGCTGCTGTGTCTGCGAGAAATCTTTTTTGTCATAACAAACTGTGAGGTAAAAAAATTGTAGCTACAGTTACCGGAAAGAAGAATCTGAATTTTCCTCATCATCACAGTGAAGAGAAACAAATGCAATTTAATCTTTGAACTGCTAAGCGTTCATTGACATTCAATGCAGGCGATAGTCGATCAAATTGGGATGAAATTTATCTGACCTGTACCCAGATCAAATTGGAATGAAATAAATTTTTCAGACCTGTCCCCAACAACGTGAGTATTCTTCCTGATTTAGATTTCTGTTCCTGTATTGAGATTGCATTACCTGCGATAACACCAGTTGCGCCATCAAGGAATGCCTCCTCATCACAAGAACGGTCAAGCCAACAACAGTTCCCCTTTGACGAAACAACAGAATCATGCCTGAACAGCGTTGATCCCTGTCTCTTTGAACAGAACTGTGTCTTTGTGTCTGTTTTTCATCCGCTGTCATTTCAAAAATGACACCAATGTTGAACACAGGAAGCTTCAGCATTCACAAAAGCTTTGGTGCTCAGATGACTGTGTGCCATCCCTCTCTCAACACAAACTTAGCCAAACAGACGTACTTCTCCTTACTGATGCACCATCCCCATAGAGCAAAGATCCTCTCCACAGCCTCCCGCTTCTTTGTTGGTTTTTCCTTTCCTGTGATTTGCTCTTGGTTATGTTTTCTGTTTTGCTAGAAACTGGCCTTGATCAAAATAATAACAAACAGACAAATTGTGATGTGACAACCCCATTTCTGTTCCATCAATTTTTGTTTCATTTTTACATCAACAGAAGGGAATTTGTTGTTCTGTTTGGTTTTGACCTCTTGGGTCCAGTGTGTCAAACAATCAACAGGCAGCCAAGCTTGAAGACCGACACCATTCGGTTGTTTTTGGCCTCATGCCTTGGGTGTCTTGAACACGTACATGTAGCCAATGTTGGCCATTTCATCGTTGGTCAGGCTCTCTTGTACATAGTCCTGGATAGTTCTCTTGTCTTGCCATACCCATTTGCTTTGATCATGCATTGTTTGCATGGTTTTCTCCACTGGTTCCTTGGATTTCCCAAGGCTGACAGCACTCACTGCAAACACTATGTATCCCCCTGTAGGAACCAAGCAGACTCGTTAAATTACACATTGTCATATACCCAGGTCCAACAAGCAGAGGATATTCGAATGCATGGAACAGTTCCGCTGCTTCATCCCTTGCTGACCTGGCTTAGTGATCCTGATCATTTCTTCAAATGCATCATCTTTCACATGTGTTGATATGAGAGCTCCAATGCACATTATGATGTCGTAAATACCTGGAAAATTTTTTTTGTTTTGATGTTTCAGGAAAGAAGACAGCTTGGAGTGAATTCAGGTGCACAATCCTGGAGCGACATGAAATGTGATGTTTGCTATGCATATTACACCACTTTTTGGCACAAAAAGAAACGACATATATACATATACCATCTTCTACATCCAGTCGGTTTGGGCCCAAGTAATCACAAATCAACCTCTTGAAGATGTTCCTTCTCTTTGCCACTGCCAACATCTTTGGACTTGGGTCCAAAGCATCCAGGTTTCTGAAACCTTCATCATACAACTGAAACCAACAAGAAGTAAATTGAAAATTTGTGAATTTCAGCCACATGCTTAGTGCTAAGCAAATGTGTGCTTTGCGCTAAGCACAGAGCTCAGTGCAGAGCTAAGCACAGAGCTCAGCACAAAGGACAGAGCTCAGTGCAGAAATGATTTTGGATCCCACTCAATATATTTCACAGTCACATCACAAATGATTTTGGATCTGGCTCAAAATATTTCATGGTAACATCACAAATGATTTTAGATCCTTTTCAAAATATTTCATAGTGACATTACAAATGATTTTGGATCCCACTCAAAATATTTCATGGGGACATGACATGTTTTGAATCCCACTCAAATATTTCATGGTGACATCACAAGCGATTTTGGATCTGGCTCCTTTTATTTCACAGTGATGTCACAAATTATTTTGGATCCTGCTGAAAATATTTCATCGTGTCATCAAAAATGATTTTGGAACCCACTCAAAATATTTCACAGTCATGTCAGAAATGATTTTGGATGTTTAGAACTGGCATAGTAAGCCATAGATTGGCCAGACTATGGCACATTGATTGACCTTTTTGTACTCCAACATTGCCAACATTTGAGTGCTTAGTGCTCAGCAAATTTGCTACACTCTTGCTTAGCATTGCGAAAAGGCATGCTGAGTGCTAAGCACACCTGTTTAGCTCTAAGCAACAGTGCTGAGTAGAGAAAAACTTAGTTTTTGCTTGAAAAAAAAAATAAAAAAAACAGGAGAAAAATTATACTGGCCAAAGCCACTAAGTTTTTCCCATTTTCCATTATTTTTTGGCATTTTTGCAATTGTTTCTGATTTTTAAAATTTTTTTAAAAAATATTTTTCCTGCTCCTGCTCTGCGCTTAGCTGTTACACCATGTTACATCATGCTACCGTTCATCATGTAACATATCTGTTAAAACTACAACCAGTTTTGTTGGGTGAAGGAAGACAGACGCACCCCCGCTATACTAGCGTGGCTGCAAAAAGTTTTTAGATGGAGGAGAGGGGTGTCGCACTTTATGGCAAAAGG
>JAAUYG010235922.1_pt1 | contig 14753 bp, 12 predicted proteins | sample 7278091 | NCBI WGS metagenome assembly JAAUYG01 (sample SAMN14350201, study PRJNA611818) | marine sediment metagenome | isolation source: surface marine sediment (0.6m) | place: French Polynesia: Moorea | collected 2018-08 | reverse complement strand
GCTAAAGGACCAGGTAGGGACATAGCCCAGATCTACAGGATTCTTTCCCTCTGTTCCTGACTTGAATTCCATTCCCTTAGGCTGCGAATTGTCCCATATGTCCCTGTGATTCTGAACCCAACTCATGCTCAAAGGCATTTTTTTCTGAGCTGCAGAAAAATTTTCCCAAACTCAGGACTCCTCGAAATGGCCAAGAGAATGTCTTCGAGTTTGTTTCTGAACGAGTGTCTTTTCATGGTCTCTCATTCACTGGGACCAAACATGAATTTTTCAACAACTCAGTCTTCGAACAAACAGATAAAACAGTCTTTCACTGAAATGAATCACACCCATTCCAAAGAAAAAAGAAAGCGCTGGGAAACACGAAGGAGGAAGACCGTTGTAGCACGATAAAGGAAGGGGCTGAAAATTGAAAACCAGAGAGAAACTTTCTTGTGTATTTGTTCTTCTTGCTCTGGCTCAGTTGATCACGTGATTCTGATTCCAGGTCTGTTTTTCATCATTCCGTGCATGGACTCGTACACCAAGGTGGACCTGAGAACCGTGTCGTTCGATGTGCCTCCTCAAGAAGTAAGTTTGAACTCTTCGATGCCCAGTATTTGCTCACTGAATGGGCTTGAAAAGTGACCACCAGTATTGTTTTTACAAGGCCATTGCATAATAGTTGAGGGAGCTTCAGTAAGGATGCTGTGTTTGTTCGGGTTTCAATTACAATGAGACAAGAATCAGCCCAATACATGGCTTGAATCAGTCAAATAATGAGGTCAAGAAACGAACAAGTGCCTTGTAATGCAGCATTCTGGAGGATCACTGGCGTTTGCCGGTGTCAGCGCTTTGATTGGACCCCCTGAGTACCCCCCTCCTCTCAGAAACCCAATCCTGCTTCCTTGCCTGCTTTGCCTTCTGATTCTTTATTGCTGCACCTGTTAACAAACAACTTGATTGAAGCTGAAGCCTGACATGCAATCATTGCAACAAAGTTAACAGTTACCAAGCTCGCCACAGTGAATGTGCAAATGGCGTGCCTCGAACACTGCACTCACAGGCCAAGCTGTGCATTTTATCCTTGTAACAAAGTGTCCAGTTTGACTATTGCTTCAATCTTTGGCACAAATGCTGTTCCAAAACTTCGGACTCTAGCTCCCCAACACATGTTGAAAAGCAAGCAAGCATGCAGTCTGGTCAACGTAGATTTGCTCAATCATTGGCACAAATGACACTCCAAAAATTCATTGGCGTTGGTGTCCTGTGTTGGTCTGCCAAAATTGTCCTCTCCTCTGTGTGGGCAGTTGGAAGCTTAACTTTTTGCTTTTTGGTGCAAAATGGAATTCCATTTCCACATTGGTGTGCTCTGTTGGGATGTTGGGTGGAACTAAAGTTGAGATATTCCCAACATTAACCGCTATCCTGACCCCAATTTCTGGAGCCTGTACCCTGTCCTCACCCCCATCAACATGTGCAGTCTCAGATGACTTGATTGAAAAGCCTGACGTGTTTACTGCCTGCTTCTGCCAGCCTAAAAAAGATGTTGTGAAGCAAAACACCCACATCCTCCTTGGTCTTTGATGCAGACTCAGTTCTTGTTCACCATGGTGTGGATCCAGGTTCTTTGGCCAGAATCAATGAGGCACATTCCACCCTTGGGCCTTTCTCCGAATTGCCCCAATCACCACGGTCTCAAGCATTCTTTGCTGTACATGGTTTGGTACCTGTCTCCCTCACCCAAAGACCCAGTTAAAAGCCAGATTTTGAACACAGTCTGAGGACATGCGGCCCAGACTCTTTCCCTCCTGCCCCTCTGATTCCTGTGTCTCCGCCACAGTTCCCATCCTGAGAATAGACTCTGTGTGTTCACTGACCTCACCCTTCAGAGACGTTCCTGTTTACTGCCTGCCGTAATGCCAATTAATGAGTTTGCAACGAGTGCAGGTTGAGTACGTAACACAGGAGGATGAGACTGCCAGGCACATAAACAACCAGATTCTCAACAACCATCTGACAACCAAGTCTGGGTACCAGTGCTTGCGGAACCAGGCAACATTTCGCAAGAAAGCAACAACTCAATTTCCAGTTTCATGCAGACAAAGCCAGGAACTCAATTGGGTCAGAATGATGACCAAACCACACACACACTCTCTCTCCCCCCCCGGCCTCCATGTGCTATCATGAAGCTCAATAAAAGTTTGAAAGGAATGGTATGGGTTTTCTTGTGGGGCTGCGTTCCTCCCAGCTGGCCAGAGATCGAGTGCCACTGGCCATGGAGGCAGTGTTCCACGGCAGGGCCTACAATCAGGAAGGCATATCAACTGGAAACATGAAATGCCAGTTAACGTCTGCAGGTGTTTTCCAAAGACCCAATGAGGGAGGATGACCAACAGCAGGTCCAATCATGAGGGACCATGCGTCCTGACATGCCGGGTTACTGATGACACTGTCTTCCTCTTCAGGTGCAATCCAAGGACTCAATGACGATGGCTGTCTCTGGTGGCTGGATGGAAGCAAACATCCACTGCAGTTGCTCCAACCTAGAAGCACAATGTCAAACTAACATTGGTTCTGTTTGTTCCAGGTGCCATCAAAGCTTTCAGCGACTGCGGCTGGCCAACAGGAAGAACCATGCATCTGATACAAATGAATCTAGAAATCCTGTTTTTAGATGTCGTTATCAATGAGGCTGAATTCCACTTGCAGGTGCTATCCAAGGACTCAGTGACGGTGGCAGTGGACGCCGTGGTGTACTACCGGGTCTCCAATGCGACCATCTCCATCACGAACGTGGAGGACGCGGCCCGCTCGACCCGCCTGCTCGCCGCCACCACCCTGAGGAACGTCCTGGGCACCAAGAACCTGAGCGAGATCCTGGCCGACAGGGAGAACATCAGCCACTTCATGCAGGTGTGTGTGGGGGTAGGATTCTGAGGAACCTATACAAGAGTCAGTATTCTCCATGCAGGAGGGGGTGGTGGTGCTGTCCTCACTGGGTGGAGTATCTGTGGCACTCCTAACAGGGCCATGTTGGTATCTCTGTGCAGGGGTGTGGTACAGGGGTGGTGGTGCTATCCTCACTGAGTGGAGTGTTGAGAGCACTTCATGCTGTTGCCGGGAGAGGGGTGGGTGCCCAGTCTAGGGATTACATAGGCATGAAGCAGGGGCATGGGCTGCCCACACTGTCATGGGACTCAACTTCCTGCAGGTTCTTCTTGTCAAGGGCAGTCCTTTGGAATCAAGGGTGGGGCGTCCAACCTCATGTTGATGTGTGTTGCAAGGGGTAGGCATCAATCCACACTTCCTGACAGCAAGAAAGTTTTGGTAATGTGAACTTGCAACATTATGGGTTCGCAAGGACTCAAGACTTTGTCTCAACTGTGGGAAATTTTCCTTTGCCAATTCTGGTTGTTTTGGCTGATTCTCTTGGTGTCTCACACTGGTGCAGTCATGCGTTTAGTATGGCAGCGAGGGATTTGAGTGCAAGAGGCCCCACATAGGTGTTGACTACTGGTCAATTGTTAATTTCTGTATTGTTTCCACCAGTGTGAGATGCCGGTTAAACCACTCAGCACCTCGGCTTCGCCTCGCCTCGAAGCCTCGATGGTTTAACCTATACGTATCTTGCCTTCCAGGGGAGATGTGACACTCCTCTGATTTAGCTGCTGTTTTCTTTGGGCAAAAGTCATACTTTACTTCACCTGTTGAAATCTGTTGGCGCTACAGTACTTGATCACTGCTCAATCCATTGAGACAAAGACACTTCTTTGTTTTGTCTACCACTGACCTGCAGTTTGATTTGGGTGCATTCACAACTGCAATCAAACTGCCTTGGTACTGTGGCCCCACCCACTGGTGCACAAACAGATGAACCTTTCGTGTGCCATGTCCTGATAAATAACTGCACTCAGTGATCATCGAAAACGCATCAACAAATTATGGGTACACTGGGCTTCCCATGCAACACCACAGATTATCTCCCACCAATCAGTGTAGTTTACTCCCCACCCAGTACCAACCCAGCACTCATGCCATCCAACGATTCTGTTTTTCCACTGCTCAATTCATATCCCTGTACAGGGCACTACATTACGGGACAACAATCAGTGTTTTTACTGTACCTATCAATTGTGCATTGACACACGCTAAAAGGGATGAAAATAATACGTGTTCTGCACCAAAAGCGAGACTGCGTGGATACAAATGGACTTTTAATGGATTACCGTGTACATTTGATCCATCAATACAAGGTTTCAAACCCAACCCACATTAGGTGTGTATATGCAAAGAAAAGTCTGAAAAGCAAACATAATGATAAAAGATGTATTGTTTTCCATGTTGCCATCATGTGCTGAGACAGAAAAGGCATCTGGATGATTCTTTGTGACAAGAACGACTTCCTGGAGCGAATCCAGGACAAGATTGGGGCGTGGTCAAGACCCATGCAACCCAGAACTAGGGTCCAACTCACAGAAAGAGAAAGGGGCGCAGAAAAAAAATCTGCAGGAGCCGATTTTTTGAAGCTTTGCGAAGGGTATCTTGCGAGCGCTCGCAAAGTTTGCAAAAGCTCCAGATCACATGCAAAAAAAAAAAAAAAAAATGCACCAGCAGATTTGCGAGGGCCCGCAAACCCACTCGCAAATTATTCAAGAAATCGGAAACATTTTCGGGCTGATTTCTACCCAAAACGAAATGAGAATTTTGGCCACTTAACGGAGGGATGGGTCCCCACCTTTCCTGTCTTTTTCCCTGGATCTGCTGCTGACGTCAAGCAAAACGTGTCCTGAAACGGGCTCAAAAACGCCAATGAATCTGCAAAAATTGGATCTACAGAAAATAGTTTTGCGTTTTTGAACCAGTTTCTCTGAGACACGTCCTTGTCACAAGGAGAGTGGAAAAAGTTAGAACATTGAGCGCATGACTTTTTATCTGTGTCTATTTGTTCGCACTGAAAACGCTTTCTGGTCTTTTTCGTTGTCGTTTTTCTTCTTTGTAATTTTTTTTCGGTGATTTTTTTTCCTTAAAAATTCGTTGGTCGATTTTTCGCACGCATGTTCACACTTGGTTCTTTTTCTGTGTTGTATAAGTTTAAACTGGCATTCTCATTTCTTATCTTCCAGGCTGAGGAGGAAAGGCAGGCCAATTAAGTTTTTGCATGCTAATTTGCTGAATAACATAACTTACGTTTTTGTCTTTGGCTTTTTGTCCTCCAGTAAAAAGTTGAACATACGGTCGGATTTTGGAAGGAAAATTTTGTCATTGTTCCTATTCTACCTCTACTTCAAGCAAAAAAAATAACTTCTTTGAGAAGAACAAAATTGGTTTCAGAATCCAAAAGCATTTGATTTGAAGGTCCAGGGTCCTAAGAAACTTGTGAGACATTCAATGGGTTCTGTTCTATTTCAGGAGTCAATTTCAGCATCGAGTGTGATTCTTGGATGTGAACGTGACCTAGATTTCAAAAGGCATCCAATCCCTGGGAACTGAGCCAAAGGTTCCAGCTGTGGGATTGGTCAGCTGGGTCTCGTTCACATTCTCGTTTCAAGTTTCGTGCTGAAATTTTCTCGTGCGATTCTTGCTCCTGGGTGATTGGTCCACCACACGTATGTTTGACACTTCCCCCCCACCCCAAAAGAAAACACACCTGTTTTTACACAGCTAAAAGTACTAACTGTAGTGTTGAATGTCAGTGTTCTAATCAGTGTAAAAAATAAACAATATTTTCATTTTTAGACGTCACTAGATGAGGCCACAGACCCCTGGGGTGTTAAGGTGGAGAGGGTCGAAATGTAAGTAACGAGGTTTCTTTTCTTGTTGAGACTGTGTACTGTAAAATGGCTCTTCATGTTTTATGAATTCAGACTAATTTGGACGAAGCCACCGATCCGTGGGGCGTTAAGGTGGAGCGTGTAGAAGTGTAAGTATAGGGAAAACCACCTGCTGCCATATTCTGGAAAAAACAATCCGTTTCCAGAACTTAAAAACGACGACAGATGTAAGCAAGTTTTGAGAAAGAAATGAAGAAAAATGTGCACTTTTGCGGTTGGAATATGGGAGCAGACTGTTGTATTTAGAAAGCGTTGTTGTCCGGCTTACAGCAAAGGCAACTTAGGCAAAAATGTACAAGCACTGAACACAAAAGACCATTTCATCCTCATCCAGCATCCGTCCACTGCAGTCGCCATCGTTGTCTGTGTTCATTTGGGGACTCATGGGCTCAGAGGTTGAGTGCATGGTGACACTCCATATCATTGGGTTGCAATTTGTTAAATGTGGGCAACTTCCTTCTGTAACTATGGGCACAAAAAAATTGCAGCTTTAAATAACTGAAGAATCCAGTCAATTATTTGCTCAGAAAAGTCTTTGAAACTTCCCTGTTCGACCATTAACACAACATTGCAGTTTCACATTAAAATGAGAAAAAGTCTATGAAATGAAATTCTGGTAATGGATTGGAAAGAGCTGCACTGTCGACTTCACCCCAAGTTTAAAATATGAATTGATTGTGGTGTCACATTGAATGGAGGATTTTATTGTTTAATTTGCCAGAGTACCTGCCCTCAACATCAATAAAACTTCCATCAATTTAAATGTTCACAGTGATGGGTTGAATGGATGCCACAGAGTGGCACAAAGGCCAAAAGCATAATCACTGTTTCGGCATCATGTGTAGTTTGGGTGGGGAATTTTTGACAAAATTGTCAGGTGTTTTGAAGACAATTCTGGAGAGAAGGTTTCCACTCCATTCAACCGCTTTTCTTTTTATTTTTTGAAACAAAACAATCACGTTCAGTTCTGGGAAAAGAAGCAAATGCTCAAACACATGTATCAAAACAAAACGCAATAAACGTGGAAGACATGCAGCAAAAGGCCTTGACGACCGTTTGCTTTGTTGACTGCGTGTGTTGTGAACGGCTCTTTTCTAGAACAGCTTCAAACCAGAAAGGCATTGTTTTGCTGGCCATGAAATATCTGGAATAGAATGGATAGATTACAAATTTTGAATTTTTTTCACATACGGGTCATTTTCTTTGAATTATGCAGACTTCTACATTGTAAGAAGCAGCTAAATTTTTGGGGTTTTCTTTGAATTGTGCAAAGTTTTGAATTACGCGAGTGGGATTGTATTTCACGAACCAAAACTGACCCACACGACAGCTCTGGAGGCTGGCGCGTTAAACGCTTTGTTTTCCATGGTTATTTTACAGCAAAGACGTGCGACTGCCGGTGCAGCTACAGCGAGCTATGGCCGCCGAAGCCGAGGCCGCGAGGGAGGCCCGAGCCAAGGTAACGTTTCCGCTTCGGTTTCTGTTGGGAATGACAAGTACTGTACCCACTCATCCCTGTACATGGCCGGTGTATGACCCCAGAAATCCCAAAGAAAGAAAGACTGTATGCTCCGTGACAACAAGTCCGTGCTCCTTTTTTTTGCCTTTTCTGAAAACGACAACGGGCGCAGCGCCTTCCCGCGGCGCCAGTGGGCGCCACTTGTTTCTGATGGAGGCGGCAACAATGGTGGCTATCTTGGCAGCCATGTTGGTTGTGAAAATGTCAACTTGTGTTCAGAGTTGTTTCGTCAAAAGGGACGGGAGAGGGGAAGAACATAAATGTTCCACAATTTTTTGAGCCACGGATGCCACAAGTCCTGCTGCTCACTCTTCCAAGTGCTGGCAAATCCTGGAGGTTTTTTAGGTCACATTTTTGCCAACTTGTTTGACTCAGATTAGAGCCACAACGTATTTCTTCATCTCTTTAATTCCTTCCAGAGGAAAACCCCTTTTCTGCAATTTTCTTAGGGAATTTTACTTTCCGACGTTTGCTGTGCGCTTTTGACAAACGTTTTGTGAATTCAAAACATTTTGAGCTCATTTTCTTCATGCCCACACACAAGTAGTAACTTTTTCGTACTTCAAGCGCAAGTGGCAACTTTTCTTACCGTTGTAAACTGTACTCTCTTAACAGTTTTTTCTGAATTTTTTCAATCTCCAACAGCATTTTTTGTTCCAACCCCACACCAAACTGAATTCATTATCCATTTATTTGTGCTCCTTTGACATTTTTTGAAAGGCGAGGAAAACAGAAATCCCTTGCCTTGAGCTGCTGATTACAGGGCCATCCTGCACATGACCTACTTAGAACTGATTCTGGAAAAGGGCAGCAATAATCGCAAATTTAGTTTGGGGTGTTTGGGTCATTTTGTGACAGATTTGAGTCCACACAGAAAAACAAATGCACAAATTTACATGATTCATTGTTTTCACCTTCTCTCTTGCCCCCTTGCGTCTATGACCATTGGCGACATCTACAGGTGATTGCGGCGGAAGGGGAACACAAAGCGTCACGTGCTCTCAAGGAGGCGGCTGACGTCATGAACGAATCAGCGTCCGCGTTACAACTGCGTTACCTTCAAACCCTGAGCACCATTTCAGCGGAAAAGAACTCCACCATCATTTTCCCTCTGCCCATAGATTTCGTGAAATCCTTCCTGGAGAAAAAGTGATCTGGACAACAGAACCAAAAACTAAAAACGGGGCTAGAATAAAAGGTTCAAAATCATTCAGCTATCTGTGACTTGTTTGCAGTCAGAAACTCAGTCACCTGGTTCAGAGGAGAAACGTCGAAAAAAATCTGCATCTGATATAAACAGACACAAGCTGTGTGCTCAACAAGAACTCTTTATCATCTGTTTCAATTGTCGGTATTCTTTGTTTCATTTGTCAGTACATGTATGAATGTCTCCAGTTGTCTTTTTCCCAGTGTTGCCGAGCTGTTTCAACGTTTCTTGGTGTCACAAAGCAGCAATCTCAAACAGAAGTAACCAGACATAAAAACTGAGAAAACAAAACAGAAAATTCTGAGCTTTCGGGTCAAGGTTTGGTTCCTGCACCAAATCACTCAGCTTTTGGAAATTTTGAGGCTTGGAACAATGGCCCGCGCTCAGAAAGCCTTTGAAGAAAAATAGACCAGAACCATCTGGTTACTTCTCTGGAGTTTGTCTACACTTGTGACACATTGCTTCATTCATTCCCCCTCTGTTAGTCTCTCATTTTCAGTGGTAGCGTGGAATGGCACCGTAGAAAAAAACAAGCTGGCCCTCTCCCTGTTTGTACAGTTGTTTCTCCGCTTACTGTAGGTAGAGCTGTGGGTTGCTTCAGTTTTGGACTTGTATGTATGCCTGCGTGTGTTTAGTGCTACGTTTTTGCTGGTGTTTTCTTGCAGGTGATAGCAGCAGAGGGGGAGCAGAAGGCCTCCCGGGCCCTGAAGGAGGCAGCAGATGTCATGAACGAGTCACCTTCCGCAATACAACTGCGCTACCTGCAGACCCTGAACACCATTTCTGCAGAAAAGAACTCCACCATCATTTTCCCACTACCCATAAACCTTTTGGAGGGTTTGATGAAAAAATAGGAATTTTGTTTCCTTCCAGTCTCAAATTTTTGTTTCCAATCTCAAAAAAAGTGCCTCTCTTTTTGTTTTTTAAACTCTGTTACATTTTATTTAAAATCAAGTCTGTTTTGAGCAGAAATTTTCTTAGACATTTTGGGGTTACACGAAACTTTGTGTTCAGCAAGTTTAATCCAATAACACAAAATTTCACTTCTTCTAGCGAAGAACTCTGTGAACTTTTTTTTTTTGAGAGGGGAAAATCTTTGTGGGAAAGATGTCACTTTTAGTTTGCATGAAATCTAGTCGTCATTGTTGTGGCTAAGTTCGTGGACATTAGCAAGCATATTGTTCGTTTTTTCTTTGTTTTCTTTCTTGTTTTCTTTTCTTTTCTGCATTGGCTTCAGAGAAACAGCTGTCGCATAGATCTTGCACACGAATCCACAGACCAGAAACAGGCTGTCAGAACACACGCACAAGAAGTCCCGCTTTATTCAAGGTTGCTTTATTTCCGTAGATTTTCTTTTTGGATTTATCCTTGACAGATCAAAATTGGAGACGCCTGTAAAGTCCTTGAATACAGGGCGGAAACAGGGAAAATAAAATTTTAGTGTTACGTTGGAAAAAAAACAAAACAAAAAACACTAAAGTAATTCGGATTTTATGACTTCGAATTTGGCGGTCCTTTCTGTGACGTTCTTCTTAGTCTGAAGATGATTTGTGTAAAATACACGAGCAAAATCGCATGTGGCTTCGTAGACATACTGCAATCAGATAAGGTACATGTACATGAATGTGTCTATATATATCCTGTCGCAAATTATTTTCTTGAAAGAAAGAATATTTTTTGTTTGTTTCGTCATTTCATGACATTTCCAATTTCCATTTTTGTGTTATGTTCTCTCAAACCATTCCCCCAGCCTATCAAGTTCCCTCTGAACACACGTCCCTGTGACCTCAAGATAAAGGAGCCACACTGCACTTCGACTGCGCATCCTGAAGAAGTTTTCATACATCTGCAGAAAGATGCAGGTTAAAACTATTCTTAACCGCATGTGACTAAGAGTTGTCTTTTGTCACACATTTTTATCTTGCACTGCAATCTGTGCGTTGCATTGTGAACAATATGGTATTTATAATGTTGCACACAAGCGTCAGAACTTTGTAAAGGGGCAAAAACTGGTCGTGTTAAAGAAGCTTGTTCAAAAGATTTTTTTTTTCCTTTGCTGTTTTTGTTTTTGTTTCAGTTTTATATTTAGCCGCAAAAGGCACCCAACACACAAGGAAAGAACATTTTGCGTGTGATTGTACCCCTTAAGCTCGATGGGGGGGGGACTGAAGGTATACACGGAGATAACATTTCAAATGGTAAATGAATTTTCATGACTGATTATAACATCCGTTCATGATTCATGTTGTAAATGTTGACCTTCATTTGTCCACCTTGTGTACAGTGTGAAAACTTTTAAAGTCTCGGGAACAATGCTTCATTTTGCAATTTGAAAATAATTTTTGGACAGAAACAAGAAGGGGTTCAAAACCAGAATTGAAGTTGAAGGCATTTCTTTGAACTTGAACACAGACCACAACTGCGTTGCATTATTTGAACACATCAACAACAAAAAGTTTGTCTTTTATCAAAATCTTCTGTGTTGAAAATAAAGTCAAAATGTTAAATATTGCATAATCACAAACTTGTAAATAACTGTTATTTGTTTTTTGCAAATGTCACATTGTCACAAGGTATTTTCTACAACATTGACACACACTCAGAGGTTTTATTTTCCTACAGACACTGGAAAGTACTGTTAGACTGGTAGTATTTCGTTTCTTTCGTTTACGAATTCAGGCCCAAACCACTGTCAAAACTCAAAACGTGGCCTGCGGAATTGAAGCAACTCTTTCCATGAGCGAAAAGCCAAATTCTAGACTTTAGAGCCATGACAGCGCACATTTTTGAGATTCTTGAAAGATGGATGAAAAGCTGTGCAACAAAAAGGGTGAAGAAATTTCATTCTTGCTCAGCCCAGCAATTCTGGCAAAAATTCTTCCCAAATTAAAAAATCTAAGTTTTATTTGACTGGACAAAAGAAGGGTTTGTCAAACAAAGACTTTCCATGTTTTCATGCCTGCAGAGAAAGATGACTCTCTTGGAGGTTTGTTTTCAAATGAAGAATTGAAAAAAAAAGAAAACCATGGTTTTGTTGACTTTCAAAATGCAGAAATAACACATTGAAATTGATCATAACTGTTTTACTTTCAATGTAAAGTTCTGTACACGTGTTGAATAAAGTATCTTTTTCACAAAGAGGTCTGGACGTGCCTTTCTCCGCCGACGGACAAAGCGAATTCACCAGAGACAAAAAAATTCTCACAAATAAGGCGCACCCCACTTTTCAGAAGTTGATTTTCTTTCCACAGATCTACAGCAAGTTTTACCTACCAAAAAGTGCCCTATTTTTGATGCTGAAATTTTAGTCAAAACGATGCTCACAAGTTTACCGCACGCAGGTTTGGCCACTCCAAAAGATTTTGTTGCATTTCGTGTCCGTTTGCAACTTTTAATTCTCTGAATAAATTTGAATTTCTAGAAGTGCAAAAGTTTTCATACACTTCAACCATCTTTCTTAGTCGTAAGGTCAACAGCAAAAACAAATGGATTCCCCCCCGAGGAAGCATTCTGGGTTGTGACCTATATACTTTCTGAATGCATGAAATTCCCTTTGATTGAATCGAAAACAGTAAAATCTTTAAAGCATGAAATTGTCCATTTTTGGCTGTTGCCAGAACACTTTGATGAGGTTGATAAAATTTGGGAGTCGCCTGAGTTTCCGCCGTTTTTTCCGGATGAAGAAAAAGGGGTTGAGTGTCCATGAAAGTAAACTGTACACAATGAGGGCCAGCAGTTGCTAAGTGGCACCCACAAAGAGGTAAAGGCATTATAAAATTTTTTGGTAAGACTGCGGTCGTATCTGTGAGAGATAGGTGGCACATGGATGGGAGGCCATATTCCAAAGGTCTTTTTCAACCTGAAATGTCTCACGCTTCAAATACACTCGCATCCCATCCGTATCCGGTTAAGGGAAGCAAAAAAAAAAAAACAACTTTTCACTTGGAACAACCACTTTATTATTACAGATAAAAGTGGAAAACAACGAGACATTCATTCGTATAATGATTGGCAAGAATGAATAACAATATCACATCTATGTACAGCATAACCGTTCCTTATGTGTATGTCTCTTAAGGGGCCAGTTAACACAGGTGTTTGCACACTTGGTTGGGGGTGGGGTGGGGTCACATTTTCTGTACAAATAGCATCAGCACCAAACAAAAGTGTGAAAATTGCAAACAAACACACAGGTTTGTTCCATTTGAGTTTTGTGCATCGTTTTGTTGTCAACAGTCATAGCCACAAACATTGTGCTTCTGGTATTTACATATTTGTCAACTATCTACACTGCCTGGCAGCATTAACACAGGTAAGGCCATGAAACATACATAGAGAACAAGAACATCTATACAGCTGGATATTCATCTATGTACAGTTGTATTTTGCATTCAGTGCTCAATTTACCACAGTAGACAATGGCAATTTGTATAGCCATTCACAAACAAGAAAGAACCTTCAGAAATCTGCAGGCATTGTGGATTACATTGTTTCCTGCTTTGAAAAGACAGAATGGATGAAGCCTCACCCATTGTTCTCTCTCTTTCACACTCAAGACAATAGAAATGAGCCCCAAACAACCTCCTTTCTGGAAAAAGTTTTACAAAATTTCTGCAGAACTGTTGTCATGTATATAAATTTGAAAAACCCGAAAAATCTTCATTTTAGTGAGGAACATATATATCTATGCAGCGCGTTTTTCCAGAAAGACCCGACTCAGCTTTCACAAAATATTTTTGTTACAAAATATGTTTGCGTGTAAATGCTGCATTTTTAGCAGCAACACACATCCCCAGAAACAGAATATTCCAGCACATCTTTATTGGAATATAGTGTTGTGTGTGTCAGAGAGTGGTGACATTCACATTTATATATACTGGAGCTGTACATGTATGGTGTCAAGATTACAACCCCCCGAACACACACACACACCAGTGTTCACAAACACAGTTGTTTGTAAATAATTTACAAGTTTTTGCCTTTGATCACTGCCACAGAGAGAAAGGTGAGACATCCACAGAATCCATGTGCAAAACAAAAGGTGTTGCTTTCAACAATAAAACAAGAAATAATTTATCGTTCAACCAACCCACACGCAATTGATTTTTAAGACACAAGAACATGCACGGGTCCCCACAAAACTTTACTGACCGCACTAGCTATGTCAGATTCCAAAATATTGTTTCTTTTGTGGATCAACTTGGGTGCTTACAGCCATAACCGTGTATGGCACTAGCTGTCTTCAAACTCCTGTTTGCATTCTGGTGTGTTTCCCAGAATTCTTGGGTCATCTTGCACAAATTAGGGTTAGTCAAGGGTTCATTTTTCAGTGGACTTGAATTTGCTTGCCCATGGACCCCAGAGAATCCAGAAAGCATGTCAGATTCCAAAATGTTGCTTTTTGCTCAGTTAGGGTCCTCAAAATCAAAACTTTGAATGGCATCAGCTGTCTTCAAACTCCTTCAGTTTGCATTCTGGTGCATTTGCCAGAATTCTAAGGTCATCTTGCAAAAATTAAAGGTGAAAAATCTTGCTTCTAAAATTTGGCCAAAAATGCAAAGGCGTTAGTTAAGGGTTCATTTGGGGGTTTTCTGGTGATGCACTTGAATTCCAACTTCACCATGTTTTTCCTTTCCTGTGGGCCCCAGAGAATCCAGAAAGTAGCTTCACAACACAACCTTGTATCACAGGTTAGCACGACACCAGCATTTTGCAACGGTACAAAACAAGCTCAAGGTGATGTCTTGGTTCAAAGGAACCAAAACTGTTCCCTCCAGTGTGCAGTTTTCAACTCATCTTTGTGGCAAAAACTGTCAGTACTTCCTTTGCAAAAACAAAAAACACCATCAGTTTCTTCCCTGTGTTTCGTTTAACCACTTTGGTACGTGTAAACACACACTTTTCTGTACATCGAACGAGAATGATAGCCTTTATCGCTGCAGTTTCTGGAAATTTATCACATATTCTCTTACCTGCATCTTTCAAACTCATATGGATTCATAGCAGAACAAACACAATCTCTTTGCAGGCCAGTATCACTCACTTTCATTCGTAACATGCAGTTCCGTTCATTAAAACACTTCGTGTTTTAAAAACAATTGTTTGGAGGTGTAAATATTCCTCAGGAATTTGTGCTGCAGTGGTTGAACTTATCATCACCTGTAGTGTTAATTGCCTGGGTCATTATCTTTGTGAAATGATCTTTTGATGAATT
>JAAUYG010156862.1_pt1 | contig 14755 bp, 7 predicted proteins | sample 7278091 | NCBI WGS metagenome assembly JAAUYG01 (sample SAMN14350201, study PRJNA611818) | marine sediment metagenome | isolation source: surface marine sediment (0.6m) | place: French Polynesia: Moorea | collected 2018-08 | reverse complement strand
TGTGCTAATATATACAAGCTACCACCAATATATAACATATCAGAGACGTCAACCAGTTCAACCGAAGTTATGTAAGGGCAGCCTATCAATGTAAAGTATGCGCCCATAACAACATTATTAGGTAATAAATAAGGTCTTGTTAATATTTGCCTACATTCACACCATTCAAGATATTTAATGCATTATTTCAGTAGATTTGTGAAATTTAGTATGCATAATTTCAACAGTGCACTTTACGTACGAGTGCCCGAATGCATATGAATGAACCGTAAATAATTGATATCCCCATGATCATAGTTGTTAGATAATTTCATTTTTGCCTTCCGCAACACTACCTAAAACTTTAGAATCAACATGATCAATTTGCAACTATGAATAGTGGGTAATTTGTAACTTATCCACAACCAAATGGCTATAACCTCTCTAAAATCTATTATTCAAATAGTATCAATTATTATTAACTTATTAACAATTATTAACTTACATATACAACTCTTAGAGAATGTTCATAAATTTGTGCACCCATTCATCATACTCATACATACATGTATATTACTTGCTTATTTTGTCCAGCTTTACAAGACATATCTCTAAGTGCCTTCCAGTTGCTTGGCCACACTGCCAAGCAATCTTTCTATGCTTTTCATCTCACATAATGTTCCAAATATTTCTATGATGTTCATGTTTGCATGCTTACATTTCATATTGAAAAAGATTTGTTTTAGTTTTCATGTATATTTTTGCTGTTACATTTGTGTTCTGTAATATGGAAATTGTGACAAAAAAGTAGCAAAGTTTGTTTTATTCATGTAGACAGATTCTTTTATTCATGTCTAAGTTTAATATTTGTAGTCGTAAATTTTAATTACTTTCATAAATATTTCACTGTGTTAGATGTATCATGTAGTACGATGTATGCAAGTAATATTTTAACTATTTTACGTAGCACTTTTCCGTGTAATGTGTTTACATCTTTTCGTCGTATGCAACACTTTGCCTATTCCTACCTACATGGTCAACATAGGTCTTTTTGTTGTATTTTCATTGTTACATTTGTCTTACACGTGTTTCTTTTCTTTTTTCTTTTTCCTTTGGTCCAACTTCCTTCTTTCAGAAAAAGATTCTCATTATTATATGCGTGGTAGTGGCATTGGCAATTATAGCGTTGATAATTGGCTTGTCGGTGGGACTTTAGTGCTGGGAAGCCCCTACGATCCTGTTCTACGTTCCATTCTTTGCCCGCATCCTATGGGGTGTTTGCTGTTATGGATCTGCTTCGTGTGGCGATGCACAACAACGGGTGGCAGGAAGGTGACCTTTCCATGGACACATTAGCCACATGGATATGGTTGCTAGGCAGACGGATACTGCTGCCGCCACCTGGTGACAGAGCTTGCCAAATAGTGTGACTCTGGTCGTCGTCGATGTCAAGCCTCCTCATCGCCATGAGACAGATACATGTACCTATCCCCTCAGGGTTTTTTTTTCGCTGTATTCATCTACTCCTATGACCATAACTTGTATTCGGAACACAAATCATAGCAACCATCGTAGCACAAACTAAAATGTCATTCCTACTTAAAGGCCATTGGTGGTAGATGTATCTATCAAAAAATCCATTTGTCCAGTTACCATGATGTGCCATAGCTTAGTTAATAAACCCTGCATACAAGGATTCAATTAAATACCTGCAAACACATGCTAGATGTTTAAAAAAAAAACAAAAAAATTACTACAGTAAGACATGAAATTTTGCAAATTAGAACAAGAAATGCCAACCAGAGCCAGGCTTAGTTTAAAATGATGAACATTTCTGTGATTTGGATAAAAAATATTGTATTAAGTTTGCTTGGTTGCTGCTTTGGGTAATAATTGACACAACAAGGCTTTATGCAGCAGGTATTAGTGTAAATTAATTTTGTAGAACTATGACAAGTTTTATGTCAGGTTACATAGAACCCTATGGGCATGTATGGGTTGATCATATGGCTGACACTGGTTGTGTGCAATTAAGCCATGGAGAATATTAAGTACTGTAAATTCATTAATATTTGCGAGCGATTTGTTTGGCGAATTTCGCGACCGTTTTTAAATCGCAAGCATAAATACCAGCAAACATAATTCATATGTACCGAGATAATTAACAAGACCTGAGCCAACCGCAAATATTAATCCCCACGAACATGGTCTTAGTCTCAAAAAACGCAAACATTAATCCCCGCGAACATTAATGAATTTACAGTATCATGGTTTTTGAGCCAAATGGCTATACCATGTATAGGTACCTGTAGATATATTTTGTAACAGTATGCACTTGGCTCATCTTTGTTAGTAAAGCACATAATTTAAAGAGCAATATGGTCTGATTAAAGGCATGCTATTACTAAAGTCGCTGCTACTATGAGACAGTACCTTGCGCTGACTACACAAATTTAACTGCATAAATCAACTGGTATACTGGCAATGCAAGCTATGTTTATTTTGCAGACATATCCATCAATGGCCTTTAAGTAAAATAAAGATACCATGTAGATTTTAAACTCGTGTATCATGATATTGTCCCAATGCCAAGTAGGCTGGTTATACTGGTTATTGCATGTGTACATTTATACATAAATCATAAACTATGATGACAAGTGTACTTATAATCAGTATATTATAGATGCATTTATGAAATTATTTCTGTACAGCGTATAAAGATCTATTTTCTGTTATGTACGTTTGTATGTTGCCCTGTGGTACATGTGTGTATTGATTCAGTGGACCTGGAATGTGTACAGATGAAACAGGTGAGACTGCTTCTTGTGATAAAAAATTGTATAGTTGAGATTTTATGAATGGAGGATGTGTATGAAGCTACAAACAGTTGAAACGGCTTGAAACATTAAACAAAGGGTTCTGATCTTTTCCATATGTTGTTGCTCAAGCAACATGTGCAGTGCATCAGTAATCGCAGCATTGCAGCTTTTCCATAGGTAGGAAAGCAAAAAAAATATCAACATGTCTCAAATTTTGAGAAACAGATCTTCAGCATGCCACACAATTTCTACCTCCACAGGGAATGATTTAGGTAAAAATTTTGTTAAAACTGCAGTTGTAAGTTGAGAAAATGCCGAGTATATTGTTACTGGTGTTTATGAAATTTAGTTGAAACAGAAAAGACGTCCTGTCACCACCTGTACACCTGTTCTTCCTGACATTTTCACACTAGACTTCTGAATAAAAGCAAGTAGCTATTCATTTAGCAAAATTTTGGTGCGGGAAACTGAAATAACACTAGACTGCATCTGTCAGAATGCCTGTTATTGTAATGAGCGCGAAAAAGAACATTCCAGTAAGTGTGGAATTTGTTGTTTTGATGAATTTTTAGGTCCGTTAGTTTTTTCCATTTAAAAAAAAAGTGGAAGACATAGATGAAGTCTGTTGCATACGTTGACATTGTCATCTGATTCTGTTATAGGCAGCATTTTCTTTAAATTTAAAGCAAGTAACAAATTTCTGCTGGCGGATGGAATGACAAATGAGCAGTTTACAGCATATGGCAAAATTGTACCCTCCGTGTGTCAGAATTGAAGGTTGTTACTTTTATGTCAAGATTATATACCCTCCAGCATCAAAGGGTTCTGTTGTGTGCCAAGGTTGTATGGTGTGTGTACCGGTATCTATGTTGTTATGCCCTCCATGTGTCAAAGAGTTACATACTTGTGTGTCTGCATGTGTCAAGGTCATATCCCTTTATGTGTCAAGGGTTATATTTCATGTATCAAGGCTCCACCCTCTGCATCAAATATACGTACCTCCATGTGCTGAGGTTGTATGTGCCTTTATTTCAAAGTTGTACATGTGCCTTTATGCATCGAGGCTCAATCCCTCTATGTATCAAGATTGTCTCACGTTGTGTATATAGTTTGTAGTGCCAAAATGTTATGAGTAGCTATGCTTCTTCACTTTATTACCACATTTGTTTGTTACAATCGATTGTGTCTGCATTGGGAAGATTATACGGCAAAGTGTCTTTTAAGTAGTCCGACCAGGATTACATGTATGAGTGTAGGACTTCACGTTTCAACTTTTCATCATTATTTTGTTGCCACGTTCTAGCTAATGTGATGGGTCAGTTAGCTTCTCCTTTTCTCATTATCTGTAGTAACCTGGACTCTTAATTTGATGTACTCATGAAACCATCCCAAGTTTAAGAGTAGAGTTACCGGTAGTTAATCAAATAAGTCCTTATAGCTCAGAATAGTGGCCTTCCTCTAGCAGGATGAAAATCTTTTTAAAGTTTCCAATTCCGTAATGTTTATTGTTTGTATAACCTGTCGTAGTTATATGAAACTTAGTGTTAACGTGGGATATGGATACTTAATAGTAAAACATTCCTGCTTAGAATTACTAGTGCTGTGTGCCAGTTTGTTAACAGAGTAAATATCCTTTTACAGCCAGTGATACGTTCCGTATGTTCTCGTGAATGATGTAATTGTTGTTATTCAGTATTTATATCATAACGTATACCTTTGTAATGAATACAGCAGAGGCTGTGTAGCTTTTCAAATTCTTTCTTGCTGTTGTGCACATAGAAGCAACCGTATTTTTTTTATACTTAGACCTTATCCAAAGTTCTTGAAAATACTTAAGTCTAAGTTTGGGCTTAAGTCAAATCCTTAGCCAATCACGTTGCCCGGATTGTTGACTCGCATGTAATACAGTAAAACCTGTCTTGAAAGACCACAGCCATGAGAGACCACCTGTCTTGAAAGACCAGATATTCCTGGCACAACGTCATGCATTTCATTGTAGTTAAACCTGTCACCAAAGACCACCTGTCTTGAGAGACCACATTTTTATGGCCCATGGGGTGGTCTTCTAAAACAGGTTCTACTGTATACCAAAGAGTATTACTTTGGTATTTTCGAGAACTCTGATCCATGTGTGGAAATGTGACATTAAAAAAAAAAATGAATGACATTAAGCCTTACATATAATAAGAAGCTGTATCAAGTACAGTATCTTAAATTTTGATTTTGTGATTTGGGCAAAGGAAATAACTTAGGCACGAGGTAGTCCATTCATTTGTGTGGCTGTATGTGTTTCTTAACGCATGAACGTGACCTTGAAACCTTGAAAATTATCTTAAGCGAGGTGACTAGTGCATACAATAAAAGACAAATTTTATGACATTTTGTATCTTCTATCTAAGTGTATCTTAATTGAATCTCAACCATGTGGATGTTTGTGTGCAGTACTTTTTTGTATCAGGAATATGTTGTGCTCTCCTTGAATTAACTGAAAGTGGTTTTCATATTGTCAACCAGTTAGTCTTGTTTGTTTCCCATTTTCCTAATGATTTACATGTTTCCAAATTTACATTCCAAAGAAGAATGTCGTATTTAAAATTTACTAAGGGTCTTCTGCTCCAAAATGTATATCTTTGACTTAATTTTGCATCAAGCAAAATTAGATAATGCCAAAATTGAGCACAATTTAACTTGGTCACAAAATATGATTCCGTTATGGTACAGAAAAACGGTTAGTTCATCTATTGTACTTGTGCTCTTAAATGGAAGCCTTTGGTTAAGACCTCTTGGTCTGCTCTCCAAGTGACGTTTGGTGTGTTGTTAGACTACCTACGTACCTTGACAAGACTACATTGTCTAGTCCCATGGATGGCTGTGCATGTAGAGGGATTTCAGTATTTTAGTAACTTTGTCTTCTGAGAAGGGATACTCTGTATCTTAAGAAAATGAACCCAGTGAAAACAGTACAGTATTCAGTAAGATTCATCCTCTACTTGTACATTTGATTACCTTGCGCGTGCCTATCAGCTGCGATAAAGGGACATGACGTCATGCACCAGTTTGCAAGACCGACCCCAACAACCAGGTAGCATAATTTTGAAGTACAAATACTTCTTATTTCAAGAGGATTTAAAGCGATGAAATAGTATAAAATCTGTAGGATTAAACTTTCTGTAGGATTAAAAACTAAGATGGACAGCGGTACACAACATATTTTGTATTCGAGGCGTGTTTACGGAACTGACAAATAGTGGGGGAAAAAGTTTTTGTTCAATACTGATTTACATCTATCCTTTGGCTTACATTGCAGTGTTTGGTGAAGCTTTAGAAATGCAATTTTCATTCTGTTGGGACAAATTCGTACAACATGGTTTATAGTTTGCGTTTGAAAGATTGGAACTCCGCAATATGTGTTGCCTATTAAATATATGTGATCCGTTGTCTGTATGCAATTCCTGTAGCAATTATGAGTGCATTGGAAAATACATGTACCATGTGTACCAAAACGATGTGTACATAATCGTATGTACAGTATTCCCCCTCTAATAAGTATGCCCCTTCTGCCAAGTAATTCTGCCCTTTGTAGAGAAGTGCCCTTTGGTGAGAGGGAGGATCAAATGTATCCATGGTACTTGCTGTCAAGGTCTGTGTCCTTTCTAGGGAGGTTGTCCTCTCTGCAGTCTGGAGAATGTCCTTTTAAGAGAGGGACAACTACACCAAACCAGCCCAGCCTGTGGTACAATTCTTGTTAAAAGAAGTCTCTGTACATGCTGTATGTGCACAGAGGAAATTTATATTATCAGGATTATATAGGGCATGTAGAAACCAAATGTGATTTAGAAGAAATGGAAAAATTAGAAGCAAAAACATGAAAAAGGCAGGGGACATTTTTAGGTTAATATACTCATTAGGATGTCATGTGTGGTTTGGGGGTAGTTATGACCTAGCGGTAGTCATGGTATTAACATTTAAAAGTTTCTAAAAAGATTTTCTAAACATAGATACTTATGTGTGATGGGTGGCTTCTTTCTTTTGTCATTTCTTGTCAGAAAATAACAGATATTTATGTAATAATTAGCCTAGCCTTTTCAAGTCTGATATTATGTTACTCATGTGCAGTGATAGCTTTTGTTGTTGTTTATGAATGTTCCAAGTGACAACTTTTTTTTAATGCAGTGGCTATATGCAGGTTTTAAGTGAAGTAGTCATGGTGAAGCTGCTTTTGTGTAATCTACAAGGTTTGTATCACGTAAAATTTAACTAATATGAAGGTATCGAGATTAGAATTCTATAAAGTTCTTTGTTTTGATTGAAGTCACATTCTTAGCCAATCACAGAGCTTGGATTGTCGACTTGGGCCCAGCTTTATGAAAAGCCTACAAAATCACTTTGACTACCATTGTGTTTCGCGCCATGCTTAAAAAAATGTTTTGGACCTAGCTACAGTCTACACTTTGAAAACTTGGGGTTTTCGTTAAGAACTGGTTTGGACTAAAATTTTGTGAGAAAACGGCCCGTCACAGTCAAAGCTAAAGTGTTTTAAAGAATTCTAACCTTTGATAAAATTGGGAGCTGACTGTTCGTATTCCTATTCGTGCCAGTAAATCTAGTTTCCATGACAACTGCTGCAGAGGCACATTCCTGGGTGTATAACTCAAGTTACGTATGCTGTATCCTGACCCGGGTTTCTGAAAAAAATCTTAAGTTTCAAGTTGCTACTTAAGTCAAGTTCTTAAGTTCGTCATGGCATTTAGACTGGGGGCTTGAAGCAGAGCTTAAGACTTAAGTGTTTTTGAGAAATCCGTCATGTTTTTTTTCCCAGGTAACTAGTCAACAGTATCAAGTTTGTCATTGTATAGAGAAAGAGGCAGAGTGAGCCATTAAAAATAGGGGTAATCAAAAAGACACTGCCAATGTAATAAAATGCTCAATTTTTGGTTAAGAACCCAGAAGCCGAAGGGATAAAACTGTATACATAAAATGTACACATAAGACCAGTGACTGTTGGTTTTTATTCTGGGGCCATTTACGAGAAAAATCTTGAGTCTTAAACACAGACTGAAGTTCGCTAATCATGGCAATGGCAGTCTTCTCCTTGCTTAAGATGAGCTTTGGGCTTGGGATTTCTTGATGAAACCTGCCCCCGGGAACCTGCCCCAGTTTGTAGGGACACAAGTATCACAATGTATGCGTGTGATATGATGCCTTGACTGTAAAAATCTTACCGAAACAAAAGACATTTATGCGTATCTTCTCTGGCAACACAATCATGTATCGCTTGAAATGTTTTGTATTTATCGCTGTTGAACCATTATACAATGCCTAATAAACACAAAAATCAGTGACTGTTGAAAGTATGCTGTATGTGTTTACAATTTCTTCACCCAGCAAACCGTTTGTCCTAATAGCACTTAATACTGCAATATTACAATTATTTAAAAAAGTACGAAACAAGTAGGAACTGCATACCGCATGTGAAGCATTTGTGATCTATTTATCAGCAACATCTAATTGCTGAGCATTAGCTGCTAGATGTACTGTCCTATTTGATGTTATGTCCAGCTAAAAGTCTGCAGCAATGGAAAAGAGAACCGATCTAGTGAATGTTGCTTTCTTGCCAGTGCCAAGAGTGGAGCAATGTATATATATAGACAGAGATATTATCTTGAATTTTTTTATGCGATATCTCGTTAGATTTATATACCTTTATATATATAGATATTACCAGTATGTTCAGGATATTATCATTGACCAACATAGGGAGTCCCTGAAAATCGACAAATCCTCTGGAAGGACAGATTTTGAGCCTTTTAGAAAGTCTTTACACATTTTGTCTTACATTTTTTTCTTTTTTTCTCTCGTACTTTTCGTTTTCAACCTCAGTGATCAAATACTATAGTGTAGCTATTTTTCACTAGTTTAAAGTCTGTTGCATGTGTTGTCTATGTGTGTGTGCGTGTCCTGTTGGAGCAAACTAAGAGTAAACAAACCCCACATAGCATGCCCCGGAACCGCAATGTTGTGACAGTGTCTCTGTGAGAATCCATGTTGGTGTACTACTGGGTGAGTAGCAGTCTGTTGATATAGGCCTTACACAGCGACTTAATGGTGGTAAATTTGCTTTTACTTACGTTACTGTACGAGACTGAATATATGTGCTACAGATATGACTGCAAATCGGCTTAATGCGATCGTAAAAAAACATGTTTGAATAGTGTACAGATGTGCCAGTATGCCATATCGACATAAAATGTATGCATACCATCCTCACCTTGTAAAACATTTTAAAGTCTTCCTTAGTTCTTGTATAAAATCTTTGTAATGAAACTGATATGTTAGTATAGTCAGATAATATTAGTGCAGAATATGTATTAGTCGACTACAAATATTTGTTGCTGCAAAGGATGCTAAACCATTGGCTGGTAAAAAACGTTGGGGAGGGTCCGAGTTCTCGAAAAACACTTACAAGAATTAAGTCTCTAAAATTTGAATTAAGTCAAATTCTTAGCCAATCACATTGCTCAGATTGGTGAGTTAAGTCAAAACATAGTATTTTCAAGAGCTGCCCAATACTGGGTTACTCATTATTTCAGTACATGTAAATCATAGATTGACACGTTAATTAACAGCATTATTCACTTACCTATATCTTCATGTAACCTTTTTTATAAACCTCATTATTCCATGTGCTTATTTCTTTTGTCTTGCAGAAGAAGATTATGATCATCGTCTGTCTAGCTATCCTAGCTCTTGTGCTGGCTTCCACACTTGGAGGGGTCTTCGGAACGGGATAAAAAGAAAAATTCCCATCCACAAGCAATGCCTGTTTATTTTAACCCATGATGCGGCCCTGCGCGGCTCCAGTGCTGATGTTGTTACCCAGTGCCGCGTTTTTCGGACTACTCGCCGAATTGGTTTTAGTGCCATGGTTTTTAATGTGTTTTCCCTGGAAACAAAGAAAGTGAAACGAAAGCGTATTAGGTTAAGCATGTTCCAAGATTTCTGTAAAGTGCTTTCTTGCACTGTGTTACTGAAAGTATTCATTGGCATATCATTTGTGATTCTCCAAAAACATACGTCTATGATCTTCGCAAAAATATTCTGAGCAGCATGGCATATAGCTGAGATATTGTAGTCTTTCGATTAGCCGTAAATTAAACAAATAGATGTGTTTTGGTCACATAGGATATAACGAAACACCTAAACATGGATTATGATACTGTTTTCACCTGGTATCAATTACAGATGTCTATTTCATTAAGGGAACATCGTTAGGGCCCTGTCTTGGGAAAGCTTGGAACGTTCTTAACCTACTGTAGCTGACCTTCTGAAAATTGGGGCTTGGTTCTGGAGAAATCTCCAAAGCACAAACGTGATCTTAAGCATGAAAAATGCAGCAGTAGTTGTGCTGGAAATTGCTAAATTTACATTCATTCTGAGACTTAAGTTTTTTTCTGGAAGAAGCCCCCCTGGTTTACCTTCCAATTTTCATGCTGGTATACATGTCACATGATATCCGAGTCTGGCTACGACTGCTTGCTTGTGTATTAAAGTAATCCACAGACAACCGAATGATTTGGCTGTACAGTAGTAACTATTTTACAACCCTCTATTTTAAGACCACGCTTGATTATAAGACCGCTTGATTTAGTCCCAAAGGGCAACTTTCTGTGTTAAATGACCTTTATTTTAAAACCACCTGCAATATCAGACCACATTTTCTTGGTCCCATAGGTGGTCTTAAAATAGAGGGACCACTGTAGATGAAATTGTTATGAGTTATATTTTCCATTAATCACTCTTTCTATGTGAAGCTCAATTACTCCAGCTCTGAAAGTGTCAGATGAAAAATATATACTAGTATGTAATAATTAATTAACATTCGGTACCTTCCCAGTCTATACCTTCTGCATTTTGAGACAGTATCAACAGTGATCTAGTCGAAAGTCACAGTGTATGTTATTCGCAACTTCAGTTTGTTATTTTCTGGTTGACTTAACATACATGTATATTTGTTACAAATACAGCAAAAATGGCTGTTAGCTGTTGAACGAGTAAAGTTTTCACATAACGATTCTCTGTTTTAGGTGAACTATTATTTCAAATGCTGTGATTGAAACTGGTTGTCGAACAAGATGAGAGGGTATTCACCCATCGTTTTCTGCAACTTTTTTTTCTTCTCTCTTTAATGTTTGGTTCTCGGATAGTTTTAAATTGTGTAGCACATATTTACAGATTGTGTATAATACTAAATAGTATTTTCAGAAGCAGTCTTAAATAGGCCAGCATGGTTTTTGTTATAAATTTCTTACCTTAGGGTTGTGAACATGCTCTAGTTCGGCAACTTATGTCACAAGTGCAGTTTCTAGCAGTTGGAATTAGAACGGCAATCAACATGAGTTCTAATTTGATTCTAGCTAAGTCGATACTGCTTGCCCAGTAGTAGTAACTTGGCGCATCCAATAAATCTTGGATTTGTGGGATTACAAAGGCATTAGTTTTGTACTTGCGTCATACTTTGCCCTTTAGGATTTCTATGCAGTGCTCTTTTGACGTTATGGAAACGCCATCGTGTGTACAGTTGAGCTATAATTGTGTAATTTGTACAGTTTCAAAACAGTGCTCAAAACTTTGTTGTAGTGCGGTAGGATAATATACTGGACATTTCATTGAACACGCCATTTTTCAGCGAACGTTAAAACACTTTATGTACCGTACTTGTGTCTGTGCATTACTATATATTCATATCGGGTATTAGCAGCCAAAAGTTAGAGAACCCATTCTCTTGTACAGATTTTATCTTTTCGAGCAGATAGACCAAGTACGTAGTTCATGTTTGCACCGCCCGAATGTGTGTTTTAGCTGTGTATTAAAAGGGCATATACTTGTATGCCATTGTCTAAGCATACCATTGTGCATGGTGGTAGAGCATATTTTTTCTCCCGTATAGCGAGGTTTGGCTGAAGAGTATCAGTTGGTGCGTGATGTTAGCATGGTCAGCTTTCTTGAGAGTCGGTTTCTGTCTTAGAATGGAAAAAAAGTCTAGAAAGTTAGCTAGGTATGTTCCAGTTTCTACATTTGAGATATGTTGAGAAATTGGACTGGTATAAATGCTATTGCTAATTATAAATACCATTAGATACCGCTTACATATTTCAGTAAGGCATGCAAAGTGATATACCTGTACAGACAATTGAGTTGTCTGTTAAATATCCAAACTATCCCAGTCATTGCTTGAGACCTTGATTTCTTGGGAATAATTGAGCTAGTCTTCCAGGGCACCGTCATTAGAATAGAATTCATGCTCATGCAGTTCTGGATGTTCTACATGTTGCTGTAAAGAAGCTTAGCCTATAGCCTATATTATATAAGCTGCAGATTTGTCGATGGGGTCAAGGTCATCCAAGGCCAAATAGGACATCTGATTTTGTTTGAAGCCTCAGATAGTATATGTAGCATGCATGTGCAAGAATTAAACCAAGGTCATCTAAGGTCAAATGGAACATATATTGAAAGAGAAATGGATGCTGTATCATGGCTATGAAGTACATTGTATTTTAGGGAGATAGGTAGCTTATCATTACCTGCTATATTTATGATATTAGAGCGCTCTTCTTAGTAAGTTTGTTTGGTACAGAGCTCATGTTTCCATGATATTTAGGGTCCAGGTACTGTGCAGTACTTGTCTTTTCAAAAAAAACTGTAAACTTTGCAGTAATTATGAAATAACAGTTTAACAATCTAGAAATACCTAAATTAAAATGTGTGTGTGCCTGTGAAATTTGCTTTGTAAATGTTTTTTCAGATTTGCAGCAAACATGTTTATTTATTACTGAAGGATTCAGTAGACAATATCGCACTGAACGTGTACCATATACGTGTTTAATAGTCTCCCAAGAAATACTCAGCATGACCGTGTGCAAAGTGCAATTAGTGAAGCTTGACAGTGGAGGAGTTTGCATTGGTAGATTTCCGTTAGTGGCTTTTTCGTTTGTGTATAGCAACATGTCACTCATTTATCAGCCCGTCTTTTGAGATTTGTGTCGATATTTTGCAATTTATACTGTGGTACTACAGTATTGAAAGAGTAAACTAGGAAGTAGAAGACCTTTTGAGCTCTGCAGTTTCATATTGTGTAAATGATAGTGGAAATCGGAGGATATTCTTAAGACATCCCTTCAGAACTTTTTGACATGATAAATTAATGTCTGTAGTAGAGCATGACCCCTTGTCACATGGAAGCATTTTCTGCACAGATAGATGTTTGTTTTGATTTTGTTTTTTTGTAACAGACAAGTTATCCTTTTTTAAGTGTAAGAAAGTTTTAACAAAGTTTTTTTTTTCTTCTCGTCTTAGATGTGCATGACCCTATATTCGGCACAAGTTTCGTACACAGACCTGAATGCAAAATGTTAAATAGAACTCTGTAAGCTTTTTTCACCGATTATACTCCCTACTTGTTACATGGAAGATAACTGGTATTAAACGGAACCTATTTTAATCGTTATGTTTACCGAATACTGTCGTTTGTAGTGGGTGCGGCATCCTTGGTACAGTGCAGTGCCGCTTTTAAGGTCAACCCAATATTAGATACATGAAAAAAAAAAAACATTTTGAAATAAGAGACCTGAAAGAGATTGATCTTAAGTATGGTAAAAGACAATTGTTGCTTGTTGGACCTGTGTTAATTTGTACCCTTATATTCTTTTCATGAAACTGAGCCCCAACAGTTCTCAATAGAAACAAGTGTTTATTGGTCTCGGAAATTGGATGTAGAGAGCTAATAGTCCGGGCAGAGGTCCTGAGACATTCCATATTTCTGCAGGTATCAAAACTGAATAGTGTTCTTTTTAAAAGTTTATTCGTTCAGAAATGTCCTTATTTGATCCAGTGTGCTGTGTCCAGGTGGCCTGTCACTTGTGAGATTTTGCTGTACAATGGTCCTCTGATATGGAAGCACCCCTTCTGCTAAAAACAATTATGTCCTTATTAGAGAGGTGTCCTTTGGTGAGGAAGTATCACATGCATTCAAGGCACTCAACCGTCGAGAATTTGTGTCCTACATGTATATGTGTATCTAGAATGGTTCCCTTTTCTCGACAGTGACCTTAATAAGAGAGGGACCGTTGTATTTGCCTTAGGCGTGTCTTTGGTTTTCTTGGCTATGTTTATGTATGTATATACATATCTTAGAATGCATTGTTGCGTGCCTGTTGTAAGGTTAAGGAAACAGGATTTTCTTCCTTTCGTATTTGTTAATTGCTAAGAGTCCACCTCTTTGCTTGTTCTAAATTGTTTTGTCACAAGATGCTGCATATCATCAAGCATATTAGCATTCCTGATGGAAGGATTTTCATATTTCAATGGTTAAAGGAGTACCATATGTATTCTAGTAAGAGCGCAGTCCAAGAAGTGCACAGCAGTATTCATGTACATGTATAGGCACTTCAGCAATGATCTATTCCTTGTCTGATCGGGACTAAACAGCAAGGAACCTTAATTTAGAATCATTTTTAGCTCCATTTTGCCTTCTCATGAGCATCTGACAAACAGCCATCTTAATTTTAACGATATCGTTTTGGGGTCATTGGTTGCATTTCTCTAAAAATTGGTACGATGGAAAAATTTTTGTGCAATGTTTTCAATTGTTTGACCCACTTTGCTGCCAGGAAGTGTAGTGCTTAGACAGTCCATGTACCTCTTGTTTCTCTGGGTACATCTTTTAAAATTTTTTGAAAGGCACTGTGCGTTTAGTAGTATGAATATGATAGTAAGACTATGTGAAAGCTTATCCTTGATAGTTTTTGTTGGTGTTTCTTCAGGTGCATTGGAAGTTGCTTTTTTTTTTTTTTTTTTTTTTTTTGCTGCTTTTACTTATGAATATTTACTAAATAAGTAGTTACATAAAAATTTAAAACAAATCAAGAAACCGATTGTTTGATTTTGTTGAATTTTTTTTA
>JAAUYG010165799.1_pt1 | contig 14756 bp, 13 predicted proteins | sample 7278091 | NCBI WGS metagenome assembly JAAUYG01 (sample SAMN14350201, study PRJNA611818) | marine sediment metagenome | isolation source: surface marine sediment (0.6m) | place: French Polynesia: Moorea | collected 2018-08 | reverse complement strand
TGATGATTATGATAATATTATAATAATAATAATAATAATAATAATAATAATAATAATAATAATAATAATAATAATAATAATAATAATAATAATAGGTTAGAGTGTTACATTAGAATAGGAAGAGAAAAGAGAAGAAGGAATATGCTGAGAGAGAAGCACAAAAGCAGAGACAGTCTGGGTTACAGAAAGCTAGAGACTTTAAGATGCAAGAATTTGAAAGGAAGGCGCAGTTGTCAGAGCAAGAGAGCAATATCTTGAAGAAAGATCAAATAGCACGTTTTATATCACTGGACCCTTTGTTTGACGAGAAGAAAATTGAAAAATACTTCTTGAAAAAGTGGTAAGGAGTACGGATTGGCCTATAGACATGACATGTATATTGCTTGTTCTTGCACAAGTGTGTTAACTGGAAAGACTAAAGATATGTACTGTGCCTTGTTAACTTCTCGGTGAATTCAGAAACCCAGTAAACAGGGTGGTCAGACTCAAGTTTGCTCAAGAGAAACAGAATACCTTTGACAGGTCGTTGCACTCACTGAAAGTCGAGGATTTTGATCAGCTAAAAGATTTAGTTTTAGTTGAGGAATTCAAGAAATGTATTAGTTCAGATAATCAAGCTGTATCTGGATGAGCAGAACGTGTCAGACTTGAATTCTGTTGCTGTGTTAGCTGATGGCTATGCGTTAACATATAAGAACAGTGCTTTCATCCACAAGCCATATTTTCTCAAATCTCATTGGTCAGGTCACAATGGTGCACCGACCCAGAGTAAAAGCAGCCATGATCACAAGCAGTCATCCCAGAAGGCTGCCAGTGATAAGCCTGACAATGATAAATCTGAACACAAGTTTCCTAAGTTCAGAAAATGGTCAGTATATTCTCATTGTGCAAAGCTTGCCTATTTGATCTCAAACTGCTGGTTGCTAAAGTGTCACAGACGCAGAAGACTTTTGTGGGGTTGATAAACTCTAAAGAGAGTAAAATGGCTATTGACATAATTGAGGAGCCAGTGTTACTGCCAGAGGAAACCTATGTAGTGGCTAAACCATTGGAGATGTTTGAAAGGGGTTGTGTTAGAGTTTTGTCTCTGAGGGCAGTGTGTCACATGTGGGTGTAATGGACACTGAGAAACCAGCGGTTGTACTGAGGGACTCAGGCGCGGTGCAGACGGTCATTGTGAAGAGTGTTACAACTGTCAGATGACACAGATATGTACAAGAATGTGTTGGTTGAGTGTATTGGGGATACAGGATATCAGTCATTGCCATTACACAGTGTATCAAGTCATATATGTGACTGGTCATGTGACGGTTTGGGAACAAAGTGCTTATTGATACCTGGTGCGGGTGTACACATGCTTCTTGGAAATAATTTTGCAGGTGGACAGGTGTCCTGTGTTATGTGAAAAGCCTGTGATGGATGGGACTTGTAAACTGTTGTTGATGAGCCAGAATTGAACCCAGAGAGTGTCGTTACCAGAGTTTCATGGATAAAAATGCTAGGGGGGAGGGGGGGGAGTCACAGAATGATCGGCTGATTGTGATATGACATTGACGGAAACAGTGTACGATGATTGGTGCGAACCAGTGTCTGTATTAGATGACAGTATAAAATTACTCACTATGTCCCGGGCCCCATCGCATACAAAGATATTCAGCAAGGCAACTGAAAATCAAACAGCATAGTAGAACATTATTCAGTCAGATCCTGGCAATTCAGTCAATTAAGATGTTATTTTTTTTTTGAATTTCTAATTATCTGGCCCGTATTGAAAATGGCCTTGTAGTTAATATTCTGTGACGTATATTACCAGCATTTCACATGCGTTTATCATTGTTCCTACCTATGTATATGGTAGTGCATATACAATGTCGAAAGATCATTCTCTTGAACATAAACGGGGTCTCCATTCCAACCTGAAACAAAAGAGAACATTATTTGTGAAAAATAACATTGTTGGACAAATAAGTTTTTATAGTTACGTTTTGTTTGAATAAAATAACCTCATTGTTACCACCGCTGCTGCGGCACAGATTTTTCTGACGAGAAAGAAAAGAATAGGTTTCTTTATTGTTATACTTTCACCCCCCTCCGACAATAGTTACAATTTTAAATATTGTGTAGTTTGTATTTTCAATGCATTGCTCTTACCTACGAGTGCACACAGGTGTAAGCTCTTTTGCAAATGCGCAATACTTCGTGTAGACCCGTGCATGGAAACGTGATTGAATATAATATAAAGGAACCATAAAAGTTTACGCTTGAACTTTACCAAACGGCTTGAGTAAATATGGGCGGTTTCCGAAGAACCGAAACTAGCCGATAAACTTTACAAAGTCCAAATCTCAAGAGACATATTTTTGCGGTTGCTGGAGTGATAAGTGGTAGATATCTTTTTTGCTGTCGCACTACGTACACCTAGCTCAGGAAAATGTTAACTTCGCTCGCGTTTTCCACACAGATATTAAGGAGGACATGTTAGGCCACGAATGGAACGCTCCGAATTGTTTTGAAACAGGTTGACAAATAATGCTTCTAGCGAGGGAAGTTTTGAATTGAAAGTATACCCAAACAAGAGTAACATGGACTGTATGCTCTGCTTGACGACAGCGGCAAGTTAGCTTATTGAAACTTTGCACCAATGTTTCATCATTCCAAACAAATGCATTGAATGAACCCTGAGTGACAAAGACCACTACAAGGTCAAAGGTACCCCATATATGTATTACTTTCCAGACCTAAAATTTGCACTTCCGTTTCACTCTACGACCAACCATTTCAGGGTTATAGGTCACTTTGAGACAAGCACGCCGAATGACCCTAAATGAAATTGAACGCTACAAGGTCAAAAATACCCCATCCACAGTCCCAAATCTCACCTCATTTCGCTCTAGGACCAACCGTTTTCAGTTGCAGTCCATTTGGAGACAAAAGCACCGAAGTACCCTCAAAATGACCTTGAACACAACAAGGTCAGAGGGACCCTTTTATGTTTACTAATACCCGCGACTCCCAAATCTCACGCCGTTTGCCATACGATAAACCATTTTCGAGTCACAGGCCATTTTGAAACACGTGCACCAATGAATCAAAAATAACCATGCAAAGTAGCCTACAAGGTCAAAGGCACTCCATATATATATTTACTAGTAGGCCCGTGTCCCAAATTTCAATTCATTTTGCTCTTCAACCATTTTTCTTTTGTGTTACAGGCCATTTTGAGATATGTGCACTGAGTTACCCCAAATGACCTGAGAACATTTTAAGGTTAAAGGTACCCATATATGTTATAGTAGTGCCCCGGGTCCTAAATCTCACTTCGTTTTGCCCTACGATCAAGGTCGTTTGAGACAAGTGCACCGAATGAACCCAGAATGATCTTAATCCATACGAAGTCAAGGGTACCAAATATATATTCAGCTAGTACCCCTTGGTCTCAGATTTCACTCTGTTTTGCTCTACGAACACCATTTCCAAGATATACGCAGTCTTTCAATTTCCCTTTGGCCACAATTTAAATTTCAGTGTTCAATCTTTTTTTTTAGATTGATATTCAAATTCCAAGAAGTAACTTTCGTGTAGATTGTCACAGTGAACAACTATAAAAGGTTGGGTTGAAATAGAATCATAACTGTAGAAGAGTGGCCTTTTGGAAATCCTCTTTTCGGGAAAATTGCAAGGGTACCGAATGACCCCAATTTGAGGTTGAACACTACTAGATCAAAGGTATCCCTTATATGTACTACCAGTATCCCTGAGTCCCGAATTTAAGCCTTTTCCGTCTACGCCGAGCCATTTCGAATATATTTGCAATTTTATATTTTACCATTGGTCCAATGTTGAAATTTAATCTTTTTAAAAATAAATTTGAAATTTCAAAATGCCAAGAACTTTTGTGAGAGCAGTCACAGGGAACCCCATATAGAGCCATGTTAACAGGAGATTTTAAAGTTTCAATAATTTTTGTCAAAGTCAAAATGTCAAAATTCTAACAAGTAACTTTTGTGAAGGCAAAATTTCACAAACGTTTAATTGCACTAGGTTAAGAACTATTGAATGAATGGGAAGAGTGGCGTTTAGAAATTTTCCCTCCAATAGGGTCCCATGGTAGCGAAAAGGAAAAACAAATGACACTCAAAAATTAATATTTTGAAATACAAACCAAAAAAAAAAGCGTCGTAGCAATATAGTGAATAGCTACCATTACACAAATTCTGGTTTGTTTTTTTTAAAATTCGCATAACAGTTTCTGCATGCTCTGAACAGACACGTTTTACAGACGCCGCGCCTCAGCATAAGCTCCCTTGACAGCCAAGCAGTGCTAAAATAAATTCAAAATAAGTCAATGTGAGAATGCTTAGCGCTTTACTGCTATAAACTCGCCTAATATACGGAAGAGCAAAGACAGAGCAATTTAAGTCTACTTTTCCTACCACAATGGGTGTGTAGGGAAGGGGAGGCCATAACAATATATTGCAAATAAAAGAGCACTTTTCGTGGGATACACAGAAAACTACGTGACAAAAGGACGTTGATGCTTTGCTAACTTATCATGAGGCAATGGACATTAGTATCCTACGATTGCCCTTTTTTACTTACCATGTTTAGATGTGTTCGATGCGGAGGCATCTGTCTTCCGCACTTCCTACTAAGGTCATCTTCCGCAGTAAGGTCATCTTTCTAGGTCATTTTCTCAATACTCTAGGCCAAGTGCTGGGGCAAATACTCGGCCATGCAGGGCACCGCCAGGCTGAGTACTTGCCCCCAATGCTAAACTTATAACTTGTATAATTTCCTACTTCTCTCTCCGTTCACTGATAACTCCCTGCATTACAAATTATTAAAGTCTTCGCAAACATTTAACAATCTAATATACATTATGGTATAAAACTCATGCTCCCCCTGAACAGCCTCAGTGATGTGGATCTGCACGGTCTGGTTTTTCGTCAGCATAAACAGATACAGTCACATCTACTTCAGTCTCCACACGTGGAGACCCATGCTCAGGCATCTACCCCTCGAGTGACTGTCGAGACTAACCCGTCTTCGCGTGGTCCACCGTTACAGTTGCAAGTTGTGAACACCAGCGTTGTTTCCACTCAGTCTCTGGAGGGGGAAGGGGGGGGGGGGGGGTGAATCCCAAATGTGAACAAGATGAAGGAAAGCCGGTCTGCAGGCGAGCATTTGATTACATGGACAAAAATGACGAAGATTTAGTTCATTGGTACAAGCTGTAGAGCCACACGGCGTGTTCCATCGATAGTTGCACAGATGTGTTGTTGCAAGAGGCGAGGGAATATCTTAACAAGTAAGAGCACGAAGACGTCAACACCTTTGAACAGAAGATCTGGAACCACATGAGAAACGTTTACAGCCAGTCATCTGACCAGCTCAGGGAGGAGAACATGAAAGAGTGGATTGAAGGCAAAGAAGGACAAAAATGAGCCGAGTTCGCCTTCGATTCAGGATGATCTTAATCTAGAGGAAGACCTCAACGGATATGAAGAAGAGGATGAACCGGAATACGTGGAAAGTTTTCCCAAGGCTTTGGAAGACACTCGTGCCATGTAATAGTCACAGTTGGACTATGCAAGTGATTATATTGTGATGGCAGTTGACTGTAGAGTGCGAGAGTAGTCCAAAATTATTATTGTTTGATGGTGGGCGGGTTTAGGGTTGAAAGGAGTGTGATTGTGGAATGGCGAGAAGTCCGTCAGGAAGAGTGTGAACTGAATCTTTTCAAAAGGGGGGATGGATGTTTTGAAAATGTAGTGGTGACCTGAGACTTTTGTGCAGTCATCGTCTATAAAAAGGGCTGCGACCTTCTATTCCCGATTCGGGACAGTTCACACATTCTTTAATTTGTTTCCTTGATATGACGTGTCCACGTGTCCCCGGCGTGAATTTTAAGTTTGCATGTTTCGTTGTGATGAATTTGTCCTGATGCATTGAACTATTGGGAGATTCACTGGGAGCAACGGAGGCACCGTGTTAACTTAATTACACGGGCACGGACAAGAATTATGCGGGAAACATAGCTTCGGGACACTTCGCCTGAGACCGCTTGTAGTGAGCCGGGATAGGGTTTTACGATACCTTTTTTCCAAACTTACTAAACAATATGAAATACAAGAGGACAGATTCAAAACGAATTGTGCAGGCAACGCAAATGGTAAAATACTGCACTCGGGCCTCTGATACAAGAAAGGAGTTTAACTTAACGGTAAAATTACAGCTGCCTATTCAGGATTTCAACACATTTCGAACAGCAAACGTATTTTACAGATTAAGTTTGTCAGATAATGAAGGCAGCGTTACAGAGGAAATGTTCAAGTGTGTTAAACATTTGCTAACCTTACACTGCAATTCTCATAGTGCAGATTGACGTAAAATCTGTTACAAAAGTAGGCACTCGTGTAAGGCGTCTTGTCAATACGGGGCATATCCGGTTTGTTTTCGTTTTCGCTAAACTTGCAGCATCCCTCTACGTATACACATGATATATTTCGTTCACAAAGGTAATGTGTAGCCAGGTGCGGTAACTACCGCTGTGTGGTGTACGATTTTGTATTCTCTTTTTTCGTGGGTTTACCACCAGAAAGCCGCAGGAAATGGTACAAACAGTTTTATTGGGTATAGTAGCGCCAATGGCGGCAGAAAACACAGACAAAAGGGACTAGACGAGACTTTAAAATACAACGACTGACGATATCTCGCCAGAACGAGGTAATAAATAAACAAACAAACAAACAAACAAGAAACAATGGTAAAACGTAAAGAGGAAACCGAGGCAAAACCAACACGACCTAAACCACTAGCATATACAAATATACCCGAAACATCACGTTACAATAAAAAAAAAGTTAGATCGCCTAAAGATATCCAACGGAAACAAAAAACAGCGTGCATATGGGGTACTATTACGACAGATCGAAGAAAGTGACGTTTGCTTTGCAGTTTGTCAACAAATAGCACGGTACATAAATAAATAAAAGGGGCGTTAAAACCTGACATCACACATCAGCTTTCTGCATTATCACCCGATTCCATGCGTGCCTCGATAAATAGAAACCGCTAATACACGTATACCCTATGAAGATGCAGATGTACAACTATAATGACATCAAATAGACTGCAGGAACAAAAGTCTCCCATCAATGCAAAGTTCTATTAGTGATCTCTCTTAAGATCTTCTTATATAAGACATAGTATGTACATACTACACTAACATTAGCGCGATACTTCATCTAGCAGTAGTTATTTATATCACACGTTCCTCACAGTAAATGCTGCATCAAAGCTTTAAAATAAATCACACATCATTCAACAAAGCGTAAACGCAAGCACCTACATGTATGCAGATATATATAGCACTCGAACAATACACACCCCACGATACCTTTGCAGACACTCTGGGTATATATGGCATTTTATGTACATAAGACGAACAGGGCCAAGGCAAGGTGTGTGCGAACTTCAAATAGATATTGATATGTCCTGCTAACCTTCCATATATGTACAATAGTAAATATTACAAACAAGGAGACTGAAGCAAGCAAAATGGTCCCAGCCCCCTCGCCTCTTTAAGAAATTACATAAATATTACTTATCACGCCACAGAGCTTACCCAGATCTAAAATATTACTTGTTAAAACTTTCGTTTACTCTAAAATCGCTTTACCCTTTCAAACTCTCTTCTGACAGCAACCCGTCAAACATTACCTGCATAAATATGATACTTGTCAACCAATCAAAATATATTAATGAATTAAAATTAACCGTTTACAATAATAACAATACATTTGAATTATGGTGGTATTTATTTGGATAAATCATCATTTACTTTTAATGAGAATCGCATAGCACATAGGATATCCACTTTTGAAGCTTTAGAAAGCACTCTCCTACAAGCGTGACATTCGTCATTTGTACTACCTGTAAGCTGTGACATAGTTTGGCAACGGCATGTTACATAAAAACACCCATATATATCTCCAATTCATAACTGGAGTAGCAAAAAAGGTAAAAACATTATTTTGACTGTGAAAACCTGTACACTGTCATATAAAAATCAGACTAATATGAAACCTATCGGGCACTCTAACACGAGCAAATACAATTAAATAATACAATCTTTCGCTACATTTCAGTAAAAAAATGTTACAGTCATATTTCATACAGCCATTGTTTATTCCTAAACAGCACAAGGGCTTGCAAATATGTGTATTAAATGTTGATTAATATAATCTATTTATACCGTGGATCACACTTTGACGTCTAATACTATATCTTGTTTACTTAAATATGTTCATTTTAAACTTGTTACCACCCTATAACGTCTAATTCAACAAACGATATATTTTTCATTTATGGTGTGAATTTCACGCATAAACACACGATAAGTGGAAAATATAGCGCAGGATATTGAAGTTTTTGTTTATATAGTTATATACTATATGTTACTATATGCTGTATTTGTTTTGTGGATACTAGTTAATCGTACATTGCTTCCTGTTATCTTTCATTAATAAAACATATACGGGCAGATTTGGACCAAGGAAGCTTGTACAACTTGTTTATTATAACAAATATTCAGCCAAGAGTAAGTTCTTTATCCAGATTCAGGCTACACCACAGCTGCGTTGACCAGTTGCCAGAAAACCATTAGGAAAGGATTTTAAGTTCACTAATTTGCTCTGGCAACGACGGCTCTTCCATATTTAAGGCGATTATGAAACTTAAGATTTTTTTTTCGTTTAGAAAATGGCTCTTGAAGTGCAGCTGGCGGCCACAAGTTAGGTCTTGTATGCTGTAGTTTGTTTGAGCATTTATGACATATTTATTTAGTTTTATCCCTTGTCGACGAGAACTTGGTGACCATACCGTGGATAACATCTTCTGACATAGATTTGCTTATGACTACGAATATACTGACCCTATATGTATGATATATATTTTTTGTTTTTGTCTTTTGCTCCCACGGGTTTCCTGTAGCTACAGTGCTTCTAGCTTCTAGCTGTTGTCAACAAAGCTGGGCTGGATTTAAATCTAAGTTTTGACTTAAGTCAGATTCTTTGCCAACTAGACTGCTCCGATCAATGACATAAGTCACAATTTAGACTTAAGTATCTTCAAGAACTCTAGCCATGGTGGTCACAGGCTCCTCCGTGGTTGTCAATCCCATGCTTGGACTCTCAGCAGCTTTCCTTGGAATGCGATTGGACTTGATATTTTGATTTTAATAGGCCCACTTTTATTAGAAGTCGCACGAATCACACACAGCATGTCCCAGGACTCCCAGTATCTGGGTCTGCGCTAGAAAATACAACAGGACAAGAAGCATATAAAATAGTCACTGTTCTAACAGACTTTGCACGCAAATTTTTGACACTAAGATTGTATATTAAGAAAGCAGGCGAACTTTTTCGAATAATCATTGCTCACTCCTACTGTGCATGCTGGTACAGCCAGTCCTGCAGATGCTGCTGTTCTGGTTATCCCAAATGGTTACATATCTGTTAATGCTTCTTCGAATAACAGTTCTGATTGTTACCACTTCTAATAGGGCTTCTTTTCATGTTCTTGCCATTGAACATGATGATGATGATGATGATGATGATGATGATGATGATGATGATGATGATGGTTTAAACATAATTTATTTTCAGAGGTTTCCAAACATCAATCAGATACACGAATGGTCACCTCATACAACCTGGCACAATTCTCTACAGGAAAGAAAGAAACGGATGAAACACATAACAGAATACAAGACACCACGGAACAAAACAGAAAAAAGATAAAAATATATTAAAAATCAGGTAGATGATGATGATGATGATGATGATGATGATGATGGTGTTGTTGTTGTTGTCAAAACTAAAATTGCATATTTCCTCATCAAACGAACTTACAATCCAGTGCAAACAGACCGCCTTCGTTCTGTGTTATCCCTGTTAACAGAGGAACCGGTCTAAACTGGCCGCTCTGCCTCAGGTTGTACGGAGTATCTGGCAGAAATCCGCCGGGACCGTCCACCACGGGTGCCATACCCAGAGTCCCAGACAAAAGAATCCTTGCTGGTTAAAAGAAACATTTGAATTAACAAGAGGGATCATTCTGCTGTTGTCGTTTGCAATACAGTGCCAGCTAATTGTTGAATTATACAGAAAGTGAACTTTATCAAGTAATGACCACGGCGGACTTCAATGTATTACATAGTTTTGGGACGTCTTCAACAGTGATCTACTTGTACGCCATGGGTGATTACGATATCTTGTGTTCTGCAGAAGTGGTATCTTCTTTGATAGGGGTGAGAGTTCTGGCACAGCAGGGTTCAGTTTCTCGAAAAAGCTTAAGTCTAGAAATGGACTTAAGGTCACTAATCACCATAGTAACCATTGTCTTTTCCATGCTTAAGATCACTAGAGGGCTTGAGATTTTTTTGAGAAACTGGCCCCAGAAGACATAACAGATCCTATGTTGGCATGACTTTATAGATACATTGATAAAGATTACATATACTAGTACTAAGGTCTACTCGGAGGTTCAGATGTGTTAATAAGTTAAACACGCGACCTATATTTATGGGTATCGCGCTGCCATGACATTCTCCTTACCGTACACGTGATACGGACATCAGCCACGTCTTCCCACGGCTGTTGTCGTAGACAGTCAATCATTGCCGAGGTGTCCTCCGTCTCACAGCCAAGCGCCTCCGCCACCTGCTGTGTGTAAGTCTCGGGGACAGATTCCGGAACGTTGATACTCCATCGGTTCTGGTCTGTACCGGATTGTAGGATGGCACGATGGAATAAACCTGGAACGGTGTAGCAACAGATGCATTCACTGTTGTTCACCGAGATAAGTATTAGGTGCGGGAGACGTGACATAATGCGGATTTTCTTATAGTGTACAATTTGACACAGTTACCAATTTAAGACTCGCATGTGCTTTCATTGAGAATCAACTCTTTTGTTGTTACAGTATAGAAGAAATTCATATTTGTTCCATTACGCCGTGTGCTGCTTAGCCCATTCAGCCACCTATTATTTAAAACTTAGTCACATCATTTCAGATTCCATGGGTGTGGTTAGCGGGACATACGTGTTTGAGGCCGAGAAATTAAAAAAAAGGTCATTATAAGGAATCCAATTATCTAGTAATCTTAACCGTTCAGATTTATTTATTTATTTATTTTCTGTGTGACAGTTCTCTTTGTTAGTTTCTGTTATTGCTGCATCCTACCGTGACTTAAAGGGGACAGAAGATGGAGGCCGATTGCTGCGGCTCCGGCACTCTGCCCAGACACTGTTACAAGGTTGGGATCCCCACCAAAGTTGGCGATGTTGTCGCGGACAAACTCCAGGGCCAGGACCTGATCCAGAAGGCCTGCGTTTCCAGGGGCAGCCTCGTCCCCTGTATAGGCAAATCCTGAGCAAGTAGAAAGGAAGTATCTAAAACTAAGAAACGAAAAGGCGCGAAAAGGACGACCACGTGTGATTGGTCAAAGTTTTCATACGCCCAAATGTGATTGGCTAAAGGACATACCATATGATGATTTGGGGAGTTTGATTTCCTAATGAAACCGAATATTCGTGTTGCGATGATTGTATGGTACGAAATATTTCATATTCCTTTTTTTAAAACATGAACAGAGGAAATGAACGGAAAGGCAGTTGTTTTAGATAGTAATTAACACATGAGTACGATTTGGTTTTGTTCCAGACGTGCTAGTACATGTAATTGTTTTTCAATAGTTCTCATCTTGTGCTTATTTATAACAACCGAATGATACTTGTACCAGAATATATATATTTTATGCACCTACCCAGGTTACCTATCCTGTAGTTAGGCACGACCACTACTACACCCTCAGACGCCAGAAAGTGACCAGGATTTACAATATTGGCGCCAGTTTGGTATGAACCACCATAAAAATCGACCAGCACAGGATAGGGACCGTCGAGCAAGTTCTGAAAGGGAATCCCTACTACATGACTAGGAGAAAAATATACTTATGAAAATATTTCAAACACTGAAAGCAGTACCCTCTTCAAATTTTGATTGGATTGCTAGTGGTGAATAATTGGTAAATGTACTAAAAATTGTGACATGTTTGATATGCCACAAAAATTGTTTGCTATTGTTTTTGTGAAATAAAATTGTACGAATCTGTTATTACGGGTTAAACTAATGGCCTCCTTATAAACTGTAAGTTTGCATACATAGTGTTTTATTACTTCTATCAAATAAATATGCAGAAGTTAGAGCAGATGAAACTGAGCAGATGTGGAAATAAATTACTACCGGTAAGGAATACATCTCTTTTCATAATTATCTCAGATCAGAAACCCAAATCTACACACTTGAGGTTTGGACATCGCGGTAAAAATCTTACAGCTCGATAAAAAAACTTTATCTATAATACAGTATAGATTAAATTTCCATTTTAATTTTAGGCTTCTTTTCAGCTTTTCATGACAGCCTCCACCCTTGTGCTTATCAGTGCAGAAGAAGGAGCATTTTGTAAGTGCCATGTTATGAACCGCCACACCACCGAGAGTACAATATGGCGACAGGATAACAAGGAAACGGTATAGAACACACAATCACGCCCATTCTGGGGTGTGAATCAGTATAGTGGCACACTGACCATCGTATGTACACGAATTTCTATGAAAGCTTTCGTCAGAAGCAGTTTCGGATTTACATGTAAGCTCTGTTCTGGAAAGTTTTTTTCTGTACTACCTGTGTGGAAATGGCGGTACATGTAGACTCTGCTGAACAATTTGTATCAGGGGTGACTTATAAATATTATCTGGCAGCCGCCACATAATTATCTGGCGGCCGTCACTTAAACATATATCATACGTAAACTTAAAGTTATGTGAGGGCCGTCATAAGTTTAGGTCGTGAAATATAGAGATATGCCAGATAATATTTATATAAATCACCCCTGATACCAATGGGCTTCCGCACAGGGTCCACTGTCATGCTTTTTCAACTCACCTGTGGGGTAAAGATGTTAAGGTTCAAACAGTCCTCCCCAAATTTATCCCAGTCAGGGTGGGTCTTAGCCACAACTCGAGCAGGAACTTTCTGAGCACAGGCCACGCCCAGCTGATCGGCCTCGAATATGTCATTCCACGGTTCCGCGGGCTCCGGGGCCTGCAAGCCGTTGCTTTATAGAGCAGACGATAGCTAATAATAATAGCACAGGGGTACATGTATACATCATGAACGTTGGGGCAGAAGGTGAGAGTATGTTTATCAGGTGTCAGTGGCACTGAGTAGCATTACCCGCCATTTAATGTGGACAGTGAGGAAACAAAAAAACAAACTTTAGGGAACTTTAGGGAGAGATCATTGCATTTAAAGTGAAGAAACAGAAACCAAACAAAGTCTTTTATGTCTGCTTGAAGTTCTGCAGTTCACCAGTCGCTTAGTTATTTCTTGACATTTCATCCGTTACCTAAATTTGGAATTTCTGTAATGTGTGCTCCACTTTTTCTCATTTATTTACACTTAATTAATCATTTTGTGCTTAGTAAATTATTTAAAATACAGTCGGCAACAAAATAAATGATGACACTAAAATTAAACGAGCCATCTCGCAAGGTCACGTAGTTCCGCTTGGAGACGTCATGTAATACATGCCACATATTGTTTGACCTCAGTTTTTTAGATATTTTATTTATCACCGTTTCAGGTTAAAAATGCTTGGAAGGACTACCAAATCAGGATCACTGACACCAGAAACTGCCTACCCATAGCAACAAACAGCCATTCATGTCATGATGTATTAAAAATCAAGGTACCCAGAATGCAAAAAAAAAAAAAAAAAAAAAATGATTGCTTACCCGGAACCGCCTTTCTCCGCCGGTAGACTTTCCAAACGGTATGCCGAGAAAGGAGTTTACATCTACTGTCTTCTTTCTGCTTCTGCAGCTGACAGTGTGACCTCTGACCTGCCCATATTCAGTGTCGACAAGTACAGCCCCAGCACAGGCAATACAGGCAAAGGCCAGGGCGTGTAAGTAGATTATCATACTGTGTCTGTTGTATGGTTGCAAGGAATCAGGGTTTTTTTTGCAACTAGGAAGCACCTTACACAGTCTTGGTATCTTAGCTAGAACAATGTGTATCTGAATTCGTTGCGTACTAGTATATATAGCTGTAAGCTGTCTCAAGCAGATAATTACTAAAAAAACATAATTGGTATAAGTTATTAAGTCCTTTCAAATGTACCTGTTGCATGATATATATGCGCCGATTGATACACTTGCGTAAACTGTCATTCGTAATCTAGCAACGGTACCCAGTAATTACTAAGCTATCATTTCTAGAGCAGTTCAATTACGTCCCGTTGTAAAATGACGCGGGTGTTATAAAAATATATATTAATTTTATTCCTTCCTGAACCTATTACGTGTACTCTAAGCTAACAACATCTGTCATTGGCAAAAAACGAGACGATCTTTTTGTATTTTACTGTATTTACATTAAGTCTCTGCAAAGGTTACCGCGGACAAACGCCACCGGCATTACGATACAAATACACATTGCGACATCTATATTGATTTATTAAAACTATCAATAAGATGCAATTTAACACAACTTAAGAACAAGAGGCCCAGGGGCCTAGACGCTCTGCTTGAACTGAAGACCCAGTACACAAGAATGTTTTGAAAAGTTGTAAATAGAATAAAATTATGTTACCTCAGGTACTAGACGCCAACTTCTCATTGCAGTAT